>ERZ812616.3019-NODE-3019-length-12649-cov-3.004844_pt1 | contig 12649 bp, 8 predicted proteins | sample MGYA00376249_ERZ812616 | MGnify/ENA primary metagenome ERZ812616 (study PRJEB26924, sample SAMEA4378265) | human gut metagenome | biome: human gut; feature: human-associated habitat; material: faeces | place: China | collected 2013 ... | reverse complement strand
ACCTTTATTCTAACACATAATTTTTAATGTACAAGTAAAGATTTAGCAAAATAAAACGTTAATTTTATAACATTTTTGCCTCTGAATTATAGAAAAAATGCATTAAAAATCGTCGTACCAGGGATTAAAACCTGGTATGACGATTGATGTATTTGGCTTTGTATTTAGAATATACAATTGTCTGATCTTTATACAGTCCATAGTATCCGGAAACGGCATAACTGATGGAGACAGCGATCAGATAATAGGAAACTCCACGGAATCCAAACAGCTCGAATGCGATCAGGATCGAGGTGATCGGGCAGTTGGTAACACCACAGAAAAGAGCCGTCATGCCTGCGGCTGCACACAAGGATGGAGAAAGCCCGAGAAGTTGTCCCATAAGGCATCCGAAGGTGGCTCCGATGCAGAAAGAAGGGACGATCTCACCGCCGCGAAAACCGGCACGCATAGTCAGGGCAGTAAGGATTATCTTCCACAAAAAGTCCAGTGGACGAGTCTGATCTTCCTCTACCGCGAGTTCAATAAGGTTGTTTCCGGCACCCATGTAATCAGTCGTATGAAGCAGAAGAGTGATCACAATAATGACTGCACTTGCCGCCACGATGCGGACATATGGATTAGGAAGATACCTGGTATAAAGCCTGCTGACACCCTGAAGAACCATGCAGAAAATGATGCTGACTGCGGCACATGCGACTGCGATGATGACCATTTTGCCGCCTGTTATGACGGACAATTCAGGGATATTTACAACATGAAATGACTCAGGATTGATGCCAAAACCGGCAGCGAATTCCGATGCGATCAGGGATGAGATCACGCAGGGAACAAGTGCCGCATAGTACATAACTCCGACACTGATAACCTCCATTGCGAATACAGCAGCCGCCATCGGCGTGCCAAAAACAGCAGCAAAAGCAGCACTCATGCCGCACATGACCATGACATGACGGTCTTCTTCATCGAGCCGGAACCAGCTTCCAAGCTGATTTCCAATGCTTCCGCCAAGCTGGATCGCAGCACCTTCACGACCAGCAGAACCACCCACAAGGTGGGTAAGGATCGTAGAAACAAAGATCAGTGGAGCAGAGCGAAAAGGCACATCATCCTGAGAGCGGATCGTAGAGAGTACCTGATTCGTACCGCCATCCTCGCGTCCAAATTTCTGATAAAGAAATACGATCACCAAACCGGATACCGGCAGCAGGAAAAAGATCCATGTGTTTTCTGCCCGGTAATTTGTGACAAATTTGAGTGCCCTCGCAAAAAGGCTGCTGATAAAGCCGACGGTCAGGCCGGTCAGTACTGCGAGGACCAGCCATTTGATAAGATTCGTCATATCATAGCGGATGTGTCCGAGATAATAATCCAGATCTTTAGTCTCTTCTGGATTATTTTTGTCCTGTGTGTTGTTCATAAGTTCCCCCCGTAAAGTAAAAAATAATTTATGACATGCAACAAACGGTTCCGAAATAGTATGCGGAACCGTCTGATGTTTGAAATATGATGATTATAAATTTGTAAGATTTTATTCCTGTGTAATTCCGGTTACTTCGTATCCGGCATCTTTGATCGTCTGGCAGATCTTGTCCTCATCAACCTTCTCCGGTGCTGTAAAAACGGTTGTGTTGCTTTCGTGAGAAGATACGACCTCCTCTACACCGAATGCTTTCTTAATTGCTTCATTTACGTGTGCTTCGCAGTGTCCGCACATCATTCCCTCAACATTAACTGTAACTTTTACCATAGTTTTTTGCTCCTTTTCTTTTTTATTATAATCATTTTTTACTTCAATGGAAGTAGCTTGTTTAATTTTTTTGTCCTTTTTTGTGTCGTGGATCTTAAACAGGTTCAGACGAAGGGCATTGGTGACAACACAGAAGCTGGAAAGACTCATTGCGGCGGCACCGAACATCGGATTCAATGTCCATCCGAAAATCGGGATCCATACACCGGTAGCCAGTGGAATGCCGATCACATTGTAGAAAAATGCCCAGAAAAGATTTTCGTGGATATTTTTCAATGTGGCACGGCTGAGACGGACAGCGGCAGGAACATCGCTTAAACGGCTCTTCATCAGAACGACATCAGCTGCGTCGATCGCAATGTCTGTTCCGGCACCGATCGCGATTCCGATATCTGCGCGGGTAAGTGCAGGGGCATCGTTGATTCCGTCACCGACCATGGCTACTTTGCCCTGTTCCCTGAGTGAACGGATCACACTTTCTTTGCCATCCGGGAGAACACCTGCGATGACATCATCAACACCGGCCTGTGCACCGATCGCTCTTGCGGTGCGTTCATTATCACCGGTCAGCATGACAACACGGATTCCCATATTCTGGAGTTCTTTGACCGCCTGTGGACTGTCTTCTTTGATAACATCGGCAACAGCGATAATGCCGACCAGTTTACCATTCCGGGCAAAAAGCAGGGGCGTTTTTCCTTCTTCTGCAAGTTTTTCTGCCTTCTGGGAAAGGGTGGCAGGAACGTTTACCTGACTGCTGATGAATTTCATGCTTCCGCCGATCAGAGTTTCCTGTTCGAGCACTGCAGAGAGTCCGTTTCCGGGAAGGGCATGGAAATCAGTAACCTCCGGCGCTGTAAGATGTTGTTCTTCAGCATGTTTGAGAATCGCTTTCGCGAGCGGATGTTCACTTTTTTTCTCCAGGGCAAATGCCATGGTGAGGAGTTCCTGTTCGGAGATCCCGTCTGCAGGGAGCAGATCAGTAACTTCCGGCTGGCCGCTGGTGATCGTACCGGTCTTGTCCAGGGCAACGATCTGAACCTTGCCGGCCTCTTCGAGAGAAACGGCAGTTTTGAACAGGATACCATTTCTGGCCCCCATTCCGTTGCCGACCATGATCGCTACCGGAGTGGCAAGTCCGAGAGCACATGGACAACTGATAACGAGAACGGAGATACCGCGGGCAAGAGCATAGCCAAATTCGTGTCCGGTCAGAAGCCAGATGATCGTGGTAACGATTGCAATCGTAATAACTGCCGGAACAAAAATACCGGAAACACGGTCTGCAATCTTGGCGATCGGAGCTTTGGTAGCGGCGGCATCACTTACCATTTTGATGATCTGGGAGAGAGTGGTGTCTTCGCCGACACGGGTTGCTTCGCATTTGATAAATCCGGACTGGTTGACAGTTGCGGCGGAAACAAGATCTCCGGCTGCTTTGTCAACAGGGATGCTTTCGCCGGTAAGGGCAGATTCATTGACGGCGCTGGTTCCTTCAACGATCACACCATCGACCGGGATATTTTCACCAGGACGTACGACAAAGATATCACCCTTGTGAACCTGTTCGATCGGAACGGTTACTTCCTGATCGCTTCTAAGAACAATGGCGGTTTTTGGGGCAAGTTTCATGAGGCTCTTAAGAGCATCGGTCGTTTTTCCCTTGGAACGGGCTTCGAGCATTTTTCCAACAGTGATCAGCGTCAGGATCATTGCGGCGGACTCGAAATAAAATTCCATCATGTAGTTCATAACGGCAGCAGAATCACCGTCTACCTGTGCTCTTGTCATGGCAAAAAGTGCGTAGACACTCCATACAAATGAGGCCATGGAGCCGAGTGCAACCAGTGTGTCCATATTGGGGGCACGGTGCCACAGACTCTTAAATCCGCTAATGAAGAATTTCTGGTTGATGACCATGACGATTCCGGCAAGCAGAAGCTGGACAAGTCCCATAGCAACGTGGTTATCGTTAAAAAATGCCGGGAGTGGCCAGCCCCACATCATGTGTCCCATGGAGAAGTACATCAGAATGAGTAAAAATCCGATGGAAGCGATTAGGCGGCGTTTGAGAACCGGTGTCTCGTGATCTTCCAGGGATTCCTCGGCTTCAGACATGGAAACCTGTTCTTTATTTGCACCCTTGAGTGATGCGCCGTAACCTGCCTGCTCTACGGCAGTGATGATGTCATGAGAGGATGCGGTTCCTTCAACTCCCATAGAATTTGTCAGAAGGCTGACCGAGCAGGATGTAACTCCCGGCACTTTGGATACGGCCTTCTCCACACGGGAACTGCAGGCAGCGCAGCTCATCCCGGTGACGTTGTATTGTTCCATTGTATTACCTCCTATTTCATTAGCTTCTGCAGAGTTGCAACCAGCTCATCGATGGTTTCATCTTTACCTTCGCGGATATCACGAGCCACACAGGTACGGATATGATTCGCGAGAAGTTCTTTGTTAAAAGAATTGACGGCGGCATTAACGGCGGCTGACTGAATGAGGATATCGTTGCAGTAAGCATCGTTTTCCAACATTCCTATGATTCCCCGGATCTGCCCTTCGATACGCTTCAGACGATTAATGAGTTTCTTGCGGTCGGCCTCTGAACGGTCGGTGTGCCTGGTGCAGCAGCAGGCAGAAGCGGATGGTGTGGCATTATCATTGCTGCAACAAGATTTTTCCTGAGTAGCTGCTTGTTCCTTTATAATTTCTTCTGTCTTTGTAGAGGAACTGGTGTTAAAGTTATTATGATCCATAAGCAAACTTCCTTTCGTTCGAGATTTATTATATCAGATGTGAGATGACTCCCACCTCGCAGCAAGAATGCCGATGGCATTCCTGAATCATATACCCCACAAGGGTATATTTGCTATATTTGTAATATATACCCCATGAGGGTATGCGTCAAGGGAAAATATAAAAAAAGAGGGATATCAGGGAATTATACCCCGATAACCCTCTTGCTGATAAGCAAGGATACCCCGGCGGTCAGCGCTTCCGCAATCCAGAAAGCGTTCCATACACCAACGGCTCCGAAGAAATGACTCAGGATAAATGCTGCCGGAAGGATAATGACCAGGTACCTGCAGAGAGAGACGATCAATGAGGCAGTTCCTCTGCCAAGTCCCTCCAGTGCACCACATGCTGTGACGGATACAGAAGAGATCAGGAAACCTGCACAGATGATTCGGAGTGCTGTTTTGCCTGCGGCAATTGTCTGAGGATTTGTGGTAAACATGCCGATCAGCTGTCCCGGAATTGTCAGGCAGATGATTGTTCCGATCAACATGATCACACCACTCATGCCAAGTGTGACGAAGTAGATTTTTCTTACACGTTTATGTTCACCGGCACCATAGTTGTATCCGATGACCGGGCGCATGCCCTGTACGATCCCGCTTGCCGGAAGATACAGGAAAGTCTGCAGTTTGTAGTAAATTCCCAGAATCACCACATAACTCTGGGAATAGGCTGCCAGAAGTCCATTCAGTGCAGAAACCAGGACAGAAGGAAGTGCAAGATTCAGTGCTCCCGGGATACCGACAGAGTATAATCTTGCTGCCAGAGCCATGTCCGGATGGAGATGGCTGCGGCTGAGTTTTATCTGGATTGGCTGCATTTTGTAAATGATCAGATAGAAAACAAGATTGAATACCTGACCAAGTCCGGTTGCCAGTGCAGCGCCTTCAATACCCAGTGCCGGGAACGGACCAAGGCCAAAGATCAGCAGCGGATCAAGAATGATATTGGAAACACAGCCGACCAGAAGCCCGATCATCGTAATCTTCATTTTGCCAACGCCCTGGAAGATCTTTTCGTAAGCAAGGTTAAGCGTATTTATCGTTGCAAACAGAAAAACAATTGTAGAATAACGGATTCCAAGGTCAATGACATCTGCATCACCAGTAAAAAGTGCCAGAAATCCAGGCATCACAAGGATACAACCGATTGTCAGAATTACACCATGCAGACCGGACAATGCAAGCCCGTGTGTGGCTGCTTTGCTGGCAGTCTCTCTGTTTCCGGCACCAAGACAGATGGCAATCTGTGAACTGATACCAATTCCAAAACCAATCGCAATCGCATTGGCGAAGTTTTGGACAGGAAAAACAAGGGATAATGCGGTCATTGCGTTTTCGCTGATCTGTGCGACAAAGAAACTGTCCACAATATTGTACAGAGAATTTACAAGCATTGAGATGACCATTGGCAGAGCCATGGACAGAATCAGTGGAAAGACCGGTTTTTCTTTCATAAATGTATCGTTCATAGAAAACTCCCTTCTATATATAAATAAGATTTAAGTCGAACATATGGCTGTAGCTGCCAGGCAGACTTCAAGTCGAACATCCGTGAGACTTGGCGCGTGATTCTGGTCAGCATAAGCTGACATAAAAAAACGCCGCACAACTACCGTAATGGGTAATTGTGTGGCGAAAAATGGTCGAACCAGAAAAGTCCACACTATGTTTTGGAAATTAAAATTGTTGTAAACATGAAAGGACAGAAGACAGTAGCTGTTGTTTTTTGCCGACAATAACTTCTGTGATGACACTCAGTGAATCATAATATGCATTGATCCGGAATAACCGGAAGATTCGAAGCATACAGAATTGTTCATGCATAAAGCCTCCAGGGTAAAATAAAAACTACTTTTATCTTACAGGAAATGCAGAGAACTGTCAACGGAAGGTGAAAATATTGTATACAGTGTGAACGGAGTGAACAGTAACCTTCTTGCGGGGATTTTGGCAATGTGCTACACTAAAGTATGATTTGAGATGATGAGGATGAAAATGAATTAAGAAGAAAGGAAGCAGGTGTTTCAAAGGAAGGAAACACGCGGAAAGTAGAATATTATGAAAACACTTCTTACATTACAGCTCACGATCTTTCTACTTGTAGCTGTAGGATTTTTAATAAAAAAAATACATATCATCGGACCGCAGGGGCAAAAAAACATCAATGATCTTGTTATTTATCTGATTCTGCCGTGCAACATTCTTCATGCGTTTACGCAGAGCGCAGCAGATGGAAATTTTATAAAATATCTGGAAATCCTTTTTATCTCAATTGGAATCCAGGTGTTCTGTGTTATATATGGAAGAGTTATGTTCAGAGGAGAACCAGAAGGACGATATAAATGTCTGCAATATGGGACAATCTGCTCCAATGCGGGCTTCCTTGGAAACCCGATCGCGGAAGGAATCTACGGGACAGAAGGACTGGTGCTTGCCAGCGTTTATCTGATTCCACAGCGAATCATGATGTGGTCCTCCGGACTGGCGGTTTTTTCCGGAACCAGTGATAAGATGAAAACACTGAAAAAAGTCGTAACCCATCCGTGTATTCTGGCATGCGTTCTCGGAATTATTCTGATGGTTACAGGACTTCCACTGCCTCCTGGACTTGACGGCGCAGTAACTGCAGTTGGGAACTGCAACACCGCAATGTCTATGATGGTCATTGGTATGATCCTTGCGGACATTGATCTCAAAGATTTCTGGGACTGGACAGTTGTAAAATATACCGTACACAGACTGGTCGTTATTCCGGCGGTCGTTTATATTGTATGCAGTTTCCTGCCATTGAATAAAACAGTTCTTGGCCTTTGTGTGCTTCTGGCAGCGATGCCGGCGGGTGCGACAACCAGTATCCTCGCAGAAAAGTATCAGGTCGATTCACCGTTTGCAACGAAGATGGTCATCTTTTCCACGCTGCTGTCATTGCCAACGATCTGTCTGTGGAGTATCTTCCTGCGGTAGAAGAAGTAGAAGAGAATTTGTAATAATGCATAGAGTTCTATATATGGATATGCTAAAATAGAACAAAAGGGAGAGGCAGGTGGAAATTAAGCCTGAAAAATATGCTGGATGAAATATTTGCAGGGTTACTTTCATTTACAGAAGATGAATGCTTTATTAAAAAAATAAAAGAATAAATACCATACGAGGAAATTTCCCAAAGTACGTAAGATAGCAAAATATAAAGACAGAAAGGGAAAAGCCTCATGGCGAAAAACAACACAACATTTGATAATGTATTTCGGACAATGCTTGAGAAGATGCCGGAGCTGATTGTGCCAGTGCTCAATGAGATATTTGGAACAAATTATCCACTTGATGTTCCGTTGGAACAGCTACGAAATGAACACCAGACGCTGAATGGTGAAAAAATTACTGATTCATACTTCAGAATTGGAAAAAAAGGTTATCATTTCGAATGTCAGAGTACAGGTGACTCGAAAATGGTGATCCGAATGGTGGAGTATGATTTTGCAATCAGCATTGAAAACGTGAAAAAAGAAAATGGAATTTTCAGAATGAGATTTCCACACTCAGCGGTGATATATCTTCGTGGTACAAGAAAAAAGAGCCTCAGAATGGAACTGATCATGCCGGACGGAAAAATTGTGCGGTATCAGGTTCCGGTTTTATGTGTGCAGAAGTATACGAAAGATGAAATTTTTCAGAAGAAGCTACTGTTTCTGTTACCTTTTTATATCATGAGATATGAAAAAGATAAAAAGAAAATTAATAAAAGTGAAACAGAACTGCATAAACTATTGGAAGAGTATGAATCTATACTGCAACACCTGGACAAGATACTTTATGATCAGGGAGCGATATATGGCAGACTGCTTGAGCTTATAAAAGAAATTTCCGACTACATATTCAAAAAAGAAGAATCGGTGAAGAAAGGAATAGGTGATATTGTGGGTGGAAAAGTGTTGGAACTGCAGACAGATAAAGCACTGCAGAAAGGCAAAGAACTTGGCGAGAAAATCGGTGAGATAAAGGGCATTTGTGAAACGGCACAAGAATTTGGGGGATCTAAGGAATCGCTGAAGAAAAAGCTGATCGAAAAGTTCAATCTTACAGAAGCAGAAGCCCAGAGTCACATCGATAAATACTGGAAAGAATAGAACAAAAGATAAATACAGAAAGTAAAAGAAAGCTTCAGAGCTCGAAATTTTGAGCCCTGAGGCTTTCTTTGCGTATAGGATTATTTTTGCTGTTATGAAATCTTCCATTTCTTTGGGATAAGAAAAGTATAGATATTACATATCTCAGAATGTATTCTAACAGGATATTTGATATGTTATAACGATTGACACGGGATAACTAATGTCCTATAATCAGTAAAAGAAAGTTATACAATATCCGATTTCCAAATCAGAGGTGCTATCAGATGGAGAAAATACCGTACTATGCGATCACAGTCAGGAAATACAATGTCCTGTTTCGACATACAGAGTGGTTCCACCAGACCCAGGACCTCTACAATGAAATCTTGCTTTTTTATTACCAGCTCTATCTGGAAACCTTTACAGATGAGCAGCCCGGCACACAGGAAGCACTCCGCATTCTGGAAAAACTGACGATCGTTGGCCGAGATAAGCAGCCGGTACCGAACCCACTTCCGTGGAAAAAGGTTCCCCTCTATTTTCGAAGAGCGGCAATTAACACCGCCACGGCAGCAGCCAAAAGTTATCTGGCAAGAGATAAGCAGGAACAGCCTACCGGGGCTTTCACAGAATCGGTGACATTCTATAAGGGAATGTATCGGGACTTTCAGGGAAATACAATTTCTTTAAAGCTCTGGGATGGAGAAGGATGGCAGTGGTCCAGACTTCGTCTGCGTGGCAATACCGTTCCGGAAGAAGGACAAATGATGTCCCCGGCGCTGGTTCTTAAGAAAGACCGCGTGGAACTTCATATCCCATGGAAAGTACCAGTAACAGACGGACGTAGCGCCCGCGAACGCATTACAGCAGAAAATAAAATATGTTCCACGGTTTTTACCGGACAGGACGCCTGTGCAGTGTGCTGTATCCTCGATTCGGCCGGAAAACGAACGAGTTCCTTCTATATAAAAGGGGGAAGAGAATACGCCAATGCGAGCCGTCAGATTTATGAGCGGATCCACCGATCCGAACAGGTCCATGGTGGTGGCGGCAATGCAAAAGCAAATTACCGCTACTGGAAGAAACTGCGAAATCTCCATGAGCATTATGCACATCAGTTCAGCTGCCAGATCATTGATTACTGCAAAGAACAGAATGCCAGCATTCTGGTGTTGCCCGAATACAACAGAGATCATGGCAATATCATCCAGGCAAGCGTCGGGAAAAACTCCCCTCTTCGTTTGGTTACGTCCATCCGCGAGAAGCTCAAGTACAAGGCATGGCAGGAAGGCATCGTCGTTCTGGAGGTTCAACAGCATAATATCAATTCTGTGTGCAGTCAGTGTGGAGCCAAAATTCGCCGAAAAGGAGCCGATTTCCAATGTGTCAACGGTCACCGCGGCAGCAGATATCTGAACATGGCCCAGAACCTTGGGCAGAAATGCCTCGACAGCTTTAAGGAGAATCAGAAAAACAAATAATGGAAAAGTCAACGATAGAGTCGTTGTTTTCATGTGATGAGCGATCATCGCATCACGAATAGAAGTAGGGAACTACAAAGAGGGCAGCATCTACATGGTGCGGCTTTCGGGCTGAGTACCGCCCGTCGGAGTTCACGAGGACCCCGCAAAGACTGTGACTTCCGTAAGAAGCCACGAGAGTACTCGAAGTTATATAAAAAGAGAATTATGTAAGAAAGAGAATATTTGATATAAATTTATTTTTGACCGAACAGCATAACAAAGAAAGGCTGGTTTGGGTTCTGAATGGAAGATGAAAATGAAAAAGAAAAATACAGAACAGAAAAAAGATAAATTTGCATTAGCCTGCTGAACTTGAGGAGTGAGGCGGGCTATTAGTGTGTAAAAAAATAGATAAAAGGGACTGAAAAAGATGTTTAGTAGAAAAAAAGACTTTGAACCATTTGAAAACAAAGTATGGCTCGCATCACCAACTATGCATGACGGTGCAGAAATGAAATATGTAAAAGAAGCATATGACACGAACTGGATGTCAACAGTAGGTGCAAATATCAATGAAGTTGAAAAAGTTGCAGCCGAAAAATCTGGAGTTAAATATGCAGTAGCATTGTCCTGCTGTACAGCAGCACTACATCTTTGTGTCAAGTTTGCTGGTGAAAAACTTTATGGTAAGCCGGAAATTGGACATGGAGCAGTTGAGGGAAAAAGAGTTTTCTGTAGTGATATGACTTTTGATGCAACTTTGAATCCGGTTGTTTATGAGGGTGGAATTCCTGTATTTGTTGATACAGAAAAAGATTCCTGGAATATGGATCCAGTTGCTCTGGAAAAGGCATTTGAGATGTATCCAGAAGTAAAACTGGTTGTTTCAGCAGAACTTTATGGCTTTTCTGGGGATATAAAAAAGATTAAAGAAATCTGTGAAAAACACGGAGCACTTCTTATCGAAGATGCAGCAGAAGCTATGGGAGCGACATGGGATGGAAAACAGTGTGGCTCTTATGGAGATTATGCCGCTGTATCTTATAACGGAAACAAAATTATAACAGGAAGTTCTGGTGGATGTTTACTGACAAATGACCTGGAAGTAGCTAACAAAGCACGAAAATGGTCAACTCAGGCAAGAGAGGCTGCTGCATGGTATCAGCATGAAGAAGTCGGCTATAACTACAGAATGTCCAACGTGATCGCGGGTATTATCCGGGGCCAGTATAACTATCTGGAAGAACACATTGCACAGAAAAAAGTTGTATATGAGAGATATAAAGAAGGCCTGAAAGATCTTCCGATTCAGATGAATCCATTTGATGAAAAAAGATGTGAGCCTAATTATTGGCTCAGTGCATTGATTATTGATAAAGATGCAATGTGCAAACAGGTACGTAGTGGTACAGAAGCAATTTATATTCCGGAAAAAGGAAAGAGCTGTCCGACAGAGATACTGGAAGCAATCTCAAGTATCAATGCAGAAGGAAGACCGATTTGGAAACCGATGCATATGCAGCCAATGTACAGAATGAATGAGTTTGTGACAGTATCCGGTTCGGGAAGAGCAAAAACAAATGCCTATATCGAGGGTGGTATTGAAGATGTAGGAGCTGATATCTTTCAGAGAGGCGTTTGCCTGCCAAGTGATAATAAGATGACTGCAGAGCAGCAGGACAGAATTATTGAAGTGATAAGAGCTTGTTTTGAATGATAGTAAGGGGAAAGTGTTGTGGCTAAGAAAAAAACAATAGCATTTCTTGCAGGAGGAACTGCTCTGGCAGCAGGAATCACTGCACATGTGTTGCGCAAAAAGGCAGAAAAGACTACATATAAGGCTGAGTTGATAGAGCCAGTTCAGCCACGTAAAATGGGATTTTATGAGAAGTATGTGAAACGTGGACTGGATGTGGCGTGTGCTTCAGCTGCCATTATTTGTTTTAGCCCACTTTATATTGGTGTTGCGTTACTTGTGAAGTTTAAACTTGGTTCTCCGGTTATATTTACTCAGGATAGACCAGGATTGGTAGATAAAGACGGCAGAGAAACTGTATTCAAAATGTACAAGTTCCGAACAATGACTGATGAAAGAGATGAAAATGGGGAGTTACTTCCAGATGATGTCAGACTGACAAAATTTGGTGCCTGGCTGAGAAAAACCAGCCTTGATGAGCTTGCAGAGGTATTTAATATTTTAAATGGTACAATGAGTGTTATAGGTCCAAGACCACAATTGGTTCGTGATATGACCTTTATGACAAAAGAGCAGAGAATGCGTCATACCGCAAAACCAGGACTTTCCGGACTTGCACAGGTGAATGGAAGAAATGCCATAACATGGGAAGATAAGCTGGAATGGGATAAGAAATATATTAGGAAAGTTGGATTCAAGGAAGATGTCAGAATCATTCTCGAGACGGTTAAAAAAGCGTTTATTAAGCAAGAGGGGATTTCACAGGATAATATGGCAACAGCGGAGGACTTTGGGGATTATCTTTTAAAAAATAAAAAAAGAACCGACTA
>ERZ812616.2992-NODE-2992-length-12747-cov-8.012764_pt1 | contig 12747 bp, 9 predicted proteins | sample MGYA00376249_ERZ812616 | MGnify/ENA primary metagenome ERZ812616 (study PRJEB26924, sample SAMEA4378265) | human gut metagenome | biome: human gut; feature: human-associated habitat; material: faeces | place: China | collected 2013 ... | reverse complement strand
TGAACTGTGCAGAGTGTGAACCATTACTGAAATTACACAGACAGTTATTGGAAAAGCACGCATATGAAATTATGAAAACGTTCCATATGATTCAGGAGACAGTAGGAGCAGCTGAAGCAATTATTGGAATTAAGAAATCTTATGTGCAGACAATTCAGGCATTAAACCAGCACATCGAAGAATTTCCGGGAATGAGACTGCATCTTCTGGATGAAGTTTATCCGATGGGAGATGAAGTAGTACTCATCTATGAAGCAACCGGAAGAGTCGTACGGCCGGGAGGACTGCCAATTGAGCAGGGAGTAGCCGTATTTAACGTTGAAACAGTTTATAATGTATATCGTGCTGTGGAAGAAAAGCAGCCGGTTACTGATAAATATGTATCTGTTGTTGCTGAAGTAAGTGATCCAGTTACAGTAAGAGTTCCGCTGGGATGTACCCTGGAGGAAGTGGTAGCTCAGGCAGGCAGCACAACAGTAAAGGATCCTGTCTATTTCGTAGGCGGTCCTATGATGGGACGAATTGGAAATGGTTCAGATCCGGTGACAAAGACAACAAATGCGATTTTGGTTCTGCCAAAAGACCATCTTATCGTAGCGAAGAAGCAGCGGACTTCTTCCATAGATTTAAAACGTGCAGCATCTATCTGCTGCCAGTGCAATACCTGTACAGATTTATGTCCGAGACATAATCTGGGACATCCGATCGATCCGGCGAAATTTATGAGGGCTGCATCAAATAATGATTTCAGAGACCTGAATCCATATATAGATGCTTCCTTCTGCAGTTCCTGCGGTGTATGTGAGATGTACTCATGTCCGCAGAGTCTTGCACCGAGAAGTCTTCTCGCAGATATGAAGGGCGGTCTGAGAAAAGCAGGTATCCGTCCTCCGCAGGGTGTACAGCCGAAACCGGTACAGGAATCCAGAGAATACCGTAAGGTTCCGGAAGAACGTCTGATGGCGCGACTTGGTCTTACGAGATATGACAAGGATGCTCCTCTGAAAGAAGAACTTGTACAGGTTAAGAAAGTAAGGATATTATTGAGCCAGCACATCGGAGCACCTGCACAGGCAGTGGTCAAAGCCGGTGATGAGGTAACAAGAGGGCAGATGATCGCACAGCCGGCACAGGGCTTAAGCGTTGGTATTCATGCTTCTGTCAGCGGTAAAGTAACAGAAGTAACAGACCGTTACATTATTATTGCAGTAAAGTAGAAAGGACGTGCACAAAATGAGTAAAGCAATCGGAATGATTGAATTTAAAACCACATCTACAGGCGTTACTGCAGCAGATGCTATGGTAAAAACATCTGAGGTAGAGATCGTCGAGGCACAGACCGTATGTCCTGGTAAATATATTGCAATTATTACCGGTGACTTAAGTGCGGTAAAGGCCGCCGTTGATACGGCAGTAACTACATATGAGGATAAATGCATTGACAGCTTTGTGCTGGGCAATCCGCATGAATCCATTTTCCCGGCAATTTACGGAACTACTCAGGTAGAAGATATCAGTGCGCTGGGAATTCTTGAAACTTATGATGCAGCTTCCATTATCGAAGCAGCAGACCAGGCAGCTAAGACTGCGATCGTAGATTTGATAGAACTTCGTATTGCCAAAGGTATGTGCGGAAAATCATATATGATGATCACCGGTGAAGTTTCTGCGGTAGAGGCTTCCATTGACAGGGCAAAAGAACTTGTAGCTGCCAAGGGTATGTACCTGGATTCTTCCGTTATCGCACATCCTGACAGAAGAATGATCGACAGTATTTTATAATATCCGGGGTAAGAAGTTTCTGACCTTGACACTCATAAAAAATTTCTCAAAAAAAGGGGGCAAAGATATGCTTGCGCTGGAGAGAAGAAATCTGATTCTCGAAAAATTACAGGCAGAAAAGCGGGTGGTGGTCAGCGAGCTGAGCCAGCTTTATGACGTCTCTGAAGAGACCATACGCCGTGATCTGGATAAACTTGAAAAGGAAGGACTTGCGATAAAAAGTTATGGCGGTGCTGTGATCAATGAGGATGTAAGCATTGATTTGCCTTTCAATGTACGTAAGAACCAGAATGTTACAGGAAAGCAGAAAATGGCTGAACTTGCAGCTTCCCTTGTGAAAGACGGAGATCATATTTTCCTGGATGCGAGTACTACGGCAGTTTTTGTGGCGAAAGCATTAAAGGAAAAAGAACGTCTTACCGTAATTACCAATTCCATGGAAATACTTCTGGAGTTAGCTGATGTATCCGGGTGGAACATTATCTCCACCGGAGGCGTAATGAAAGAAGGATATCTGGCTTTTCTTGGATCAAAGACAGACGAATCCATACGTTCTTATTATGTAGATAAGGTTATCTTTTCGTGTAAGGCACTGGATCTGGAATGGGGGATTATGGAATCTCAGGAAGCTTTTGGCTCTACCAAGAGAGCGATGATCGGTTCCGGACGAAAGAGAATTCTGGTTGTTGACAGTTCTAAATTTGATCAGACAGCGTTTTCCGTAGCAGGAAGCATGAAAGAAGTAGATATTATAGTGACGGACAAAGAACCGACAGAACGTTGGAAGAAGCACTTTGAGAAATTTAATGTAAAATGCCTATATCCTGTCTGATAAAGAAAATAGGAGTATGATACAATGAATACTTTTGAGATGAAAACCGCGATCCATTTTGGGGATAACGCGTTAGACAGATTAAAAGAGATCCCGTATAAAAGGGTTCTCATTATAACAGATCCATTTGTGGTACAAAGTAAAATGATCAATCTGATCACTGCTCCTTTAAACAGTGCAGGTATTGAATACGATATTTTCCATGATGTTGTGCCGGATGCACCTGTGGACAAGATTGCAGAAGGGGTAAAGAAGTTCCTGGAATATCAGCCGGAAGCAGTTGTTGCAGTCGGTGGTGGTTCTGCGATTGATTCTTCCAAGGCAATCAGAGAATTTGCACTGAAGATCAACAATTACGGAAAAGTAGGTCTGATCGCAATTCCGACGACAAGTGGTACCGGATCAGAAGTTACTTCTTTTGCAGTAGTAAACGATACTGCAGCACATGTAAAATATCCGCTGATCTCAGAGAGCCTTACAGCAGATGAAGCAATTCTGGATGCAGAACTTGTAAGGAGTGTTCCGCCGGCCATCACAGCGGATACTGGTATGGACGTGTTTACACATGCGCTGGAATCATACGTAAGTACTGCACATAATGAATTCTCTTCTGCACTTGCGGAGAAAGCGATTGAAATTTGCGGAGTATTCCTGCTGAGAGCATATCTGGATGGCAGTGATATGCATGCGCGTAAGAAAATGCATGTAGCTTCCTGTCTGGCTGGTTTATCCTTTAATACAGCAGGTCTTGGAATCACTCACAGCATGGCTCATCAGCTGGGAGCAATGTTCCATATTCCGCATGGAAGGGCAAATGCTATGCTGCTTCCGCATATCGTAGAATTTAATTCTGATATTAATAAGCACAGTAAGAGCCAGAAAGAGTATCTTCCGGCTGTAAAGAGATACGCCAATGTTGCGCACATTCTCGGACTGAGCAATTATAATAAAGTAATGACGGTCCGTTCTCTGGTAAACTGGATTCAGTTTATGCAGAAAGAGATGAATATTCCGCTGACGATTCAGGAACTGGGAACAATTGCACCGGAAGAATATTTTGCAGCAATTGACAAGATGGCAGACGCAGCACTTGCAGATGCCTGCACAGTGAATAATCCGAGAGTTCCGACTAAGGAAGATATTATAAAGATTTATACGAAATTATGGTCATTCTGAAAATGAAGACAATAATTTCCGGCAGATGCTGACTGCCGCTGAAATCAGATACAGGAGATGGAGAAGAGATGAGTATTTATACAAAAAGAGGAGACAGAGGAATTACAGATATGGCTCATGTCGGTAATATTTCCAAGTCTGATGACCGTATCCGCCTTATGGGTGAGGCTGATGAACTGAATAGTCATATTGAACTTGTAAAAAGTATGCTCCGTCAGTCAGAAATACTTCAGTTTCTTGAACGTATTCAAAAGAATCTTGATCTGATCGCAGCGGGAGTCAGTAACCCATATGATCGTGACTGTAAAGTCAGTGAAAAGGAAACAGCAGTGTTGGAGGCAGAAACAGATAAACTGGAAGCACTGTGCGAAAAGCCTGTTCCGGAGAAGTTTACAGGAAAGAGCCGACTGGCTGCAGAGATAGATATTGCACGTACTGTTGCCAGAAGAACAGAGCGCTGCCTTGCACAGGTCAGCGTGAAGTTTGGCGCAGATACAGAGAGTAAGAGATTTCTTAACCGCCTTTCGGATTATCTGTATATTTTGGCGAGATATATAGAGTATTACTCTGATCTTTCAGTGGAACTGTCTGATGATCATGCGGGTGCATTGGCGAAAACGTCTGATAATAATACAGATGCATTGCCGGAACCGTCCGACAGTAATACAGATGTATTAAAAAAGACGGCAGATATCAATGAAGCCGTCATCCAGGAGGTTCTTAAACGAATGGGAATTCAGAGCAGGATAACATTGGATACAGCGAAGAAACTGATCGAGAGACTGGAGCAGGAAGCTGTGCGCAGAGGGCAGCGTGCGGTAATCGCGGTCTGCAATCCGGAAGGAAATCCGGTTGCGGTCCATGTGATGGATGGAGCATTCCTTGTAAGCTTCGATGTGGCAATGAAGAAAGCCTATACTGCAGTGGCAGTGAAGATGTCTACAATGGAACTTTCGAAGATCGCACAGCCCGGAGGAACCTTTTATGGCGTTGACAAGCTGGATGGTGGAAAAATCGTTATTTTCGGCGGCGGTATTCCGCTGAAGTCCGGAAATACAATTATCGGTGGACTTGGAATCAGCGGCGGTACAGGAGAAGAAGACCATAGTCTGGCAGAGTATGGTCAGTCTGTGTTAAATGAAATATTGTAAGATGGATGACAACTATTTGGCAGTCCGCTGTTGAAGGCACCAGACAGTTGCGAAGGAGTATTAAAAAGATCAGAACAGTTCCGAAGAGAGCTGTTCTGGTCTTTTTGCGATGTACTGATTTATCTTCGCTTATATTTCCCGGGAGTCATGCCTTTGTATTTCTTAAAAGTACGTATAAAATAACTCAGATCATTAAATCCGTTCCTGTAAGCAATTTCTGTGATTGAATCATCAGTAGCCGCCAGTTGTAAACAGGCTTCTTCAATTCTCTGTCTGTTCAGATAATCCACAGGAGTCTGATGTGTCATTTCCGAAAAGAACCTGCAGAAATATTTCGGTGACATAGAGACAGAAGCAGACAGTTCCTGAAGTGTGATAGGATTGGCATAATTTTTTTCGATAAATTCCAGAACCTGCTTCAACTGGAGAATACGTTTATAGTCTCTGCGCGTTCGGGTAGGATTTTCGATAAAGTAATGATTACTGAAAATCAAACCAAAAAAGTGGTAAAATTGTCCAAATACAGTCAGCTCATATCCGGTATCTTTTTCATACATGGCATCAAACAGAACAGAAATACAGTTCAGAATCTGTGGATGCTCATCTGAAAAATGTGGAAAAAGCATTGTTTCCTGATGCAGGATTTTCTGGATATATTCTCCGCATACAGGATTGTTTTTCAAAAAAGTGTTCATATCAAAAACAATGCACTGATATACACAATCATGGGGAATTCCTGAATGAAGGATTCCACTATGTACAAAAATGACATCATTCTTAACTGCTGTAAAACTTTTTTCGTCTAAAGTGACAGTAAGAGAACCTTCCAGAATACGAATTATTTCATATTCCACATGCCAGTGATAAGACATGACATATCTGGGATGTGTATGATCGATGTGATGAAACTCAAATGGAAACTCATAAGTGCCTCTTGGACGGTCTTCATTATGGTCTAAATCATGCAAAAGAACTTTCCTCCTTACAAAATTTACAGAAATTTTATGATTAAAACAGAAAAAGTGAATATTGTACTGTTTTTTGCTATTATAACACAAGTAATTTTCTGAATGCAATTATATAATAGATATCAGTAACAAAGTTGAGTGGTCAGGCTGCTGTGAACGGAGTGAACAGTGGTTATCGGGCTACTTGGCACAACAGGTGTAGAGGTTATTATTTTTGTTATATTTGCAGTCAGAAGATGCTGCGAAAAGTGAAAATGTAATCTTGGGGGTTAGAGCGTGTCTGAAAAATCATTCCCGCAATCTGCACGCCCCACTTTGCGGGATATTTCACCCGAATTCAGTTGCCGTAGCCCGCTACGGCGCCCTCATCCGGGCAAAATATCCCACAAATTGTGACGCACATCTTGCAGAAAGCCTTTTTCAGACACGCTCTAGCAGGAAATGATCCTGCGGGAATATTACAATAATTTATCAGGAGGTATTTTATTATGGCAAAGAGCAGATTAATTGGCAGCTATCCGGTAATTGGTATCAGACCTACTATCGATGGTCGTAGAGGAGCACTGGATGTTCGTGGATCTCTGGAAGATCAGACAATGAATATGGCGAAATCAGCTGCTAAATTATTTGAAGAGAATTTAAGATATTCCAACGGTGAACCGGTTAAAGTTGTAATCGCTGATACAACCATCGGACGTGTTGGCGAGAGCGCTGCATGTGCAGATAAATTCCGTAAAGAAGGCGTAGATATCACTCTTACAGTTACACCATGCTGGTGCTACGGTGCTGAGACAATGGATATGGATCCACAGACGATCAAAGCTGTATGGGGATTCAACGGAACAGAAAGACCTGGTGCTGTATACCTTGCATCTGTACTTGCAACACATGCACAGAAAGGACTTCCGGCATTCGGTATCTATGGACATGATGTTCAGGAAGCTGATGACACATCTATTCCGGAAGACGTTAAAGAAAAACTGTTAAGATTCGGCCGCGCAGCAGTTGCAGCAGCATCCATGAGAGGAAAATCCTATCTGCAGATCGGTTCTGTAACAATGGGTATCGGCGGATCTATCATTGATTCCGATTTCATCGAATCTTATCTTGGAATGAGAGTTGAGTCTGTTGATGAGGTAGAGATCATCCGTCGTATGACAGAGGGTATCTATGATCACGCAGAATTTGAGAAAGCTCTGAAATGGGCAAAAGAAACCTGTAAGATTGGCTGGGATAAGAACCCTGAAGAACTTCAGTTCTCAGCTGAAAAGAAAGAAGAGCAGTTCGAGTTTGTTGTTAAGATGGCAGTTATCATCAAAGAACTGATGAACGGCTGTGACAACCTTGATCCTAAATTCTCTGAAGAAGCAATCGGACACAATGCTCTGGCAGCCGGTTTCCAGGGACAGAGACAGTGGACAGATTTCTATCCGAACGGTGACTTTGCAGAAGCTATGCTGAACACCTCCTTTGACTGGAACGGAGCACGTGAACCATACATCCTGGCTACAGAGAACGATGTTCTTAACGGACTTGGAATGCTGTTTATGAAACTTCTTACAAACAGAGCACAGATTTTCGCTGATGTTCGTACATACTGGAGCCCGGAGGCTGTTAAGAAAGCTACAGGATATGACCTTGAGGGCGTAGCAAAAGAAGCCGGCGGTTTCCTTCACCTGATCAACTCCGGTGCTGCCTGCCTTGATGCTAACGGAGAAGCAAAAGAAGCTGATGGAACAGCTGTTATGAAACAGTGGTGGGATATCACAGAAGAAGACCAGAAAGCAATCATGGAAAACACAGAATGGTGTATGGCTGACAACGGATATTTCCGTGGAGGCGGATACTCCAGCCGTTATGAAACACGTGCCCAGATGCCTGCAACAATGATCCGTCTGAACCTTGTAAAAGGACTTGGACCGGTTCTGCAGATCGCTGAAGGATGGACAGTAGCTCTTCCTGAAGAAGTATCTGACAAGCTGTGGAAACGTACAGACTATACATGGCCATGTACATGGTTTGCTCCAAGATGCGATGGCAAAGAAGGACCGTTCAAGACAGCTTATGATGTAATGAACAACTGGGGTGCAAACCATGGAGCAATCTCCTACGGACACATTGGTGCAGATCTTATCACAATGTGCTCTATGCTGAGAATTCCTGTATCCATGCACAATGTTCCTGAGAAAGATATCTATCGTCCGGCAGCATGGAATGCATTCGGAATGGATAAAGAAGGTGCAGACTTCCGTGCTTGCAAGAACTACGGACCTCTGTACAAATAATCAGACAAAATGCCATGATATAAATGACGACCCCGGAACTATCTCCGGGGTCGTTATTTTTTTACACTATATGTCGAAAAACTTCCGTTTTTTATCGATTTTTACATTTTTTTATGATAAAAAAGGATTATCATTGGGGTGGGTCTATGGTATGATAGGTAAAGAATTATCGGGAGTGAAGGGGATAAAATAAGATGAAAAAACTGGCGAAAAGTTTTCTGGTCATGATACTGGGACTTCTGATGAGTGTGAACGTCATGGCAGATGTACAGACAGGTAAGACAGAACCGGATTATCCGACAGACTATTATATGATCGTAGAATCAAAGGCAGGAGGAATTGACATCTACTCACAGCCGGATCTGGAATCTACGAAGCTGAATGATGAGCAGATCCCGAATGGAACAGCACTTCATATAGAGGGCGAAGTAGAGGATACCGAGAATAACCGCACCTGGGGATACACGGAATATCATGGCATGTATGGATATGCTCCACTTGATGAATGCCGTCCGGCAGATTCCCGTAAAGAAGCAATTGATTCCGAATTGTATATCGCAGGCAAGGACCATGTGAATTACAATGCTGATTATGATGTAAACGCATATGCAGAAGAAGGAACGCAGAAGCTCTACCAGGGACCTGGGAAAAAATATGGCGAAGTTCCGGGAGTGCGCGATATTGAAAATGGCGAGACTCTTCATATCACACAGGATGCCGAAATGGTGGATGGAAGCCATTGGGGCGTGACCAGAGTTGATGGAACAGAAGGCTGGGTAGATCTGGAGAAAACAGAAGAATGGAAAGCAGAACATCTGGATACTGTAGAGGAGAGTGTCGATGCGGTGGCAGAAGTGAGTGTAACACCAACCGAAGCTGCAAAGGCGACTGAGACACTGGCACCAACTGAGGCCGCAGAAGCGACCGAGACACCAACACCGGCAATTACAGAAGAAACAGATGAAGCTGAAAATACAGAAAAAGACTCCCAAGAGCCTGAAGCAGAAAACACTGACGCAAAGGACATCCGCGAGGCGTCCGGGCAGAATGTAAAAGTTACCGCATCCAGATGGTATCAGAACCCATTTACATGGATCGCAGTGATTGCAGTACTTGCAGTAGCAGGATTACTGATCTACCACAATAAGAAAAAATAAATTTTTCTGTACATACAATAATATAGAAACCAGACAATCATAAAAATCAGATCAGGATCGGGTAATCAGCCCGGTCCTTTTATTGTATACAAAATATAATTGTGAAATTTCGTGCATTTCTGGACCAAAAATGTCCGATTCAATGACTTTTATGAATCGACATGATAAATTATATTGCATATAACTATTTATGTTGGCGTTTTATGACATAAATACGGATATGCTGCAAAAAACAGCAACAAATACGCAGAACGGAAGAGATAACCCAATGGCAATGAGACGTGAAAGAATGAGGCTTGGTGATTTACTGATCAAGCAGGACGTTCTTACTGAAGAAAACTTAAAAAAAGCACTGGAACTGCAGAAAGGAACCGGTAAAAAAATCGGTGAAGTTCTGGTTGAGAATGGATTTATTACGGAAGAAATGATCGCCCGTGCACTCCAAACACAGCTCGGACTGAAGGTAATACAGCTTACCGGAATCACGATTCCGAAAGAAGTACGTAATCTGGTCAGTGTTAACCTGCTGAAAAAATATCAGTGTATTCCTTTTGAACTGGATCCATATAATGCCAATATTCTTCACCTGGCTATGGCTGACCCAATGGATATGGCTGCCATTGACGATATTTCAATTGTAACCAATCTGCAGGTGGAGCCTTATATCGCTACACCACGAGACGTTCTGGCTGCAATAGACCGATGCTATGGTGCATCTGAGACAATGAATGCTGCCCGCCGTTTTACTCGAGAGCGTGAACAGCTCCGTGGAAACATAGAAGAGATTACAGACGAGACAGACATCAGCGATGCTCCTATCGTACAGCTTGTCCGCTCGCTGATCGAGCAGGCAGTCCGACAGAGAGCAAGTGATATCCACATCGAAGCGCTTGAATCCAATGTTCGCGTTCGATACCGTATAGATGGTGCCCTTTATGAGAGGATGGTCTATGACAATAGCCTTCTTCCGGCAATTTCCACACGAATTAAGATTATGGGTGGAATGGATATATCTGAAAAAAGAAAACCGCAGGACGGTCGAATGACCGTTATGGTTGACCGCCGTGAATATGATATCCGAATTTCTTCAATCCCGACCGTGCATGGCGAGAAGATCGTTATGCGAATCTCTTCTAAACTGAATCTGACAAGAGAGATTAAAGAACTCGGACTGGATTCGGTCGAGATGGAAACTCTGCAGCATATGCTCGCTAAACCGTACGGAATCCTATTTGTTACGGGACCTACAGGAAGTGGTAAATCCACCACTCTTTATACTGCCTTAAGCGCACTGAACAAAGAACAGGTGAATATCGTTACCGTAGAAGACCCTGTCGAGGCGGATATCGAAGGAATCAACCAGATACAGGTTAACAACAAAGTAGACCTGACCTTTGCTTCGGCATTGAGATCCATTCTTCGTCAGGACCCGGACATCATCATGATCGGTGAAATCCGAGACAAGGAGACTGCTTCTATTGCTGTTCAGGCTTCTATTACAGGACATTTGGTTGTGTCGACTATGCATACAAACAATGCAGTTGGTACACTGAACCGAATCGCAGATATGGGAATTGCCCGTTATCTGGTTGCAGATGCGATCATCGGAGTAATCGCACAGCGACTTGTACGAAAGCTTTGCCCGCATTGCCGTCAGAAAAGACTTGCAACGGATAAAGAAAAGCGAATATTAAGGCGTTCCGAGGCTGAACAGACCGAAGTTTATGAGCCAGTCGGCTGTAAGCTCTGCAACAATACCGGATATTTTGGTCGTACCGGTGTGTTCGAGATCATGGAGGTCAGTGACGATATGCGCAGGCTGATCGCCGAAAATGCTTCAACAGAAGAAATGATCGCAGCCGCCAAACAGGGCGGAATGCGGACTCTACGCGAAAACGGAATCCGATATGTTCTTGACGGTACAACATCTATCAGCGAAATGCTGAAAGCTTCTTACGAGGAATAGAATATATGTATGATCTGAAACAAATCTTAAAGACATCACTGGAAGATAACGCATCAGATATCCACTTTACAGTGGGACGACCGCCATGCTACCGCGTGGATGGAGTTCTGACTCCAGTAGTGGGAGAAAACCTTACACCGGATGTGCTGAAGGAGCTTCTTCTGCCGCTCATGGATGATCACCACAGAGCGGAATTTGAGAAAGAGGGACAGACTGATTTCGCCTACGCCATCCCAGGGGTAGGGCGTTTTCGTGTCAATGTTTTCCTGCAGAGAGGAACCTGCGCCGCAGTCATGAGGTGCCTGCCATTTGAGATTCCTCAGCCGGAAACGCTGGGAATCCCCAAAGAAGTAGTAGAGATCACCAGTCGAAAGAGAGGCCTTGTGCTGGTTACCGGTCCTACCGGAAGTGGAAAGTCCACAACACTGGCATCGCTGATCCATGTGATCAATCAGAACTATCCATATCATATTATTACGCTGGAGGATCCAATCGAGTATCTGCATAGGCATGACAAATCCATTGTCAACCAGAGAGAGATCGGAAGTGATTCTCACAGCTACGCAGCTGCACTTCGAGCGGCACTGCGCGAAGATCCGGATGTTATTCTTGTAGGTGAGATGCGAGATCTGGAAACAATCTCCACAGCCATCACTGCAGCCGAGACCGGACATCTGGTATTCAGTACGCTCCATACGATTGGAGCAGACAAAACAATTGACCGAATTATCGATGTATTTCCGCCAGACCAACAGCAGCAGGTGCGAATCCAGCTGGCAGCAGTTCTGGAGTGCATCGTCTCGCAGCAGCTGATCCGCAAGGAACACGGTGGCAGGGTGGCGGCACTGGAAGTACTCTTTGCAAATAATGCTGTGCGTAATCTGATCCGAGAAGGCAAGACCTTCCAGATCCCGTCCGTGATGCAGACCAGCCGCAGATCTGGAATGATCTCGATGGATGACGCACTGTATGACCTTTTTATGCGGGGTGAGATTAGCGCAGATGCCGTACAGACATATGCACAGGATCCGGTTGCAATGAATAAAAAGGTAAATTTTGAACTATAGTAACTATAACAGAAAGGACTGAGTAAATGCCCGGTTATACCTACGTTGCCGTTGATCAGAACGGCAGGGAGAAACGAGGCAGGATAGAAGCCCAGAGCAGTGAAGAAGTTTCACAGCAGCTGAAAAAAGATGGACTTTTTCCGGTTGAGATCAAGGAGCAGGGAGTCCTGAACAAAGATCTGGATATCTCGATCGGTGCAAAAGTCAAGCCGCGAGACCTGAGCGTTTTTTGCCGTCAGTTTGTCAGCATTACCCAGGCAGGTGTTCCCATGAAGGAAGCTCTGCAGATGATGACTGAGCAGACCGAGAACAAATGGCTTAAAAAAGGTATCGCAGAAGTACTGACGAACGTAGAAAAAGGTA
>ERZ812616.2990-NODE-2990-length-12754-cov-14.193007_pt1 | contig 12754 bp, 9 predicted proteins | sample MGYA00376249_ERZ812616 | MGnify/ENA primary metagenome ERZ812616 (study PRJEB26924, sample SAMEA4378265) | human gut metagenome | biome: human gut; feature: human-associated habitat; material: faeces | place: China | collected 2013 ... | reverse complement strand
ACTTTATTCCGAATACCGGTGCTTATGTGGAACTGCGGGGGCAGAAGAACTATGCCTCCCGTCTGGATACTTGCCAGCGTGCCAGTATTTTTTTCTATAACCGTGGCACAACCACCCTTTCTGTCCGCGTCAATCGTGGCGAAGCAACTACCGAGACTTTTGAGCCGATTGATGATTTGCAGGAGATGACGGTAGAGGGAAATATCGGTTCTGTCCGTTGGACGGTGGAAAGTGCGGACTCCACCTTGTTTTATGGCCTTGCCATGGACGGTACTTCCGGCATTGTGCTGGATAACTTCTCACTGCGTGGCAGCTCCGGCCTTTCCCTCCGCTCTGTTCCCGTGTGGATGATGCGTGAGTTCAATGAACAGCGTCCTTACGATTTGATAATCCTGCAGTACGGACTGAATGTGGCTACAGAGCGCGGACGGAATTACGACAAGTACATTGCCGGCATGCAGACAACGGTGCAGCATCTCAAGGAGGCCTTTCCGCAAGCAGCCATCCTCATAGTCAGCGTGGGCGATAGGGACTATAAGACCGAAGAAGGGGAGCTGCGTACCATGCCTGGCATCAAGAATCTGGTTCGTTATCAACAGAATTTGGCGGCGGATGAGGCTGTCGCTTTCTGGAACATGTTCGAGGCTATGGGTGGGGAAGGCAGTATGGCAGACATGGTGCATGCCAAGCCGTCATTGGCCAATTATGATTATACGCACATCAACTTCCGTGGTGGAAAGCATCTTGCGGGATTACTTTATGAGTCTTTGATTTATGGCAAGGAACAGTATGACAGAAGGAGGGCCTACTATGAAGAGGAGCCATAAGGAGGATTCACGATTGTACGATTTACGATGTACGATTTGCTGCGCGGTGCTGGTGCTGATTGCGGCGATACGGCCGCTCCATGCACAGGACATACTGCCAGGCAGCCTTTCGTGTCATGCCGGTGGAGCGGATTGTGATACTCTCTGCCTCTATTCCCAACGTACGGATACGGTGTCTGTCCCTTTGATAACTTTTCCCGCCGCATTCCGGCAAATGAAGGAGAATGTACTTACCGACAGTCTGGGTATTCTTAATCCTTTCTGGGAGAAGTTGCGTCTGTCTCGGCTGGGCGCTTCCGCTGATACGCTTCGCATCGTACATGTGGGCGACAGCCATATACGCGGCCATATCTTCCCCCGTACCATCGGTGCGTTGATGCAGGACACTTTCGGGGCAGTCTCTTATACCGATGTAGGTATCAACGGTGCATTTTGTACTACTTTCACCCGTCTGGACCGTATTGCTGATATTGCGGCTCTGCATCCCGACCTGCTTATTCTTTCCTTCGGGACGAACGAAAGCCATAACCGCCGTTACAATACAATGCTGCACTATCGCCAGATGGACGACCTTGTACGCATGCTTCGCGAGAAACTGCCGAATGTACCGATGTTGATGACCACTCCTCCGGGCTCTTACGAGAGTTTCCGGCAGCGTCGCCGTCGTCGGACCTATAAGATTAATCCGCGTACTGCCGTTGCCGTGCAGACCATCCGCCGCTATGCCGATGAAAACGGATTGGCGGTATGGGACATGTACGAAATACTTGGCGGTACCCACCGTGCCTGCCTCAACTGGCAGGAAGCCGGATTGATGCGTCCGGACCATGTACACTATTTGCCGGACGGTTACCGCCTGCAAGGCGAGCTGTTCTACCAGGCCTTGTTAAAAGCTTATAACGATTATGTGGAATATTGACGAATTTTTATCCGGATTGAATATAGACTTGGACCGTTTGCGCGATGTCTTCACTTATGACCCGCAAGCCCCGATGATATTCAGCAGTGGTATTTTCCTCTGGCTGTTTGTCGCTTTTATATTGGTTTATCTGTTGTTGCAACGCCGGACGACGGCGCGTTTGCTGTTTGTCACCTTGTTTTCCTATTACTTCTATTATAAAAGTAGTGGCACTTATTTCTTCCTGCTTGGACTGGTGACGGTCTGTGACTTTTTCATTGCACGCTTGATGGCACGCGAGGCTATTCCCTGGCTACGTAAGGCATGGGTTGTGTTGAGTCTGTTCATCAATTTGGGATTGTTGTGTTACTTCAAGTACACCAATTTTCTGGGCGAAACTTTTGCCTCGCTGACGGGAGGCACGTTCACGACAATGGATATTTTCCTTCCGGTGGGCATCTCTTTTTTCACTTTTCAGTCGTTGAGCTATACGATAGATGTGTACCGTCGCCAGATAACGCCTCTGACCAGTTTGTTGGATTATGCTTTTTATGTTTCTTTCTTTCCCCAGTTGGTGGCGGGTCCTATTGTACGTGCCCGTGATTTCATTCCGCAAATCCGCCGCCCGCTGTTTGTCTCCAATGAGATGTTCGGACGTGGAATCTTCCTCATCGTGAGTGGGCTCTTCAAGAAAGCGGTTATATCGGACTATATCAGCGTTAACTTTGTAGAGCGTATTTTTGATAATCCTACTCTTTATTCGGGGGTGGAGAATCTGATGGGTGTTTATGGCTATGCCTTGCAGATTTATTGCGACTTCTCCGGTTACAGTGATATGGCTATCGGCATTGCCTTGTTGCTGGGCTTCCATTTCAATATCAATTTCGATTCCCCTTATAAGTCCGCTTCCATTACGGAATTTTGGAGGCGGTGGCATATTTCGCTTTCCAGCTGGTTGCGCGATTACCTTTATATTTCTTTGGGAGGCAACCGGAAGGGGAAAATCCGCCAATATGCCAATCTCATCATTACCATGTTCCTGGGCGGCTTGTGGCATGGCGCTTCGTGGAATTTTGTACTTTGGGGAATGATGCATGGCGTTGCGCTTGCAGCCCATAAGTTCTGGATGACGCTTACCGGGCGTAAGAAGGGGACGGAGAGCCATGGCATCCACCGCTTCTTCGGAGTGCTTGTCACTTTCCATTTTGTTTGTTTCTGCTGGATATTCTTCCGTAATGCGGAGTTCTCCACATCAATGGATATGCTGAAGCAGATATTCACTACTTTCCGTCCGCAACTCTTCCCGCAGCTGGTAGAGGGTTATTGGGAAGTGTTTGCACTGATGGCATTGGGCTATCTGCTGCATTTTGTGCCCGACAGTTGGGAACGTGCTTGCACAAAAACAGTAATCCGCCTCCCCTTGTTGGGAAAGGCGGTACTGATGCTTGCTGTAATCTATCTGGTCATTCAGATGAAAAGTTCGGAGATACAGCCGTTTATCTATTTCCAGTTCTGATTACTTCTTCTCGGTCGCTGTGGAGTCTGCCTGCTGTCGGAAGGGTTCCCGGTAGTTGAGCCCGTCTCTCCGGTAGAGGCCGATGAGTCCGGCCAGTCGGGTAGTGAAGTTTGTATAATCTTTCTTTTCCAGTTGTGTCCATTGTACTTCGGCAAGGGCGGCCATACGGGGGAGAACCATATACTCTACCTGTTCGCTGGTCGGGATGTATTCTGTCCAAAGGTTGGCTTGTGTGCCGAGTATGTGCTTGGCTTGTTCTTCGGTCAGTGAGGCGGTAGGATTCAGACTGTATACTTTCTCCAATGGGACAAAGCCTCCGATGGCAAATGGTTCGTGCCGGGTATCCTCACTTTGGTAATAATCAAAGTAGCAATAGTCATTGGGTGTCATTATCACGTCGTGTCCCAGTTGGGCCGCCTTGATTCCTCCTGCCGAGCCACGCCATGACATAACAGTTGCGTTGGGGGCGACGTCGCCTTCCAGAATCTCATCCCAGCCGATAATCTGGCGTCCTTTACTATTGAGGAGCTTTTCGATACGTGTCATACAATAGCTCTGCAGACGGTCTTCGGCAGTATGGTTCTTGTCGGCTTTCAATTTTTCGGTTCTGATACGTGCCTGGCATTTGGGACACTTTTCCCAACGGGTGCGGGGAGCTTCGTCACCGCCGATGTGGATGTATTTGGAAGGGAATATGTCAATGATTTCGGCCATGACATCTTCGAGGAACTGCATGGACTTTTCGTTGCCGATGCACAGCACATCTTCGAATACGCCCCAACGTGGGCACACTTCATACGGTCCACCGGTACATCCCATTTCGGGATAGGCGGCCAGTGCGGCAAGCATGTGTCCGGGCAGGTCTACTTCGGGGATGACCGTGATATAGCGCTCCCCGGCATATTTTACGATTTCTTTGGCTTGCTCCTGCGTATAGAAACCGCCATACCGGGTGTTGTCATACTCTTCGGTGTTCCGGCCGATAACGGTACGGTCGCGCCAGGCGCCAATTTCCGTCAGCTTGGGATACTTCTTTATTTCTATTCTCCAGCCTTGGTCTTCGGTGAGGTGCCAGTGGAAGGTATTCATATTGTGAAGTGCCAGCAAGTCTATGTATTTTTTTACGAACTCAATGGGAAAGAAGTGGCGGCCCACATCGAGGTGCATGCCCCGGTAGCTGAAGCGGGGTTCATCCTGGATGCTGCCGGCAGGCAATAGGATAGAGGTGGCTTTGGTTTCGGCGGGGATTGATTTACGCAGGGTTTGTATACCGTAGAACACCCCGTTCTCGGTCTGTCCGTTTAGGGTCACCCGGTCGGCTTTGACGGTCAGCACATAGCCTTCCCGGTTGCCGATGGCCGGATCCAGTCCCAATGTGATGGCGCCTTTGGGCGCTTCGCTCCCCGGGGCAAGGGCTTCTGTCTGGAGGGTGTGGCCGGTGGACTGGCTGATGTATTCGGCCAAAAACTCGGCATTGCGTTTCAAAAGTTCATTGTGTTCGGGGTAGGCGATGATGGTACCGTCATTCAGGTTGAAGGGGGATTCCTGACTCAAGGCAACCTCCTGGGGCAGGGGAATGACTTGATAGTTGGCTGTTGTTTCTACTCCGCATGAAGAGCAGGCCAGGATGAGAGTGCCTGCAAGGAGCATGTGTGTAAGTTTTCTCATGGTATTGAACTGATTAAATTAGTGTCTGACAAATATACTAAAAAAATACTAAAGAGGCAGAGGAGAAGGGGATAAATGCATGCTCATACCTCAGTTCTTCTTTGCTCTGTACTCCTTGGGTGACATTCCCGTGTGTTTCTTGAAATATCGTCCGAAGAAAGACTGGTCGGGAAAACGATATTTGTCGGCAATCTCTTTCAGTGACATGCCGGTGGATTGCAGTGCCATTTTCAGTTCCAATATCAGGTTTTCGTCAATGATTTCTTTGGCAGAATCTTCTGCCACTTGTTTGGTGATGGCAGATAGGTAGCGGGTCGAAATGCAGAGTTGGTCAGCATAAAAAGCGACATCCCGCTGGGTAGTACAGTACGTATGTACCAGATTTATAAACTTTTTGAACAATTCTTCTTTCCGGTTACTGCCATTGATTTGCTCTTCCGTAAAGTAACGTTGAACCTTGTCGTAGGTGTCGAGAAAGAAAATTTGCAGCAGGTTTTGTGCAATGGCTTCGCGATACAGATTTTCAGAATCGCGGTAGATGGCATTGCTTGCCGTGATGAGTCCTGTGATAGCACGAACCGGTTCGTCTTCGGTATGCGTATAGCATGCATTCTCCTTTATAAAATGTATGAAGGGCGGCTCTAAACGGAAGCATGCCGTCTTGAACATTGTCTCGGAATAGGCAAAGAAGTCCACCAGGAAATCTTTACTCGCACTTGTCAGTGAAATAATGGAACTTGGAAGCAGCGTAATGTGCGTATTGGGTACAATATGATATTTTCTTAAATCTATTGTGATATTTGCTTCTCCACGGGTGCAGAACATCAGTGCTCCATTGTTCATTTTCAGAAGACGTTCCCGGAAGAATTCCAGCTTGTCTGTTCCGGCTCTGAACGTTTCTTGTTTGGTAGTCAGTAATGGGTTCATATGTTAGATTGCTTATGATTTGCGGTTACAAAGGTACGAGTTCTTTTTGGATTGTTAAATGGCATGTTCCGAAAATGAACAGTCGTGTACCTTCAATGAAACAAATGGTTGTTCAAAAACGGCATACCTTTGCTGCCGGCTTAAAAAATGAAAGAGAAAGCCGACGTATTATTTTTTTAAGATAAAAAGTATGATAACAAAAAAGAGTATGATGAAACAGATGATGACCGTCATCTGTAGTGCAACACTGGCAGCCTGCGGCAGCGCGCCTGTCGTGCAACCCCAGTCGGAATATCAGGTGATGACTATTTCGACTACCGACAAAGAACTGCAGACAATTTATTCCGCAGCCATCCGCGGACGGCAGGACATTGACATCTATCCGCAGGTGTCCGGTACACTCACCAAACTTTGTGTGGAGGAAGGACAGACCGTGCGTCGGGGGCAAGTCTTGTTTATTATCGACCAGGTGCCCTATCTGGCAGCCTTGCGCACAGCAGAAGCCAATGTGGAAGCTGCCCGTGCCGGCGTGGCCACTTCGCAACTGACATATGACAGCAAGAAGGAGCTTTATGCCCAGAAGGTGATTTCCGAGTTTGACTTAAAGACTTCCTACAACAGCCTGCTGACAGCGAAAGCCCAGTTGGCCCAAGCCGAGGCGCAGCAGGTGAATGCTGCCAATAACCTCTCTTATACAGAAGTGAAGAGTCCGGCAGATGGAATGGTAGGTACGCTCCCTTATAGGGTGGGGACGTTGGTCAGCGCCAGTTTGCCCAAACCACTGACGACCGTATCCGATAATTCTAATATGTATGTCTATTTCTCCATGACAGAGAATCAGTTGCTTGACCTCACCCGCCGCTACGGCTCCAAGGATAAGGCGCTGGCAGAGATGGACTCTATCGAATTACAGCTCAATGACCGTTCTGTCTATCCGCAAGAAGGTAAGATAGAAACTATCAGTGGTGTAATTGATACCTCTACGGGTACAGTCAGTCTGCGTGCCGTGTTCCCCAATAAAGAGGGATTGCTGACCAGTGGCGGTTCGGGCAACGTCATCATCCCGGTACGGAAAGAGAACTGCATCGTTGTTCCCCAGAGTGCCACTTACGAAGTACAGGACAAGGTCTATGTATATAAGGTAGTTGACGGCAAGGCGCAATCAGTTCCCGTGCAAGTGACCCGTGTGAATGGAGGTCAGGAATATATCGTAGAGAGTGGCTTGAAAGTGGGGGACACAATTGTGGCCGAAGGCGTGGGTTTGCTGCGTGAAGGTACCTCCGTCCAACCCAAAACGAATGAATGATAATTTTTAACCGATAGAATATGAACCTCAGAACTTTTATAGAACGCCCCGTTTTTTCGGCAGTCATCTCCATTACGATTGTCATTCTGGGCATCATCGGATTGTTCACCTTGCCCGTTGAGCAATATCCCGACATTGCGCCGCCCACCATCATGGTGAGCACCACTTACTATGGTGCCAGTGCGGAAACCCTTCAGAAAAGTGTTATCGCTCCGTTGGAAGAGGCCATCAACGGTGTGGAGGACATGACTTACATGACTTCTACCGCCAGCAATGCAGGGTCGGTTTCCATTACTGTTTACTTCAAGCAGGGTACAGACCCGGACATGGCGGCGGTCAATGTGCAGAACCGTGTGTCCAAAGCTACGGGGCAGCTTCCTGCCGAAGTAACCCAGGTGGGTGTCACCACCAGCAAGCGGCAGACCAGTATCTTACAGATGTTCTCTTTATATAGCCCTGATGACAGCTATGACGAAAACTTTCTTGCCAACTATATCAGTATCAACCTGAAGCCGCAGATTCTACGTATCTCCGGTGTGGGCGATATGATGATTATGGGTGGTGACTACAGTATGCGTATCTGGATGAAACCGGATGTCATGGCGCAGTACAAGCTGATACCTTCGGATGTGACGGCTGTGCTGGCAGAGCAGAATATCGAATCGGCCACCGGGTCGTTTGGTGAGAACTCGGATGAGACGTATCAATATACCATGAAATATACGGGACGCCTCATTACTCCTGAGGAGTTCGGCGACATCGTCATCCGTTCTACCGAAGACGGCGAGGTGCTGAAACTGAAGGACATCGCCGACATAGAACTGGGTAAGGACAGTTATGCCTACAAAGGTACCATGGATGGACATCCCGGTATCTCCTGCATGGTGTTCCAGACCGCGGGCTCCAATGCCACGGAAGTGAACCGGCAGATTGACCGGCTCCTTGAAGAAGCACGCAAGGACTTGCCGAAAGGCGTGGAGCTTACCCAGATGATGTCCAGCAACGATTTCCTCTTCGCCTCTATCCACGAAGTGGTGAAAACGCTGATTGAGGCTATTATCCTGGTTATCCTGGTGGTTTATGTCTTTTTGCAAGACATCCGCTCTACGCTGATTCCGCTGGTAGGTATCGTTGTTTCACTGATTGGTACGTTTGCTTTCATGTCCGTTGCCGGATTCAGTATCAACCTGATTACGCTGTTTGCGCTGGTATTGGTGATTGGTACGGTGGTGGATGACGCCATTGTCGTGGTGGAGGCGGTGCAGGCACGGTTTGATGTGGGCTATAAGTCCTCCTATATGGCAAGTATCGATGCGATGAAGGGCATCAGCAACGCGGTTATCACTTCTTCACTGGTGTTTATGGCGGTGTTTATTCCGGTATCGTTCATGGGAGGGACTTCCGGTACGTTCTATACCCAGTTTGGGCTGACGATGGCGGTGGCTGTTGGCATTTCGGCGATTAATGCGCTGACACTCAGTCCCGCACTTTGTGCCTTGCTGCTGAAACCTTATATCAATGAGGATGGGACGGAGAAGAATAATTTTGCTTCGCGCTTCCGCAAGGCATTCAACACGGCTTTCGAGGCGGTGGTCGAGAAGTATAAGAAGATAGTGCTGCTGTTCATCAAGCGCCGCTGGCTGGGATGGTCGTTGCTGGCACTTTCGGTAGTGCTGCTGGTATTCCTGATGAATACCACCAAGACCGGACTGGTGCCCGACGAGGACCAAGGAACGTTGTTTGTCAACGTTAGCACCGCTCCGGGTAGCTCGCTCAAGACGACAAATGACATTATAGACCGCGTGGAGAAGCGTCTGGAAGACCTTCCTCAGAAATTGCACTTGCAGAAAGTTGCCGGTTATGGTCTGCTGTCCGGGCAGGGAAATTCTTTCGGTATGATTATCGTGAAGCTGAAACCTTGGGACGAGCGTACGGCAAAGGAAGACCAGGTGCAGGCAGTCGTCAACCAGATATACGCTCGCACGGCGGATATTAAGGATGCTACAGTCTTTGCCATTGCTCCGGGTATGATTCCGGGCTATGGTATGGGTAATGCGCTGGACTTGAATGTGCAGGACAAGCAGGGAGGGGATATGAACACCTTCTTCCAGACCACCCAGCAGTATCTGGCGGCACTGAACCAGCGTCCGGAAATTTCGATGGCATACTCCACGTTCGATGTACGCTATCCGCAGTGGACCGTCGAGGTGGATGCTTCCAAGTGCAAACGTGCCGGGATTACTCCCGACCAGGTGTTGTCCACACTGTCGGGCTATTATGGCGGGCAATATGTCTCCAACTTCAACCGTTTCTCCAAAGTTTACAAGGTAATGATTCAGGCCGACCCGAAGTTCCGTTTGGATGAGGCTTCACTGAACAATGCCTTTGTGCGCATGTCCAACGGTGAGATGGCTCCGTTGAGCCAGTTCGTTACGCTGACCCGTTCCTACGGTGCCGAGTCCTTGAGCCGCTTCAACATGTTCAACTCCATTGCCGTGAATGCCATGCCTGCTGAGGGATACAGTACCGGTGACGCCATCCGTGCCGTACAAGAAACGGCGGAGATAGCCTTGCCGAAGGGATATGGCTATGACTTTGGTGGCATCACCCGCGAGGAAAGCCAGCAGAGTGGTACTACAGTCATCATCTTCGGTATCTGTATCTTGATGATTTACTTGATTCTGAGTGCGCTTTACGAGAGCTTTCTGATTCCGTTTGCCGTTATCCTGGCCGTTCCTGCGGGCCTGATGGGGTCGTTCCTTTTTGCCAGGATAGCCGGGTTGGAGAATAATATCTATTTACAGACGGGACTTATCATGCTGATAGGTCTGTTGGCAAAGACCGCTATTCTGTTGACGGAGTATGCCGCCGAGCGCCGTAAAGCGGGAATGGGGCTGATTGCTTCTGCCGTCAGTGCGGCAAAGGCGCGTTTCCGTCCCATCCTGATGACGGTACTGACGATGATTTTCGGCCTTTTCCCCTTGGTGGTTGCCACGGGTGTCGGAGCCAACGGTAACCGTTCATTGGGTACGGGTGTTGTCGGTGGTATGTTCATCGGCACATTGGCGCTGCTGTTCATTGTTCCTGTCTTGTTCATCAGTTTCCAGTGGTTGCAGGAGCGGCTTCGTCCTGCCCAATCCGTCCCGACGAGCGACTGGCAGATTGAGGAAGAGATGAAAGTAAGCCGGAAGGAGATAGAAGAATCACATTAGTACATTATCGCGTAACTAACATAAAAAAATAATGAAGAAACAATTCATATTATTAGCTGTCGCCGGCTTGGTACTGACCAGTTGCGACATCTATACCAAATACCAGCGCCCGGAGGACATCACGACCGATGGACTTTATGGACACGATTTGGATGGGCAAAGTCTGGATAGCCTGAGTCTGTTTGCGGCATCGGACACTGCCTCCATCGCTTCCCTTTCCTGGCGCGAGCTTTTTACGGACCCGCAATTACAGTCGCTTATCGAGCAAGCCTTGCAAGGCAACACCGACCTGCTTTCCGCCCGGCAACGTATCAAGGAGGCGGAAGCCACGCTGATGTCGGCCAAACTTTCGTACCTGCCTTCGTTTATGCTCACTCCGCAGGGTGGCGTCAGCAGTTTCGACAATTCCAAAGGCTCGTGGACCTATTCCGGCATTGCCTCGGCAAGTTGGGAAGTCGATATTTTTGGTAAGTTGACCAATGCCAAACGCCGTTCCAAAGCGCTCTACCTTCAAAGCTTGGAGTACGAACAAGCCGTCAGCACTTCGCTGATAGCTAATGTGGCCAATTTGTACTACACCTTGCTGATGCTCGACGAGCAATACCGCATTTCCGAAGAAACAGCCGCCAGTTGGCGCGAAAGTGTACGCACCATGCGAGCCATGATGGCTGCAGGTATGACGAACGAGGCGAGTGTCTCGCAATCCGAAGCCAACTGTCGTCAGGTAGAAGCTTCGCTGCTCGACCTCCGGCAGCAGGTAAAGGAAGTGGAGAACAGTCTCTCCATTCTGTTGGGCGATGTTCCGGGCACCATTGAGCGTGGCCGGTTGGCGGGGCAGGAGTTCCCGCAGGAACTTGCGGTGGGCGTACCTCTGCAACTGCTTTCCCGCCGTCCCGATGTGAAAAGTGCCGAACTCTCGCTGGCATCCGCTTTCTACAGCACCAATGCCGCCCGTTCTGCTTTCTACCCCTCCATCACCCTGAGCGGTACAGCTGGCTGGACCAACTCGGCAGGAAGCATGATTGTCAATCCAGGAAAACTACTCTTCTCCGCCATCGGTTCGCTGACACAACCCTTGTTCAACAAAGGGCTGAACGTGGCACAGCTCAAGATAGCCAAAGCACAGCAGGAAGAAGCCAGGCTCGCTTTTCAGCAAGCTTTGCTCAATGCCGGTAGCGAAGTGAACAATGCTCTGACCCAAGTGCAGGTAGCCCGTGGAAAGACGGAGCTCCGCGCAAGGCAGATAACTTCACTGGAAACTACCGTCTGCAGCACCCGGTTATTGATGCAATACGGCACTTCCACCTATTTGGAAGTGCTCACTGCCCAGCAGGGGCTACTCTCTGCCCAACTGACACAGGTAGCCGACCGCTTTGATGAAATACAAGGTATCATCAACCTCTATCAAGCCCTCGGTGGAGGGCGGGAGTAAAATATACTCTTTCTCATCTTCATTCTCTCGCCCCTCTATCAATCCGGCATTTCCTTTTTTTTGTGGGAATCCGATGGTAGAGGGGCTTTCATATAAGCGGGCTATGGCAAAAAAACTACGGTTTCTTGCCGTCAAACCGGGACAAACTTTATAACTTTGCGGCATACGACATAAAAATCTATCTATTATGAACTACAAATCCTTGTTTTTTCTGGTTGTTTTTTCCCTGACCCTTATATCAGGGGTGTTTGCTCAAAAGAAAGTTTCTATTCTTGGCGATTCCTATTCCACTTTTTACGGTCATGTCTCTCCTGCCGCCAATCTCTGCTGGTATGGAGTTCCCGGCGAAAAGAAAGAGAATGATGTGACAAAGGTGGAGGAAACCTGGTGGTACCGTTTCATCCATGAGCACGGCTTTCAGTTGGAACGCAACAATTCCTATTCCGGCTCCACCGTCTGTCATACCGGTTACGAGAAAGCCGATTACTCCGACCGTTCTTTTATCACCCGTATTCACAACCTCGGCACCCCCGACATAATCCTTGTTTTTGGCGGTACCAATGACAGTTGGGCAGGTGCTCCCATTGGCGCATACCAATATGATGGCTGGACGAAAGCCGATTTGTATAGCTTCCGTCCTGCCTTTTGCTATCTGCTTGCATCTCTCAAGCAGCTCTATCCTGTGGCCAGGATTTATAATATTACCAATTCTGAATTATCCGAAGAGGTAACTGATTCCATGGATGAAATTTGCCGGCACTATGGCATCGAGAATATTCGTTTGCACGACATTGATAAACAATGGGGGCATCCTTCTGTGCAAGGAATGCAGAGTATCGATGCTCAGGTTTGGGAGTCTGTCTCCCCGATATTGGAGGCTTCTGTTTCTTTGCCTGCCAAGAACTAAGGACAGTGTCTTATCCTGATATAGGTAGACACATTTACAAACTAATAAATGTGTTACTATT
>ERZ812616.2988-NODE-2988-length-12757-cov-4.097465_pt1 | contig 12757 bp, 10 predicted proteins | sample MGYA00376249_ERZ812616 | MGnify/ENA primary metagenome ERZ812616 (study PRJEB26924, sample SAMEA4378265) | human gut metagenome | biome: human gut; feature: human-associated habitat; material: faeces | place: China | collected 2013 ... | reverse complement strand
ATCGTCTCATCCTCCCGTCCGGTATCCCTATCACCCGGGCGGGCGGGCGGGGGAGACCCCTGAGCGAAAAGGAGATTTTTCCCATGACCTGTCTTTTGCTGCTGCTCTGGACGGCGCTGGGTCTGTGCGTCGGCAGCTTCTGCAACGTGCTGATCTTCCGCCTGCCGCGCGGGGAGGAGTTCGTGAAAACGCCGTCGCACTGCATGGCCTGCGGCCATCGTCTGCGCTGGTATGAGCTGCTGCCGGTCGTGAGCTACCTTGCGCAGGGGGGGAAGTGCCGCGCCTGCGGCGCAAGGCTCTCCGCCCAGTACCCCGTGGTCGAGGCGCTCAGCGGCGGCGCATGGCTGCTCGCGGCGTGGCTGTATCAGGCCGAGCCGCTGCGCGCGGTGCTGTATTCGCTGCTTTTCTCCGCGCTCATCGTCGTGGCGCTCATCGACTGGCGCACCTTCGAGATCCCCAACGGGCTGAACCTTGCGATTTTCCTGCTGGGCGCGGTGCAGCTTGCAGGCGATACCGCGCACTGGAAAACGTATCTCATCGGCATGTTCTCGGTGAGCCTTCTTTTCCTCCTGCTGTGGTTCGTGACGAAGGGCAATGGCCTTGGCATGGGGGACGTCAAGCTGATGGCAGGGGCGGGACTGCTGCTGGGCTGGCAGCGCATCCTTCTTGCGATGATCCTCGGCAGCGTTTCCGGCGCGGTCATCCACTCAATCCGCATGAAACGCGGCGCGCCCCGCAAGCTGGCGTTCGGGCCGTATCTTGCCGCGGGCATCTGGGTCGCGGCGCTGTGGGGCGACCGGCTCATCGCGGCGTACCTTGGCCTTTTTGGGCTGTAACACGGGAGAGAAAAGGGCAGGCGCGGACCTGCCCGCGAGAGAAAAACAAGAGCCTGTGGGAGGGGCAGAACCGTTCTTCGGGACGGCTGTGCCATTCCCACAGTCCGGGAGGGAACACTTATGAGCAAGCAAAAGCTGAGCGGCAGGGCGCTGGTGGTGCAGATCACCGAGCGGGAGATCCGCATCGCCCAGATGACGCTGGGCAGCGACGCCATTTCCGAGCAGGTCATCCTGCCCACGCCGCCGAACGCGGTCGAGGACGGTCAGCTCGTGGGGCTGGACGCCCTGCACGACGCGATGGAGCCGGTTCTGCGGCAGGGGCTGTTCCGCCGCTGCCGTAAGGTGGTCTTTTCGCTCTGCTCCACGCAGGTCATCAGCGAGAGCGTCACCGTCCCCGCGGTGAAAAAGCAGCAGCGTCTCGGCCAGATGCTGCTGGCGAACATGGACGAGTATTTCCCCATCGACCCGGGCGAGTATCAGCTTTCGTGGGAGAGCGTGGGCGTTGAGGCGCGCGAGGACGCGCGTCATCTGCGCGTGCAGCTCTGGGCGGTGCCGCGCGCGATGCTCCACCGCTACTACGCCCTTGCCAACAGCATGGGGCTGAGCGTTGCCGCCGTCGATTTCTGCGGTCACAGCCACGCCACCGCCGTGGACGCGGACTTTGCCCTGCCAAAGCACGCGAAGTCCTCCGCGGATACGGACGACGGCGTCTGCCTCTATATCAACGCCGAGAGCGAGCTGTTGCTGCTGACCTTCGTTCACAACGGGCAGGTCAAGCTGCAGCGCCTGCTGCAGCGGGGCTATTCCCAGCAGGACGACCTCAATGAGGCGGGCATCGTGCTCGACTACTTCTCCGCCATGCCCGGCCGCGCCCGCCTGACGAGCGCCGTGCTTTCCGGCGGTCAGGCGAAGGAGGCGGGGCTTGCCCCGGCGCTCGCGTCGCTGCTGAATGTCCCCGTCGAAATGGCGGAGACCGACTACGGCGCGCAGTGGCTGCTCTGTCAGGGCGCGGCGCTCACCGCCCTTGACTTCGGCGACCCGGAGCTGAACCACATCACCGGCGCGCGCGCACCCATCAACCGCGCGTGGCAGTACGGTCTTGTGTTCCTTGGCGGCGCGGCGCTGACGGCGTCCGTACTGCTGCTGCTGACCTCCAAGCTGTCGTGGAGCACGGAGCTGGACGGTCTGCGCGCACAGCAGGACCGCCTGACGGCGCTTGCCCAGCAGAACGCGGGCTGCGCGGAGAACTACCACAACTATTCGAGTATGTACGACGCTTACAGCGCCGACTGGGACACCGTATTCGACTCCGTTCGGACATATAACGACAACCTTGAACTGGTGCTGGGCGAGCTGGAGGCAAAGCTCCCCAAGAAGTCAACGGTGACCGCTCTGAGCACGACCGAGTTATGTCTTGCGGCGCAGGTCGCCTTCCAGAGCAAGGAGGACGCCGCTTATTTCCTCGTGGCGCTGCGCGACGTGCCCTTCATGACCCTCAACACCGTTTCCAGCCTGACCATCGGCCCGCGGGAAGCCTACTCCCCGGACAAAATGATCGCTGCGCTGTACGAGGAAGCGGGGAAGGAGTCCCCCGTGCCGGGCACGGAGGAAAGCGCAGCGGATGGCACCGAGGAAAGCAGTACGGAAGAACCTCCCACCGAGGGCGGCTATTCCCTCGATGAGCTGTTCCCCAACGCGTCAAACGGCATCACCGGCAAAATGATCAAGGACGTGCTCCCGCTGCTGCGTGCCGCGGGCGTTGACGAAGCGACCATCCAGAAGATCGAAAGCTACGCCGACATGATGGAGAAGGTCGGCATGACCATTTCCCCCGATAACCTTGATTTCCTGCAAGGTCTGCTCCCCGGAGGCGGCGGCAGCAGTGGAGGCGGCACCGGCGGCACGCCGAGCAATCCCAACCCGCCCGTCACCCCGAGCAACCCCGGCACGACGACGCCGAGCACCCCCAGCGTTCCGAGCCGTCCCGGCAATTCCGGCACGCCGGTCACGCCTGCCACGCCCAGCAGCGGCAGTACGTCCTCTGCTTCTGGCATTGAGTCTGCCGATATTGCAACGCTGCGTCTCAGCCTGCAATACCTGAACTCCAACCAGCTGGACGCTCTGCAAGCCGTCTACGGCCCGGTGCAGCAGTATTCCTTCCCGCTCGACAGCCTGCTCAAGAGCGCCACTGCCGCGCAGGAAAAGGCGGCGCTGCGCTCGCTGCTGCAAAACGATCCTGCCGCCATGTATCAGTTTTTCCTGCTGATGCGCGAGGATATCGCCCGTGAGGAAAAGGACCAGATCCTGTACGACAAGATCTTTGACGACATTTGGAAAAACGCCGATCAGCACCGCATGTTCTATGAGAGCGACGATGTGATGCTGAACAAATATCTGCCGAACCTGCTGAATATCCTGACCGACAACAAGACGAATGTCAACGCAGCGATCGCGCTCATTCGGCAGAATCAGACGCTGAGTGGCAAGCTTGCGCTCCATCTTGCCAAGGAAATGGGCGAGCTCCGCTCGGTCAACACCGCGCTCGACCTTGCGATGCTCCAAAAGGAGATCAACAGCGGCGCGGCGTTCCAGCGGGATGCCGCCACTGTGGCCGCGGTCAACGCGCTGCTGCGGAAGAATCAGCAGACCTCCGGTACATCCGGCACCTCCGGCAACTCGGGCATGGATGAAAACGATCTGCTGATGTGGATCCTGATGAATCAACTCAAAAATCAAACCGGCGGCTCAGGCATCCCGGATATCTTCAACACCGGCGCTTCTCAGACGCAGAAGCCTGCCGACAACCGCTATTACCTGACGGTCGTGCTGACCTATGACGAGTCCTTGATCCAGGCGGAGCAGACGCGCAAGGGTCTGGACCGCGACGCCAAGGTTGAGAAAGTGGAGGTGGGCCAGTGAAAGTGATCGGTAGAAACTGGAAGGCTGTCCTGTCAGTCTTGCTCTTGTTGGTCGCCGTTCTGGTGTATGTTCTGGGCTACCGCCCCCGCAGTGAAGCTTACGTCATGGAGCGGGATCAGTTAAATGCTCAGATCACCGCGCTGCAAACCACCATCGTCGAAAACGAGATGTACAAGGACGTGCAGGATCAGCTTGAGCCGGCAGAGGCCGCGATTGAGGAAAGCCGCGCCGCGCTTTACGACAAGTTCCCCGCCGGGATGCAGGAAGAGGATCAGCTCCTCTACCTGCTGTATCTGGAAAAAACGCTGGGGACCGGCAGTAAGGAGCTGGGCTACACCCAGAAACTGCACGATATTTTCCTTCAGCGCTTCGGGAGCGGCGGCGACATCGAGTTTTCTTTCGGTGAGATCACGCCGATGCAGGCCTTGAGCGATGGCGCACTCCTTGAGGGCTTGAACCTGACGGTGTACTATCACGCCTCCTATCGGGAGTTCAAGAACATGGTGCACGCGCTGGCAACGGATGAGCGCATTACCTCCATCCGGTATGCCACCTTCAACTACGACAGCGAAAAAAAGCTGCTGGACGGACAGATGACCCTGACGCTGTATCTGATGCCGTCCGCTCAGAACACCTATGAGGAACCGGGCGTAACGCCGCCCGCGACCGGTAAGACGGACATTTTCAACTGACCCATTGGGAGAGACAAGGCATGAAAAAGATCGGGAAAGAGAGAACAGCGGGCTTTTCGCTGCTGGAGGTCGTCGTGGCGATCGCCATCATCGGCCTGATCTCCGCGCCCATCTGCACGAGCCTCATTCTGGCAGGACGGATCAACGCCCACAGCCAGGCCGTGATGGAAGCCCATCTGAACGTCCGTACCGCCGTGGAGACCCTGATGAAGGACGGCGTCACGGAGGCAAGTCCCGTTTACCGCGAAAGAGATTTCTCCGATGTGACGATCGAAACGAAGAAAGACCACGACAGCGACCCCTATTATCACGTCACGGTGACGGATAAGCACGCAGAGCCGCTCGTTACGGTGAAAACGTATGTCCGCGCGGTGCCGGAAGGCGGTGGCGCATGAAAAAACTCCGAACAGACAACGGCGGTTACGCGCTGATCTATGTGCTCATCGTCGTTCTGGTGCTGTGCGCCGTCGCCGTGTCCGTCTGCACCGCGGCGCTGAAAAATTATCAGGCGCAGGAGCGCTCCATCCGCCAGACGCAGCAGCTCTATCAGGCGGAGGGCGAGATCGAAAAATTCGTGGCGCTGGCGGAGGACGTAAGCTCCTTGCAGAAGTCCGCGGAATACGAATCGGAAGATGATGCAAAGGTAGAGGCAAAGGGAAAATACCTTACACACCTTAGCGCTGTGAAGGAAAAAGTCAGTAGCTGTAACTTTGCACTCGATAAGGCCGATACCGGCAGCAATTCCTGCACCTTTACGCTCACCTGCGAGAACGCCGCCGTTCGCATCGAGACAAAGATCAAAATGAAACTCGCATACGAAGTACCCAAGAAAAAGGTGCAGGAAAAACAGCCCGACGGAACGTCCAAAGAAGTCATAAAGTACACCGCCAGGGTCAGCAAGGCCACGCACCACTACATCACCTACACCATCACCCACTTGACAGCGGAAGGGGAGACGAGCGAATGAAACGAAACAACAGCGGCTTCACCATGGTCGAGCTGCTGGTGACCGTCGCTGTCAGCTCCATCGTGCTGGCAGCCGCAGCGTCGCTGATGCTGCTCGGACTGCGGGTGCATCAAACGACGCAGAAAGAGGCGGGCGAGCAGCAGACGGTGCGCATCGTGCTCTCCGCGCTGGAGGATCTCTCCGCCAGCGGCAAGATCTACCGCGTGGAGCCGCTCTCCGACGGCTGGCAGCTACAGGGAAAGACTGCCGACGGCACTCCCGGCGCGGTGCTGCTGCGCTACAACAGCGGAAAGCTCACAAGCGGCGCGAGCGGCGATCAGGTGCTGCTGGACAACCTGCGCGGCGCGCGGGTCGATCTGGACGGCAGCCTCGTGACCTTCACCTTCGCGACCGCGGCGCACAGCTACAGCACCTCCGTCTTCTGCCGCACCGGAATCGATGGCGACAGCGTCGGCAAAGTGGAGGCGCAGGAAAAGCTGGATGAGCTGAAAAAGCCCAATTTGACCGATGCGGAAAAGAAAGCGCGGTTCGAGTTTTTAAAGACGCTTGCCGGCCAGTACGACAGCAGGGGAGAGATCAAGGGCGAAAGCGATTACCGCTATTTCTCCGAATGGTACATCCGCAGCTACAAGGATAACCCCGGCTGGAACCAATACACCCCATGGTGCGCCTGTTTCCTCTCGTGGGCAGCCGCGCAGCAGAAAGCCTCCATCAACGGCGCTCCGCCCAGATTCGCAGACGTGGACAAAGGCATGGCGGATTTCCAGAATAATCGCAAGTGGCGCGAACCCAATGACGAAGAGAATAAGCCCATCCCCGGCGACTATGTCTTTTTCGACTGGGACGGCCGCAACGACCCGGACGGCGGCAAGGACCCCGACCACGTCGGCGCGGTGCTGTGCGTGGAAGGGAATTTCCTTTACACCATCGAGGGCAACAGCGGCGGCAGGGTCGCCGTCAACCGCTACTCTCTGAGTGATTCGCGCATCGTGGGCTACGGCGTGCTGAACTGGAAGACAGGAAAGGAAACCACAGAGTAATCATCTGTTCATATAATTCTCAAAAAGAAATCAAATATATTGAGGAGGATACAACATGAAAAAGCAAGTGAGGAACAAGATGCGCGGCAGCGCAGGCTTTACGCTGGTGGAGCTTGTCGTGGTCATCGCGATCATCGGCATTTTAGCCGGCGTCGGCACGGTGGGCTACGGCGGGTACATTAAGCGCACCAACGAGGGTCTGGACGAGACCCTGTATCGCAACATCCTGTACGCCGGCGAGATCGGCAAGTATGCAAACCCCGGCGTGACGGGCAGCGTGAAAGTCACCAAAGATAGCAACGCTACTGTTTCCGCCACTGATCCAAGTGATCAGGCAGTCGTTGAGCAGTGGCTGAAAAACGCCTTCGGCGATGACTGGGCAACCACCGTGAAGTACCGCACGGACAAGTACGCAGGCAAAACCAAATACAACGAGATCCCCCTGCCTATCACGGTGGTCAAGCTGAGTGAGGCAAATCAGGAAAATCTCGAAAAATTCACGCAGTCCAATCTGAGCGGGCACGAGGAGGAATTGGCAAATACCGCCAACAACCTTTCTAACTTGTTTAACACCGAGTTTCTCAAAGATGTCAAAGGAGAAGCCGCGGTGAATAAGCTGAAAGGATATATGAGCGAAAGCGAATTTACGCAGTTCGAGAAGCTTCTGAAGACAAAGACAGGAAAAAAGAACCTCAATGATCTCACAAACACGGAGATCGCCAATGCTACCGTCCTTTATGTCGCCTCCAAGGCGAAGGATATGAATGCGGCAGACGTTCTGAAGACGTTAAACAGCAATGGTGGTAATAATGTCCAAGGCGTTATTACCAAGTACGGCACGCTGCCCACGGCTGCCCTGATGTACGGTACGATGGTCGGCTACGCAAAGTCTAACGATGTTAAAGACCCCGAATTCAAGACCGCAATGCAAACGCCTCCCAAGGGAATCAATGATGTTATGAAACTGCTCGATCAGATGACAAAAGATAAAGGCTTCACCGACTATATGAAATCCGATACAAAGGGTGCCGCCGCGGATATGGACGGCTTCCTCGGCGCGATGAAGATCATCAGTGATTATGATGTCCGATTCGACATTACCGAAAACGATGCATTCAATAACAAGGATACGCTTACCCTGCTGCAGGCAGTTTTGAATTCCAAGAAGTAACGATGGGTCTGGTCACATGGCTGTCTGACCACAGCCTTGCCGTGCTCCTCACGGTCAGCGCCGCGTTCACCTATTGGTGGCTGTGGCGCTGCCGCGAGCGGCTGCGGTTGGAGCACCGCCTTGCGGCGCTTGCGCTTGCGGTGGGGCATATCTTCATCGGGCTATTCAGCGTCAAGGCCTTTGCGGTGCTTGAGGCGTTCGATATGGGCGCGATGGGTAATATGAGCCTGTTCGGCGCGGTGTTCTTTATGCCCCTCGTCTACTGGGCGTTTGCAAAGCTCAGCGGGCGCAGCGCGGCGGATGTGTTCGATGTACTCACCGTTTGCCTTGTATTTACGCTGATGTGCGCCCGCCTGAACTGCATTTTTTCAGGCTGTTGTCTGGGGGCGCACATCCCCATCGAGGGGCTGACGCATCTGCGCTTCCCCACGCGCGAGATGGAGCTGATCTTCTATGTCCTCCTGCTCTCGCGCCTGTGGCGCAAGGTGCTCTCCGGCAGCGCGCGGGGCATGATCTACCCCATCTATATGATTACCTACGGCATTTTCCGCTTCGTGACCGAGACGCTCCGCGTCTCGAATCGAACGGACAGCATCCTGCACATCTCTCACCTCTGGGCGCTGCTGTCGCTGGGGGTCGGCATGAGCATTTACGGCGAATTACAAAAGAAAGAGAAAAAAACTGGAGGACGACGGAATGGTTAAACGAATTGGCAGGCGCTTTGTGTCGCTGCTCCTGACGTTTGTCACAGTACTGACGATGCTGCCGGCGATGACGCTGCCGGCGCTGGCGGCGACCAGCGGAACCGTGACCGGCTTATCCGATACTGATATCGTCTTGAGCTACAATGGTAGCAAGACGGATACGTGGGCGGCTCTCTGCACGACAATCACCGGCACCGCGCAGAGCGAGAAAGACTCCTGCGACAAAGCTACCAGCAATAGCTCCACGCTGACCATCACCAACAAGAAAAGCACACCGGCGACGCTGTCCTTTGACTACACCATTACGGCGAACGGCGGCACGATCCAAGTGAACGGAACGAAATGCGATAAGCCCGGTTCCTTTTCTAAAGAGATAGGCGCTCACGAAAAAGTCAAAGTCAAGGTCTACATCGAATCCGGCAGCACCAGTGCAGAAACCAAGATCACGATGACCAACGTGAAGCTGGTGGCTGATGTGAGCGCAACTGTGACCTTCCAGCCCGCCGTGAACGGCGGCAGCTACACCGTGGACGGAGAGGCCATCACCGCGGATCGCACCAAAACCCAAAGCTCCATGACCGCCTATCGGGTCGCGGCGACCCCGAATGCAGGCTATCAGTTCATGGGTTGGTGTGACACGACCAGTGGCAAGTGCATCAGTGTTGCTCCGAAAACAGAGCTGAGCTTTGACAGCGGCTGCACCGTCACGGCAAAATTCGCAAGCAAAGAATTGGCGCTTTTTGAAGCCAATGGTCAGATTTTTGATAACCTCGGCAAGGCGGTTGCGGAGGCGGAAAAGAAGCAGTCTGCCATCATTACGCTGGTCAGCAGCGGTAAGATCACAGGAAAATATATGATCCCGTCCAACGTCACCCTGCTGATCCCATTTGACGAAGGGGGAACGCTGTATAAGGATACGCCCGGCTATGTTGATACATACAACAGTTCGCGGAGCGCCTTTAGGACGATGACTATGGCGCCCGGTTCGTCCATCACAGTCAACGGCGCGATCAGTGTTGGGGGGAAGCACACCTACCAAATGGGAAAGCAGGGTCCGAGCGGACCCTATGGGCAAATCGATATGGCTGAGGGCAGTTCCATTACACTGAACAATGGTGCGAACCTCTATGCATGGGGTTACATTACCGGCGATGGCGCAATTACCGCCGCTTCCGGCTCGAAAGTTTACGAGTATTTCCAGTTAAGGGACTGGCGTGGAGGTACGGCAACCAAAAGTATGAACGACAACGAGGAGAAGGTGTTTCCGATTTCTCAATATTATGTTCAGAATATTGAGAGTGCTTTGACCATTCAGTCGGGAGCGCAGGAATCCACGTATTTAACTGTTCATGCGAAATTTGCGGGTACAGCAAGTGCAAAAATCGACTTTATCGGAGATTCTAACAGTAACAGTCTATTTAAAATTGCCAACGAAGGGAGACTCACAAAAAAATACGACCCGAAAACCGACCGTATAACCTATACGACGACAGGGTCGGCATCGCTTGAAAGCCTTACTCTCAGTGTTGCAGGTTATAATTTTAACTCGAGCGCTTATGTTTTGCCCGTCAACAACAATATGACGTTAGAGATTTTGTCAGGACGCGTTGCGGTGAACTGCGACGCGGCATTGCTGCCGGGGGCGCAGATCACCATTGCGCAGGGCGCAGCGCTGAATGTACCGACTGGCAAGTCTTTGTATGTTTATGATTTGGCTCAGTGGAAGAAGGACTATGCTTACAACAGCGATAAAAGTGGATATGCACCTGTTCTCTATTCGCCTACGAAAACGGGAACTCGCACGCTCACAAATGCGAAGATCGATGTCAACGGCAAGCTGACCGCCAACGGCGGCATCTACACCACCGCAGGCGGCGCAGACATCTGCTCCAGCAAAGGCACCGGCAGGTTTATCCAACAGGGAAATCCTGGCACAAATAAAAACACCTACCAGTGTACTCAAACGGGCTCAGATGTTTCATACGTCAGCATCCCCATCACCCCCGCCAAGCTGAAAAACTTCGACGGCAGCTACACCGAAACCGCAAACGCCAGCGCCGGCAAAACCTTCACCTACTGCACCTGCACGGAATGTAACGGGAAATGGGAACAGAACGCCGCGGCGATCATCAAAAATGACGGCACGCGGACGAAAACCTGTAAAACCCTGAAAGAAGCGGTTGACAATCTTGAAGCCGGCCAATACATCAAAATGCTGCACAGCACCACCGAGGATATCACCACCGAGAATAGCACCACTGGCAAGGATCTCTATCTCGACCTGAACGGCTGCACGGTGAAGGGCGATATCACGGTAAAGAGCGGCTATAAGCTTTACGGCATGGACAGCTCTGCGAAGGCGGACTATACTACCGCCCCGAGCGGCAAGATCGTCGGCACGGTGAAGGGCTACGCCACGACCTACGAGACGCCGGGTGATACCTACGATTGCTATGTTGCCATTCCGGGGACGGAAGCAGATAATGAAACCGCAAATCTGTCCTTCCACCGCTTCAACATCTCCGTCACCGGCTACCGCTTTGAGCTGAAGGCCCCGGAGTGTGCGCTGTTCTTCATCGGCAAGTTCCAGGGCGACAAAGCCGCAAAGGATTACCTGACGTCTCTGGGCTTTACGCTGAAGGATATCAATGGCACGCCGCTCAACAAGGACGACGTCAGCTATGAAGTAGCCAATAAGGACATTCCTCCTGAATCAACTCCCGGAGAAAGCCCGGTCGTTCGCAGTGGTGACGCCTATCTCTTCGAGGTGTACCTGAAACGTTCCTTCGATAGGAATTCGACCGATAAAACTGCCTATACCGAGAAGATCTCCGCCACCGCGCAGGCAATGTTCAAAAATAACGGAACGCAGGATAGCGAACCGAAACTGTGGAGCTTTGAGGATGCTTGGACGAACCCCGGTGAACTCGATGAGACGCAGCAGGCGATCCTCGACAAATTCCTGAAAGAGCTGGGCATCACCAAACAAGCGGAGTAAACTAAGCATGATGAATAACGTAAAAAAACCTTATATCGCTCCGTCCGCTGAGCTGATCCTGCTTGCGCCGATGGAGGCGCTGGCTGCTCCGGTGTCGCAAGAGGACGAGGTTGCCTTGAAGCAATGGGGCTACAAGCCCTTCGGGACCGCTGCCAGCGTCACGAGCAATCGCACCTACTGGGGCGATAATGGAAAGATCAACAAAAAGTAATGCGTTACCGAATCGCTGATCTGATCGTTGAAATGTCCCCCAAGGGACGCACGGCTGCCCAGGCGGAGGTCTATCGGACCTCCGCCCGAGGCGGCGCGGCGGATATCACCATCCGCGTGGGCGGCGCGGAGGCGCTGTCGCTCTGTCCTGAGCTGGAAACGGAGGACCTTGCGGAGTACATCGCCACAGGCGACTGCTTTGCCGTGGGGCTTCTCTCCCACGAGGGGATGATGCTCCACGCCTCGGCGGTGGAATACAGCGGACAGGCCGTGTGCTTTTCCGCGCCGCCGGGCACGGGGAAATCCACCCACACGGAAAAATGGGTGCGCCTGTTCGGTGCGTCCATCCTCAACGACGACAAGCCCGCCCTGCGCCGCGAAAGCGGTGTGTGGCAGGTCTACGGCACGCCATGGTGCGGCAAGGAGGCGCTGCATCAGAATCGCAGCGCGCCCCTGCGCGCGATCTGCTTCCTCTTTCAGGGGGAGGAAAACGCTTTACAGCCGCTCACTCCGGCGGAGGCTTTACCTCTGCTGCTGAGTCAGACCCCCTTCCGTTTGCATCGGGAGGACATGGATCGGCTGCTTGCTGCGGCAGACCGTCTCCTGCGGGAGACGAACGTGTTCCGGCTGATTTGCCGGAATGACGACAGCGCCGCCTATTTTGTCCGGGAGAAACTGTTTCCGGATCAAGCCAAACCCATCGATTGACAGGAGGCAGTACGCAAACGCCGTGCTGCCCGCTGCCAGTGGACGGAAGCGGCACAAAGAGTACCGATTGATATGCGGCTTTTTGTGCCGCCTTTAGACTATTCAGGCGGTCTCTCGCCAAAAGGGGCGGAAAGCCCCGCTCAAGATCTGTCCAAACGCAGACAGAAAGGGAAATACAACCATGAACGAATCCAACATCAACCGATCCAGCGACATTCTGGAGATCGACCTTTGGAAGCTGCTGCTGCTTTACCTCAGGCGGTGGCGGCTGATCCTGCTGTGCGCACTTGCCGCCGCGGCGATCTCCCTGATCTACACCGCCAATTTCATTACGCCGCTGTATCGTGCCAACGTCACCATTTACGTCAACAATATAAAGGCGAATCAGCAGGTGGATTATATCAGTGCGGCCAACCTCGCGACCTCCCAGCAGCTCGTCAACACCTATGTCAATATCATCCGCAGCGATACCGTGCTGGAAAAGGTGGTAAAGAACGCGAAGCTTGATTACT
>ERZ812616.2983-NODE-2983-length-12775-cov-10.551572_pt1 | contig 12775 bp, 7 predicted proteins | sample MGYA00376249_ERZ812616 | MGnify/ENA primary metagenome ERZ812616 (study PRJEB26924, sample SAMEA4378265) | human gut metagenome | biome: human gut; feature: human-associated habitat; material: faeces | place: China | collected 2013 ... | reverse complement strand
GGATCATTAGCCTTTTTATTTTAATACACTATATAGAATCGCGGAGACGCTTACCGTGAAAGGATGGGTGAAGGGAACACCCTTCACCTATAAACTGCTTATAGATAGGATAATACAAGGAAAAGTGAAGGGTGAAGAGATTGTTCATTATAACTCTTCGCATACCCGCATTTCCATACCTTTATATACCACTACAATCTTGTGTAGTTGCGTGGAGCCAATAGCTTGTTTCACCGTGTCCGTGTCGGCATAGCGGTTGGCCTGGGCGATGGCTTCCTGACGCAATTCCTCCACACGGTTTTCAGAATCGCGATATTTGGCGTACTTCAACTCAACGATGTAGCTGTGCTTCATGTCAGAATATATGTCCAACATGGGACAGAGGAAAATATCGACGTAACCCGCTTGTGTATCTTGCTCGGAGATAGGACGGTAGAAGCGGTTTTGCGCAGTCATGGCCAAGGTGAAGCCGTGAACGAAGAATTCGCCCTTTTGCTTGTCACGCTGGGATGCATAACGTTTCAGGCAGTCGGCAATGTAACCGAAATAGGCTTGCCAATTGCCATCATAGGCGAGCTGACTTGAAAGTTCGCTCTTTTCGTAGCTGCTGAAATTCAAGTCTGCGTCATTATAGGTATTCAGCAAATAAGTGTAGAGCTGCTCTTGAACCACCAGGTTCGGAATGGTCAGTTTGGTCTTGCCTTTATCTATTCCGCTAATGGTCAGCATTCCGAAATAGTAGAGCAGGCTTATAAAATTGTCCGGATTGGTGATGTTGACGGCAGGGAAACCTTTCTTCAGTTCACCAGTGATATAACCTTGACTCACTAAAGTTTGAATGACGGAAGCATCGTGTGCAAACTCCTTATCCTTTCGAATGAGCATACGCAGCTTTTCATAGTCGATACGTATATTATCTTCTATCATTTCTCGTGGTGCTTTGCCGTTATCTATGTAATTCTTCACGAAGTAGAGCACCATGTTGGAGTTGTACATGGTAGTTTCACCGTAACAATCTTGTGCGAAGCAATAATTGTCGTACCACGGTTTCATTATTTCAATTAGTTCGTCAACAGTATGGCGGAAAGGGCTGTTCGTTGAATAATAAGTCAGCATTTCGCGCACTTCTTCTTCGGTGAACCCCATCATTTGGTTAAATTGAGGGGTAAGTGAGTAGTTTGTGCCGATGTTGAAGCCACTCGTCAGGTCATCCATCGTTACGGGGCTTACGCCGGTGATGAAACAACGTTCTATGCTGGAATAAGTTCCTGCCTTCACTTTATTGAAGAAAGCACGCAGATAACCTTCGCCATGTGTTTCATCAGTGTAGCGGTGCAAACTTTCGGCATCGGAAAGGATGGCGTTGGTGAAGTGGTCGTATTCGTCGATGAAGAGATACATTTTCTGTCCGGCACGTTCGCAGGCTTGATAGAGGTAGTCCAACTGCTCTACGGCCCCATTCACTTGGCGTAGTTCTTCCAGAGTCTCCGGTGGCAGAAGGTCGGCATATATCTTGCAGAAGTTCATGAAAGTAATGCTGCAATGTGCATCCAGTCCTTTTCGATAATCGTTCAGTTTGCCGGTGATGCCTGAAAAGTTAAGGTAAAGCACCAGATAGCTGTTGCGGTTTGCTGTGGGATGCTTCCCGATGTAGAGGTCGCCGAATAAGTCGTTGAACTTATCGCGGGTACGCACATCGTAGTAGTGTTGCAGTACGTTCAGCGTGAGGCTTTTGCCGAAGCGGCGGGGACGGATGAAGAAAAAGAACCGGTCTGCCTGCTCTATCATAGGAATGAAGCGGGTTTTGTCTACATAATAATAGTCTTCGCGGCGGATGACTGCGAAGTTCATCATACCGTAAGGCAAACGCTTTCTGTTGGGTACTATATATTCCATTGGATCCATCTTCTGTCCTCCTGCTGATTTCTTATTTAACAACTTGCTTCTTTAGCGTTAACGACACAAAGATAGTAAAAGTTCTTGTTGGGTACGAGGCATCCTCAAAAAAGTATTGGAAAAACTCATTCACACTAAGAATTGCAGCCTTGGCAAAACTATTCTGAAACAGCAGTGAAGGGGCGGAAATAATTCTCGGGGTTAGCTTGTATTTACTGAAAGATACTGTATTTTTGTGCAGAACTAAAAAAACAGATTATGTTGGACATTATTTTGATCGTAATTAGTGCCCTTTGTATGATAGCCGGGTTAGCAGGTTGTATTCTGCCGTTTCTTCCCGGTCCGCCTATTGCTTATGTGGGGTTGGTTATTCTGCACTTCACGGATAAGGTACAATATTCTACGACACAATTAATCGTATGGTTATTGATTGTAGCTGTTTTGCAGGTACTGGATTATTTCACTCCGATGCTGGGAAGTAAATATAGTGGCGGTAGTAAATGGGGGAATTGGGGATGTATCATAGGAACTCTTGTCGGTCTTCTTTTCTTGCCTTGGGGCATTATTCTCGGTCCGTTTCTAGGGGCGGTGATTGGTGAACTATTAGGAAATAAAGAGTTCTCGCAGGCACTTAAATCAGGTGTGGGCTCTTTACTCGGATTTATATTCGGAACTTTACTGAAGTTTGTTGTCTGCGGTTATTTTTGCTATCAATTTATCATAGGTTTTATTCGGTAACCTATTTGATGTTGTAAAACATTCGTAAGAATAACCTATCTATTGCCTTTACATAGAGTACTAAATCGATGTGTGTTCGTCTTTATTGAAGTAGCACATTGAGGTAGTACCATGAAAAAGACTTTTACTTATCTTTCTTTTATCATTTTCTTGGGGTGGTTTCCCTCGCTTTTTGCGGGAGAAATTTATGTATCCCTGCAGGGGAATGATAAGAATCCCGGGACAAAGGAAGCCCCGTTTAATACATTAAATCGGGCAATCAAGCAGGCTCGTGAATGGCGTAGACTGAATCGGTCGGAAGTAGCCGGAGGAATTTATATTCGTTTGGAAGAGGGTGTTTATGCCCAGCGCAATTCTCTGTTTCTTCGTCCGGAAGATAGTGGGACACCCGATTCTCCAACAGTGATTTGTGCAGTAGATGGTGCTCATCCTGTGATTAGTGGTGGAGTTGCTGTTACGGGGTGGAAGCGTGGATGTAATCATCCGGCAGTTCCTGAAAAGCTAAAGCAGAAGATATGGTCGGCAGAGGCTCCCCTAATAGGAAACAGAAGAGTAGAAACCCGGCAAATGTGGGTGAACGGTCATAAAGTTCAGAGAGCTGCGCAATTTCCTGACGGAGGATTGGAACGAATGATTGACTTCAATCCGGAAGAGCAGACAATTACGATCCCCGTTTCTCAAAGTGTAAATTCGGAAAGACTTCAAAATGCCGGTCAACTGGAAATGATTGTCCATCAACGTTGGGCGATTGCTATTTTGCGCGTGAAAAGTATAGACGTGAAAGACGGACAAGCTGTAGTTCGCTTCCATGAACCTGAAAGTCACCTGGAGTTTGCGCATCCCTGGCCGCAACCCGTCATCGGAGGAGAGAAAGGAAATTCTTCCTTCTGCCTGACCAATGCACTGGAATTGCTGGACCAACCCGGTGAATGGTTCCAGGAATATCCTTCCGGCACGATTTACTATTATCCGCAGGCGAGCGAAAATATGGAAACAGCTGAAGTGATTATCCCTACCTTGGAAACTTTAGTGACCATAGACGGTACATTGTCTCGTCCGGTAAAACATATACAATTTAACGGAATTACTTTTGCGCATACCTCCTGGATGCGTCCTTCTTATCAGGGACACGTCACCTTGCAAGGGGGATTTCCTTTATTGGATGCCTATAAACTACAAGAACCGGGGCTTCCGGAAAAAGCGGAACTGGAGAACCAAGCCTGGATCACCCGTCCCGAAACGGCAATACGTGTAAGAGGTGCCGAGCATATTGATTTCAAGCATTGCACCTTCCGTCATTTATCGTCCACCGGACTGGATTATGAATGGGCCGTTACAGCATCGAGCGTCGAAGATTGTCAATTTACGGATATTGGAGGAACGGCTTTACTGGTCGGTGCATTTCCGGACGGAGGATTTGAGACGCACATTCCTTTTATTCCTGCTGACGTACGGGAATTATGTTCCCATATTACTATCAGAAACAATTTCATCAGTAATGTGACTAATGAAGACTGGGGATGTGTAGGTATCGGCGCCGGATATGTCAGAAACATGGATATTTCTCATAATGAAGTCTGCCATCTGAACTATTCAGGGATTTGTGTAGGCTGGGGATGGACATCGCTGGAGAGCGGAATGTGCAACAACCGGATAGAAGCAAACTATATACATCACTTTGCCCGTCAGCTATACGATGCAGGCGGCCTGTATACTCTTTCCAACCAGCCGGGTTCCGTCATGCGAAATAACCGGATCGAACATTTAATCGAAGCCCCCTACGCTACGAATGACCGTGCTTTTTATATCTATCTGGATGAAGCTACGGACGGATATACAATGGAAAACAACTGGTGTCCCACTGAACGTTTTGATTCGAACCGCCCCGGGAAAAAGAACGTGTGGAAGAATAACGGGCCTCAAGTGGCGGACAGTATTAAGTACAAAGCCGGAAGAATAAAGCAAGATTGAAACAAATCAATGGATTAACATAGTCATCAATGTACTAGCAATCAATAAACTAGTGTAATAATCATTAGAACTAGACTAGTATGGTAATCATTCAAACTAATATGATAATTATAGTAATCAATAAACGATATTTAATCAATAAAATAGATGAAACCAACGAACTACCACTTATTTGATTTCCTTGATTTCGATACCGAGTTATCAAGGAATGAGTCGCTTTGGAAAGCATACAAGCCAACGGCTGTTTATGAAAAGGAAGGAGATATTTACGTAACAGTTCCCTTTCAGAAGCAAAAGCTGGCTAACGATATGATGGTGGATACCGATGTTCCCCAGGAGGAATATACGTTAATCATCCGTCAGTATAACATCGGCATCACCCGTCTGTTTCTTGGCTTCGGCGATTATGTACTGACAGATGAGTCGGAAATGCTGCAATTCAGTGACCGGATTCAGAAAGTGCCCCTGTTTATAAAAGAACAAAAAGGAAAATGGATTCTTTCGACGGAAGACGGAACGAAGCGTGCCGTTATCAATGTGGAAGAGCCTCTATTAGACCGATGGAGCGAATTGCTTCCCGACCCTCAAGAAACGCTTGACATCACTTTATACCCTGACGGAAAACGTGAAATCCGCTTGTCAGCTTACGATCATTTTTCGCCTCCCCGCTACGATGCGCTACCTGTTGCCTTTTGCAAACGCGACGGTCGGAAAGAACGTGCAACGCTTTCTTTTGAATGTAAGCCCGATGAATGTTTTGCCGGAACCGGAGAACGTTTCTTTAAAATGGACTTAAGCGGACAGACTTTCTTCCTGAAAAACCAAGATGGGCAAGGAGTCAATAATCGGCGTACTTATAAGAATATCCCCTTCTATCTATCCAGCCGCATGTATGGAACATTCTACCATACATGTGCTCATAGCAAGCTCTCGCTGGCCGGACATTCCACCCGTTCCGTCCAGTTTCTAAGCGACCAGGCATTGCTGGATGTATTTGTGATAGGCGGTGATACGATGGAAGATATTCTTCGCGGTTATCGTGACCTGACCGGCTATCCGTCTATGCCTCCTCTTTGGAGTTTTGGCGTTTGGATGAGCCGTATGACTTATTTCAGTGCCGATGAAGTAGACGAAATATGCGACCGCATGCGTGCCGAACACTATCCCTGTGACGTAATTCATCTGGATACGGGCTGGTTCCGTACCGATTGGCTCTGCGAATGGAAATTCAATGAAGAACGGTTCCCCGATCCAAAAGGATTCATCGGGCGGTTGAAAAAGAACGGCTATCGTGTCTCTTTATGGCAACTTCCATACGTTGCGGAAAATGCAGAGCAGATTGATGAAGCCAGAGCCAATGATTATATAGCCCCATTGACCAAACAACAAGCGACCGATGGTTCCAACTTCTCCGCCCTGGATTATGCCGGAACAATCGACTTTACTTATCCGAAAGCAACCGAATGGTACAAAGGACTATTGAAACAACTCCTGGATATGGGAGTAACCTGTATCAAAACCGATTTCGGTGAAAACATTCACATGGACGCCCTCTATAAAGGTATGAAGCCGGAATTGTTGAACAACCTGTATGCCCTGCTTTATCAAAAGGCCGCTTACGAAATTACGAAAGAAGTGACAGGTGACGGCATTGTCTGGGCACGTTCCGCATGGGCGGGATGCCAGCGTTATCCTTTGCATTGGGGAGGCGATTCCTGTAGCTCTTGGGATGGAATGGCAGGTTCTCTGAAAGGCGGTCTGCATTTCGGTCTGTCGGGATTTGCTTTTTGGAGCCATGATGTTCCCGGCTTCCATACATTGCCCAATTTTATGAACTCGGTAGTAGCAGATGATGTGTACATGCGTTGGACTCAATTCGGCGTATTCACATCGCATATCCGTTATCACGGAACCAATAAGCGTGAACCCTGGCACTATCCGGCCATAGCTCCGTTGGTGAAAAAGTGGTGGAAATTGCGTTATTCGCTCATTCCATACATCATAGAACAAAGTAAACTAGCCATAGAAAGCGGCTATCCGCTCTTGCAGGCACTCATTCTGCATCATCCGGAAGATAAACTTTGTTGGCATGTGGATGATGAATACTATTTCGGCAATGATTTCCTGGTAGCTCCGGTGATGAACAGCGAGAACCGTCGGGATATCTATCTTCCCGAAGGAAAATGGGTAAACTTCTTTACGGGAGAACGTCTGGAAGGAGCATGCTGGCTGAAAGACGTATACGTTCCATTGGAAGAAATGCCCGTATATGTGCGTGCAAATGCCGTGATCCCCATCTATCCGGAAGACGTGGACTGTACGGATGAAATGGATTTAAGCAAGAGCATGGCTTTACGCATAGATAATGATTATAAAGGATTTTGGACTATGATAGATTGTGGTAGAAAATTAATTAATTTAGTATAGTATGAAAACATGGAAAAGTAATTTAGAAGAAACAAAACAACGTTATATAAATTGGTGGAACCATAAAGGAATCATTCTCAATATGTGGGAACACTTCCAGGAAGGAGTGCAACCACATACAGAGATAGTACCTCCCGCGCCGGCAAAAGATTTGTCGCAAAAATGGTTCGACCCTCAATGGAGGGCTGAATATCTGGACTGGTACGTAGCGCACAGCAGTCTGAAAGCCGATATTCTTCCGGTTGCGAATACCCAACTGGGTCCCGGTTCTCTAGCCGCCATTTTAGGCGGAGTGTTTGAAGGCGGGGAAGACACCATTTGGATTCATCCCAACCCGGATTTCACCGATGAAATAGTCTTTAACCCCGAACACCCGAACTGGATTCTTCATAAAGAACTCCTGAAAGCCTGTAAAGCGAAAGCCAACGGACACTACTTTGTCGGTATGCCCGACCTGATGGAAGGACTGGATGTCCTGGCCGCACTGAAAGGAACGGATAGGGTATTATTGGACACAGTGATGCAGCCCGAAATCTTGGAACAACAGATGCAGCAAATCAACGACATCTACTTCAAAGTATTTGATGAACTATACGACATCATCCGTGAAGGCGACGAGATGGCTTTCTGTTATTTCTCGTCCTGGGCTCCCGGAAAGATGAGTAAACTGCAAAGTGATATTTCGACCATGATTAGTCAGGATGATTATCGCCGGTTTGTGCAACCTTTTATTCGTGAACAATGTCAGAAGATTGATTATACCCTTTATCATCTGGATGGAGTGGGAGCCATGCATCACCTGCCTGCCTTGCTTGAAATTGAAGAATTGAATGCGATTCAATGGACTCCCGGAGTGGGCGAACCACAAGGAGGATCTCCCAAATGGTACGATTTGTATAAGAAGATTCTGGCAGGCGGAAAGAGCGTGATGGCTTGCTGGGTGACATTAGACGAACTAAAACCCCTATTGGATCATATCGGCGCGGACGGTGTACATTTGGAAATGGATTTCCATAACGAAAAGGAAGTGGAACAGGCTATGCGGATTGTTGAAGAATATACCGGTTTTTCTACCGCTGTAAATACCAATGAACATCAACAGGATGCCGATTTGGCAGCTACCGGACAGGAACGTATTTGTATACGGGAAGAACAACACCAGCAGGAGGATAAACTGAAACCTCTGTATGAAGCCATTGTTGCCGGGAAACTGGAACCTGCGGTTGAAATCACCCGGCAAGCCATTGCGGAAGGAGTAGCTCCCCAAATGATTATCAATAATTATATGATTAAAGCAATGGGCGAAGTGGGACAACGTTTCCAGGATGGAAAGGCTTTTGTTCCCCAACTGTTGATGGCAGGACGTGCCATGAAAGGGGCTTTGGAACTACTGAAACCTTTATTGGCAGGAAGTGCTTCCACTACAATCGGTAAGATTGTCATCGGTACAGTGAAAGGAGATCTCCATGATATTGGTAAAAATCTGGTGGCTTCCATGCTGGAGGGGTGCGGCTTTGAAGTCATAAATATTGGTATTGATGTGACTTGTGACAAGTTTGTGGAAGCTGTGAAGGAAAACCATGCTGACATCTTGTGCATGAGCGCATTGCTGACTACTACCATGACGTATATGAAAGAGGTTATTCAGGCATTGGAAGAGGCCGGTATTCGTAATCAGGTGAAAGTGATGATTGGCGGAGCACCCGTCAGTCAGGGGTTTGCTGACGAAATCGGTGCGGACGGATATAGTGATAATGCGAATACAGCCGTAGCAGTTGCCAAAGAACTGATTGGAAATAAAAAATAGAATAAAAAGGCACGGATTACACGGATCAACACGGCTCTTAATTACATAGCCTATCAAAACCGTGAAATCCATGTAATCCTTGCCTAAAGAAAATTAGATTTAAACTTACGTTACTTATTTAATACTTGAATTATGCATGTGAAATTCTTAGAGACATTAGATTGGAGTATTCTGATTGCCTACTTCCTTATTTTGATAACTATTGGTATATGGGCAAGTTCTAAACGAAAAAAGGGGAGTAGTCTTTTCCTTGCGGAGAATTCGTTGAGATGGTATCATATCGGCTTCTCCATGTGGGGGACGAATGTCGGACCTTCCATGTTGATAGCTTCCGCAAGTGCCGGATTTACTACTGGTATTGTTTCGGGGAATTATGCTTGGTATGCATTTGTCTTTATATGTCTGCTTGCTTTTGTCTTTGCTCCCCGATATTTGGGTAGTCGCATCACGACATTGCCCGAATTTATGGGAAAACGTTTCGGACAATCTACCCGTAACATCCTTGCCTGGTATACCATTATTACCATTCTTATTTCATGGCTTGCATTGACTTTATTTGCCGGTGGAGTCCTGATCCGTCAGGTCTTCGATATTCCTATGTGGCAATCGGCATTGCTGTTACTTGTCATCTCCGCTTTCTTCACGATGCTCGGCGGACTGAAAGCTGTGGCCTACACGAATGTATATCAAATGATACTGTTGATTGTAGTATCAGCCACACTGGCTATCATGGGAATCTATAAAGTGGGTGGTGTAGGAGCACTGGTGGATGCCGTTCCGGCGGATTACTGGAATCTTTTCCATCCAAATGATGACCCGGCTTTTCCCTGGCTACCTATTATCCTGGGTTATCCTATTATGGGAGTTTGGTTCTGGTGTACGGATCAGTCGATGGTGCAACCGGTTCTTGCTGCCAAGAATCTCAAAGAAGGACAGATGGGAACCAACTTTACCGGATGGTTGAAAATATTAGATGTACCTCTTTACATTCTTCCCGGCATTATCTGCCTCGCTTTATTCCCACAATTGGAGAATCCCGATGAGGCTTACATGACAATGGTGACTCATTTGTTCCCGACAGGAATGGTCGGCTTGGTATTGGCTGTATTGACAGCAGCATTGGTAAGTACTGTCGGCTCTGCATTGAATGCATTAAGTACGGTATTCACGATGGATATCTATGTGAAGAAAATCCGACCGCAGGCCAAACAGAGAGAGATTATCAGAGTGGGACAAGTGGTTACGGTAGTCGGTGCACTGATCTCTGTGATAATAACCATAGCGATCGACAGCATCAAGGGACTGAATCTGTTTAATGTTTTCCAGTCTGTACTGGGATTTATAGCTCCTCCGATGGCAGCTGTATTTCTCTTTGGCGTGTTCTGGAAACGCACCACTACTCTGGCAGCTAATATGGCTCTAACATTGGGAACAGTGTTCAGTATCGGAGTAGGAATCTTGTATTTATGGGTGTTTCCGGCAGAACAATATGATGCATGGCCTCATTTTATGCTGCTTTCCTTCTACTTATTCGTTATCATCGGAATAGGCATGATAGTAGTCAGCCTGTGGGATAAGTCTCCGCAATTGGGCATCTTGAATATGGAAAAGATAGAGGACAAACCTGCACGAATTGTTCTTATCCTATGGGGATTACTTATTGTGACTATGATCGGGCTTTACATCTTCTTCAATGGCCACTAGTTTTTATTCACCACAGAGGACGCAGAGATTATTATCTAATAATAAAAGACTCTGTGTCCTCTGCGTCCTCTGTGGTGAAACTATTTTCTGCGAAAACAATTTTCGTACGTACACAGCCCGCAAGTATATTCCAGCTTACGGACATGAGAACCCACTCCGATAATACCACTTACAGATTTGATGGGAATCATCAGGCTGGAATCTGTCAACTGAATACCACAGGGCGAAGCGACCGGAAATAAGGAGAATAGTTTTTGTTGTTCTGATACGTGCCATCCGCAATAGCCGGGGCTGTATCTGTTAGTGTGCTTCCAACCTCTCTTTTCGATAAATGCAGCCAACTCCTCTTCCATGCAATCAGCAGCCTTTTCTGCAATGATGCTCCCCAATGAGTCTGCTATATATACTTTCACCATGTCGTCCTCTTGCTGAAGCAGATGTTGAAACTTCTCAAATTCAACTCCGGCAGTTGCAGTAAAAAAGGCAAAGGCTTCCGAACCCCGTAGTTGGCGGGCAATGGTTTTACCGATTGAGAGAACCGTATCTTTTACAGTCAGTGTTGCTTTTTCAGTGTCAAGCAGTCCGTCAGTGAGGAAAAAGAAAAAACAGGGACGGAGGAGGGGAGTGATACGGTCAAGTAACGTATTTATTTCTTCTATGACCATTCCATCCGGCATAGAATCTTTATATCCCATCGCTTCGTAAATATCAGATGATGGGATTTGCAGTTTTTGATAAGTAAGCTCCTGTTCAACCATTGGTGGATGCATTGAAATATATAGGTTGTTGTAATCCTGCGGACACAGAATTAAACTTGTGTTTTATTGAATTCTTCCAATGCAGTATAAAATGCATCTATATTAATAGAAGACGTATGTGGCGGAATATCACAACCACTTGACAATACGAAATTCGGATATGCACGGGTAGCCTCCAATAGTTGCAAAGTCGCTTCCTTCATAGTCTCCGGACCTGCCATCTTGAAAAGGCTCACCGGGTCCAGATTTCCCATTGCCAGTGCATCGGTCGGAACCTCTTTCAACGCTTCCTCCATCTTAATTTTATTCCCGAAGTGGTAAGCAGCTGCACCGGTATAAACCATCGCTTGTGTGCAATTCCCTGTGTTTCCGCAATTATGAAGTACTACGGCAAAGTGATCATCCTGTACCTTCTCTACTATTTCTTTCACAAATAAAGAAGAATATTGCAGGCAATCTTCGTTGGATAACAATCCCGCAGCAGGTTCAGCCATGATTACACCGTTCACACCGGTTGCTTTCAATGCCATACAATAGCGGGTGATGAAATCACTGCATTTTCTTAACAACGTATTGGCTGCATCGGGATTAATATAAATCAGCATCATGATTTCCGACATATCATACAAACGTCCGGCCAGCGAATAAGGACCGATGCAACCGGCAAAAACCGGGCGGTCTGTAATATTTCTGGCTGTCAGCATATTCGCTTTAAGATATTCCGGGATTCTTCCTTTGTTCAATGCCGGAACTTCCAGCTTTTCAATAGCAGCTTCATCTGCCAGCAAACGGCCGGACACACTGGGCACCTCATTTTCCGGAAAGATAATCTCTGCCCCGAAAGCTTCTGCTTCTACCGTCAGATCCATGATAACGGTTGCTGCCGCAGCCGGATACTTGTCACAAAGAGCTTTGATAGCCTCATAATGAACCTGTCCGTTTGTTACCGCATCATGCACCGTTTTCCCGATAAATTCGATACCCGGATGTGTCATGATCGGAATTGCAATCGTTTCCTTACGTTGGATCGTTTGGCTGATCCATTCTTTCATATTCAGTCTACCCATAATTTTAGTTTTTAATATCGTCTTGTAATAAAGACGAAGTTACCCCTCTTTTGTAATCTCGTATATGATAAAATCTGATACCGGTATAAAAATAAAGCTGTTCTTCTTTTTGAAGGACAGCTTTACACCTATTTGATTTATCTTCGAGCTTTATTTTACCGGAATCTTATCAATACGGTTCTGATGGCGTCCGCCGTCAAATTTGGTAGAGAAGAACTCTGTCAAAATCATGTCCGCTTCTTCAGTGCTGATGAAGCGTCCCGGCATAACCAGTACATTAGCGTCATTGTGCTGACGAGCCAGGTGCGCAATTTCTGCATTCCAGCAGAGAGCAGCACGAACCCCTTGGTGCTTGTTCAGCGTCATATTGATTCCGTTTCCACTGCCGCAGATAGCGATACCGGGAT
>ERZ812616.2980-NODE-2980-length-12787-cov-2.655749_pt1 | contig 12787 bp, 10 predicted proteins | sample MGYA00376249_ERZ812616 | MGnify/ENA primary metagenome ERZ812616 (study PRJEB26924, sample SAMEA4378265) | human gut metagenome | biome: human gut; feature: human-associated habitat; material: faeces | place: China | collected 2013 ... | reverse complement strand
TTGAGATATTCACGCTCTGTTTTTATACAGCCCTGTAAAAGCTTTTCTTGGCTCATCTCTGTCCACTTTTCCTTGACAGCTTCCATAAACCAATCCTGCTTACAAAGAACGATAAACCATGGGTTTGAACGGTCGCCTTTTTTAGCCACAAAATTCTTGTCTGTGAAAGCACCAGCATAATATTTCTCAGTGCTGTCATTATATGCCCAGTTAAAATCCCAAGGAGAAGTGAATTTCAGCTTAGGACATTTACTGTCCTTTGAAAGATCGACGCACATATAGAAGCTTCCCTCACCACAGTCATAGTCATGTACGATCTCATAAAGAATATACATATCTCTCACTGAGTCTATATCCATAACGGCAGAAACGGCTTCCTCAGCGGTGGTAACATCAGAGTCAACAAGGTCATAATTTTCATCAAATTTATAATACTTGCCGTTCTCGCAGGCTTCATAAACTATCTTGAACAGATTGTTGAGATACTTGTCAATAAAGTCTATCTGATTTTGCGAATAGAGGTCATTCTTGATAGAATATTCCGCAGGAACGAACTGCCTTGTTTCGCCGTTTATGTCGGTGACAGTGGCATTTTCATAGTCCATACTTATATAATGGTTATCCTCATCGCTTGTTGCATAGTTGTCAAGCTCAAGATAATAGCCTATATCAGTGTCGGTGCAGCCCTCCTCAGGCTCGGAGATATCCACTCTGTTTGGATTTATCTGACACTGTTCGCAAAGCTCATAAACGCCTTGAAACTCCTCGTTCACATAGAGGTGAACAAGCTGACCGTCTGAGCAGAAATTGCTGTCACCCATGATAGTTCTGCCAAAACGGAATGCGATATCGTTTCTTATTAGATCCCAATCTGATTTCAACAGCACCCAGCTTTTGCACTCTGCGCCGTTATTAAGCCCAAGCATATTTGTCTTTTTATCAAATTTTATCCTATAAGGCACTTTGTTTGCAAGGATCTGACTAACATCACCGTAATATGCGCTTGAATTTCCTCTTACCTTTATGCCTGCTGAGGCTTCGTTTATCTCCAATTTTTCATCACAATTGAAAACGTCCACCACGCAGGAAGTATACTTCTCCCTTGAAGCTATCATATCGTCAGGGGCAGTCGTGACGCTTATAACAGGTATCTTACTTTCTGATCGTATCTTTTTCTTAAAACTTTCTTTTTCAGCCTTGTCAGCACTCAAGCTTTCATAAGTAGCAGGTTCAGAGTTTATCACCTGTTTTGTGGTGGCAGGGAGAGTTACAACAGGTTCAGTCGTTGTTGTCACAGCCTGAGATTTGGCAGGACTACTCTCTGCTTTTGAGCTTCCGCCAGTTTCATTAGCACAGCTTGTGAGCATTGCTCCCGTCATGACTACTGCACATACAGCAGCGATAATTCTTCTGTTCATATCATTTCTCATATTATTATCTTTCCATTTATTGTGCATTACACACATATTTTTTATCATATAACTTATTCAATTATAGCACATTGACATAGATAATACAATATGCTATAATCATAAAAGTAAGTGGGATAATTTATGCACTAACACGATTATATAGGAGGTTTTTTTGAAATGTTTATACCTGACGATAAAAGATATGACAAAATGATATACAACCGCTGTGGAAAAAGCGGGCTTAAGCTTTCTGCGTTGTCTTTGGGCTTTTGGCAGAATTTCAGCCTGAAAAACAATTTTGAGAACATGGAAAAAATGGTACACACTGCGTTCAACAGCGGTATCACACATTTTGACCTTGCAAACAACTATGGCAATCCCTACAACGGCTCGGCAGAGGAAAACTTCGGCAGGATACTCGACCGTGGCATGAGAGAGTTCCGTGACGAGATGTGCATTTCCACCAAGGCAGGCTATGAAATGTGGGCAGGCCCATACGGTGACAGAAACGGCTCGAGAAAATATCTCACGGCAAGCCTTGACCAATCTCTAAAAAGAATGGGACTTGAATATGTTGACATTTTCTATCACCATGTAAGAGATCCCGAAACGCCTCTTGAAGAGACTGCCCTTGCACTTGACAATGCAGTAAGACAGGGCAAGGCGCTTTATGTTGGCATATCAAATTACAACAGAGCCGACACAGCCGAAATGCTGAAAATTTTCCGAGAGCTCAGAACTCCTTTTATTATCAATCAGCCCTCATATTCCATACTCAACCGCTGGATAGAGGACGATAAGCTTGACAGCCTTGCACTTTCTGAAGGCTTTGGCATTGCAGTGTTCTCACCGCTGTATCAGGGCTTCCTTACAAGCAAATATCTAAAAAGCATACCGGCAGATTCAAGGGTAGGCAGAGGCGAAACATGGATAGGCAATGAGCTTAACGACAAAATGATAGAAAAGCTCAACAAGCTTAATGATATCGCTGCTTCGAGGGGACAGACCCTTTCGCAAATGGCACTTTCATGGGTGCTTCACAACAAGGCTGTTACCACTGTGCTTATAGGCGCAAGCCGTCCTGAGCAGATAACGGAAAACATAGGCTGTCTTGACCGCCTTGACTTCACAGAAGCTGAACTTGCAGAGATAGACAGGCTTGCGAAGATGTAAATCAGAAAGGTGAGCTTTATGAGCGAAGAAATAGTTTGGACAAAGGAATACAAAGTTGAACGCTACAGAAAAATGAACAAAGATATTAAGAAAGGCAGCGTGCTTTTTGCAGGCTCATCTCTTATGGAGATGTTCCCTATCGAGCAGTTTGCGGCTGAGGATAAGTTGCCTGTCACTGTTTATAATCGTGGAATCGGCGGTTTTATCACTGACGAGCTTATAAAGGTAATGGACGTATGCATACTTGACCTTGAACCTGCTAAGCTTTTTATCAACATCGGCACTAACGATTTGAGCGACTCACGGATAGAAATGTCAACGGTCATGAAAAATTATGAGTACATTCTTCGTGAAACTATCAAGAGAGTACCAGATGTGAAGATATATCTCATGGCGTATTACCCTGTTAATCCCGAGGCGGCAACCGAGGAAACAAAAGGCTGTCTTAGAGTGCGAACAAATGAAAAGATAGACATTGCAAATGAAGAGGTAAAAAAGCTTGCTCACAAACTGGATGCAAAGTATATTGATGTAAACGCTCCCCTGAAAGACGAAAAAAGCAGACTAAAAAAAGAATACACCTACGAAGGCGTACACATTAAAGAGGAGGGCTACAAAGCCATTTATCCCCTTGTGAAAAATTACATACTCGAATAAGAAAAAGCTGTCAGAGACACCGCCCTGACAGCTTTTTTTATGCGTTATAATAGTGAACGTAATCGTCAAGCACATCTGCCGAAAGCTCAAAAGGATAATTTTTAAGCTTGGCAGAGTTGGCAAGTATTCCGTCCCTGTCCTTTCTCCAAAGCTTCTCTGACATATCAAGCTTGCCAAAAAGCGTCCTGATATAATCCCTGAAAGCGTCGATATCGTCAAAGCCAAGAAGCTGTTTTACAACATACTCCACCTCGGTGCTGTCACCGTATTTTTTCAAAAAGCCTGACAGAAAAACGCCTACTGCCTTGCCGTGGGGCACGCCATTTTCATATGTCAAAGTATAGCTCAGACCGTGAGGTATGCTTGTGCCCGTGTAGGCTATAGCCATGCCTGCAAGCACTGATGCCTGCATGAAAGTTGAGAACTCATCATCAGTCATATGAGCAAATCTCTCCTCAGTTTCAAGACAGCCCTTACAGCTTGCCCAAAGCTTCATACCCTCCTCTGCATATGCACGGCTGAACGCGTTTGCGTTGGTGTTGAGCCGTGACTCTATCATGTGAGCAAGTGCGTCAACGCAGGTGCTTTTCATACCGCTGTATGAGGAGGTTTTAAGATAGCTGTAGTCAACCAATGCAAGTGACGGGAATATTTTGTGGGCAATAGATTTCTTGGTCTGCTTGATGTGGGAAGTCAGTATAGAATAAGGTGTAGCCTCCGAGCCTGTTCCGCAGGTGGTAGGCACACAGACTATAGGGTAAAAAGGTAGTTTCGCAGAAGTGTAAAGAAGCTCCTCCACCTTGGCAACGCTGTCTGAAAGCTCACACTTCTCAGCTTTTACAACGCTCTCGCTTTCGGAAAACTCGGCATTTTCGCAAACTATCCCATTCTTAGCAAGCATTGATATCGCCTTGCTTGCGTCCATTGGCGAACCGCCGCCCACTGCCACGAACATATCCACGCCGTATTTTACCGCCGCCGTTGCCGCTGTGTAAACAGTTTCCACAGATGGGTTTTCCTCAATATCATTATATATCACATATCCAATGCCCTGACTTTCAAGCACTGCCTTGACATCATCAAGAGAACCATTCACCGCAGAAGAATGTCTGCCTGTGACTATCATGGCTTTCTTGCCAAGTGCGGCTATCTCGTTTCCGTGATTTTTTACCGCTCCGTTTTCTATGTAAATATCTGTGGGTATATTTCTCATTTTCAACGCTCCTTCTGGCTTTTTATCCATTATAGCACCTTTGACGGCGATTTTCAAGCCTTGACTTTGTGGAACATATGTGCTATAATATTAGTAATAAATCATGGAGGGAAAAGCTATGCACTTCACAACAGCAAAAGGTATACTCTCGCTTAAAAACGGCATGAATTTATATCGTGGCTGTCAGCACGGCTGTATTTACTGCGACAGCCGCTCGGTATGCTATAATATGCAGCATGATTTTGAAGATATCGAAATAAAAGAAAACGCCGTGGAGCTTCTCGAAGAAGCCCTCAAACGCAAACGCCGCAGGTGCATGATAGGCATGGGCGCAATGTGCGACCCTTATATGCCACTTGAAATGACAGTACAGCTCACGCTGAAAAGCCTTATGGCAATAGAAAAATACGGCTTTGGTGTCACGCTTATCACAAAGTCTGACAAAATTCTCCGTGATATTGATATAATCCAGCGCATAAACCAAAAGAGCAAGGCGGTCATTGCAATGACCCTTACAACGGCTGACGAAAAGCTTTGCAGGATACTAGAGCCGAATGTTTGCACCACTCAAGGGCGATACGAGGTGCTGAAAGAGTTTCAGCGGCGTGAAATCCCAACTGTCGTGTGGCTCACGCCTATTCTGCCTTTTATAAACGATACGGAAGAAAATTTACGCCGCATATTGGATATGTGCTTTGATGCAGGCGTTAAGGGGATAATATGCTTTAGCTTCGGGGTCACTCTCCGTGAGGGCGACAGAGAGTATTTTTACAAGAAGCTTGACGAGCATTTTCCGGGAATGAAAGAAAAATATATCCGTACCTTTGGAAATTCTTATATCTGCAATAGTCCGAACAATAAGAAACTTATGGATATTTTTGTATCTCAGTGCAAAAGCCATGGTGTCATGTACAGCCCAGAGGAGATTTTCGCATACGAAAACGAATTTGACGTGAGTGACGGTCAGACGAGTATTTTTGATACTGCCGATTGAAAACCGCTCCCCTTTATGTTATAATAAAGAAAAAAACATCAAGGTGAAGCAATGAATAAAAATCAAAATATAGCTATGGGGATATCCCTTGCTGTGGTGGCAATAATGGTCGGCTCGGCGGAGATCTTCGGGGAAAAGGAAATAATTTTTCCTGAGATAACGGCGGTGGCAATGGGTGCGCTAATTGCGCCTGTGCAATCTTGGAACACCTCTCGCACACGGCTTTTTGCGGCGATAGTTTCTGCCGCCGTCGCAGGCGTGTGCATAGTGCGGTTTATCCCTGAGATACTTATACTTCGTATAGCTTTGGGACTTCTTGTAGCAGTGAGCGTTATAACGCTGTCAAAAACTAGCTTCGTTCCTGCCATTTCAGCCTGCATACTTCCGATACTTATGGGTACAAAAAGCCCTATTTACGTCATTTCCGTTGCGGTCATGACAGCATTTATACTTATTTTTCAAAAAGTTCTTGAGTGCTTTGGGCTTCATGAAAAGTATGAATATAGACCTATCGAACCAAGCTCAGAGCTTCTAAAACTACGAGCAAAACAAGTCATCACGGTGCTTGTTATCTGCATATTGCCTGTGCATTTTCACGAGATATTCTTTATCGCTCCGCCGCTTATAGTTGCATTTTTCGAGCTTAGCGGCAAAGGCTCAAAGCTTATGAATCGAAAATACACCGCAATTGCTCTCATGGCGGTGGCTGCGTTTGCAGGTGTTATGGCAAGATTTTTTATCTCTGAAAAGCTTGGACTTACCCTGACATTAGGCGCAGTTTTATCCTCCGCTGTGATATTCGTCATTTGCCGAAAAGCAAAGCTTTATTTTCCTCCATGCTGTGCAATATCTACCTTGCCTTTTATAATCCCCAAAACTGCAATAATAAAATTTCCATTTGAAGTCATAGCAGGATATATTGTCCTTACCATTGCCGCAGTTATCATAACCAAAATAGACAATAATACAAATTAGGCATAATCAAAAACGTACAAAGCTTTATGATCCGCCCCCCAGAAGTTAGACCAAAAATCTAACAACTTGGAGGTCACATCATTACGCTCTGTACGTTTTTTGTATATCAAGAAATCATTCTCTGTTTTTAAGCACCTCGGCAGGGGTTATCTTGCCAAGCTTTCTTACAAGAATTGAGGTGATGATAAAGTATGTTGCCATTACTCCTGCAAAAATTATAACGTAAGCATACCATGGGAATGCAAGGTTTATTCCGCTTGTTACGTTTGGAATGAACACTGGGAAAACCTTGTCCATAAACATCTTTGAAAGCGGTATCTCGATAAGTGCGCCCAACGTTATGATAATTGCGTTTCCGTTTAGGTAAAGCTTTTTCACGTCCTTGGTCTTATAGCCGAACACCTTCACAAGAGATATTCCAAAGGAAGCCCTTTCTATTGTAACATTCAGCATTAGGAACATCACAGAGCAGAAAATTATTACAGCAACCGCAATAAGCATTACTATCATTGACATCATAAGATCCGTGAAAACTGCCGCTGAACGTTCGATATCCGATTTTGTTGTTGTGCTGTAAAGTCTGCCCTCGTCAATGTCAAGTTTCTTGTCTGAGAGCAAACAGTTGTAGTAAGTGTCGCTCTCACCGAAAAGCTCACGCATACTGTCAATATCCATGAACACCATAAGTCCGCCACGCTCGTCGCAGATATCCTCAACTGTGAATGCGTAATCCATTGAGGTCGCATCGTCTGTCAGGATAAACTTATCGCCCTTTGCCACTCCGTAACGCTCCACAACTGACTGGCTCACTGTTATAAAGCTCTTGCCCTTATGTGTTTTCACATCATAATACTTGTTATCGCTGTCCATACCCATAACGGTGACATCAAGGTTATAGCCAAGCTGTTCCTTTGAAAGCGTTTTTACAAAGCAAGCCTCGCCACCCTCTGGAACGCTTTCCTCTGGATATTTCAGAGTGTACATATACTCGTATTTTGTGTCATTTATAGTGTCTTTTCTCACGTTCTCACAGAGATAGTAGCAATCAACGCCAAGCATAAGAATGAACAGTGAAAACAGCATACTGAGAAGCACTGTTATGCCTGTGCGCATTTCACGAAGCATTTGGCGTATCTGAAATCTGCGGATAAAATTCCTGCTCTTTATCTTCACTCTGCTGTAGTGACCTGTTTTCTGCTCGTTTCTGATAAGTGAAAGAGCCGTCTGAGAAAGCCGCTTGTTTATCACAAGGGTATTAACTATCACCGAAACAACAGGCGGCATTACAACGCTGTAAATGATAAGATACAAAGGATAAACAGGGGTAAAATCAGGGAGTGAGAAATATGCGTAGCTGTCGAGAAGCTGATAATCGATTCCCACAGGTGAGAAGCCTATGACCGCACCGATTATTCCGCCAGCAAATGCAACTATAGTCGGCAACGTTACGTAGTGGCGGATAAGGTCTTTTTTCTTTGCACCGAGTGCATAAAGCGCACCTATAACACTACTTTCACGCTGTATCTGATGAATGACGAAAACAGAGATAACATAAGTAAGAAGTGCCATAAGTATAATGCCCACGCCAAGTCCTGCATACTTGTCCGTGACAACGTCACCTGCCGCACCGGCTATACGAACGTTGTCGCCCTTTTTCACAAACATTGTCAGGTTGTCAAGGTCAATGGTGAACACCTCGTCAAGAAGCTCGTCAGCCTGCTTTTTGAAGCTATCAATACCATTTGCAAGACTTACTGCACCGCTGTATGCTGACTTTGCACCCTCTGACAGATCTTTTGAGCCGTCATATGCGGCCTTAACTCCTGCCGTGATAGCGTTCGCACCCTTTGGGAGTGCCTTTGCACCCTCGTAAAGTCCGACCATTGCGTCATAGAGAGCGTCTGCTCCCTCAGAAAGGTCTTTCGCACCGTCTTTAAGGGTCTGAGAGCCGTCATAGAGCTTGTCGATACCATTTGAAATATCGTCACGCTGTTTCAAAACGTCCTTGATAGTTTCAAGATAATATTTGTCTGTGACTTTTTTATAATCAAAGTCAAAATGCTCGATCATTTCTTTAAGCTCGTCATCTGTTGCCTTGCCGTTAAGTCTGTAAGCATAGCAAAGGTCTTCGGCTTTCTGATCGCTGTCATTCTTGAAATAGTCGTACTGATCGTCGCTTACGAAAAGAAGTCCGAAGCCCTTGCTTGACACAGCCGTGTCAGAGAAATTTTCAAAAGGTGCGTCATAGTCAGGTATAGTTCCTATTCCAACTATCTCAAACTCAACTCCGCCTGCAGTAAGCTTATCACCCACAGACAGAGAATGTTCCTCGCTGTAGCGCTTTTCGACTACCGCTTCGCCCTTTTTCTCAGCAAGTCTTCCGCTGTCAAGCTCGATAAGGTCAATGTCATTTCTTTTGCGGAAAACACGGAGCTTTGAGCCGTCCTTCGCGGTAACGTCAATGCTGAAATGCTGTTCAAGAGTAATTCCTTTGTCTGTTATTTCCTTTTCCTGCTCGTCTGTAAGAGGAATAAAAACGCCGAACTGTCCGTCCTCAACCTTGTTTTGCTTACCATGTTCGGCAGTTCCGTCGATGATAGTGTCTGCACTTGCAACCACGGAAACTATTATGTACATTCCCATTACGATAAGCAATACAAGCGCAAGATAACGTGCGAAATTTGTTTTAAGCTCACGTCCGAGCCTTTTTCTGAGTACCCTGTTCATTACAAGTCCTCCAGCTCTGCGGCAGGTATGCGTGTTTCGTTAAGATAATCCTTTTTGATAAGTCCGTCCTTAACGATTATTACCTTATGCACCATATTTTTTATAGCATTGTTGTGAGTAACGATAAGCATTGTTGTGCCATATTTTGCATTGATTTTTTCCAGCAGGATAAGAATATCCCTTGAAGTTTTGGAGTCAAGAGCGCCTGTAGGCTCGTCGCACTTTGGATTTTTTATAAGCGCCCTTGCTATAGCACATCTCTGCTGCTGACCGCCTGAAAGCTGTGACGGAAACTTGTTTCTGTGTTCAGAAAGCCCCAACGTTGTGAGAAGTTCTTCCATATCCAGTGGCGAATCTGAAAGATATTCACAAACCTGAATATTTTCCACAACTGTCAGATTTGGAACGAGGTTATAAAACTGAAAGATAAAGCCCAGATTTTCCTTTCTGTAGTCGGCAAGCTTATCAGGTTTAAGACCGAAAATTTCCTTACCATCGACCTTAACAGAGCCACTGTCCATAGTGTCAAGGCCGCCTATGCAGTTAAGGAGCGTGGATTTACCAGAGCCGCTCGTACCCTGAATAACGCACATCTGACCTTTTTCTAGACTTGTGGTGATACCCTTTAGCACCTGAATATAGCTGGCGTCACTGCCGTAGCTTTTCTTCACATCTCTGATCTCCAAATACATATCATTTCCTCCATTTACAAGTTAGATTTAGCTAACTTTACTTTATATAAAAATGTGCATAACTGCACATTTCATCGACATTTGAGATACAAAATTCACACATAACATTGTTATGTAGGTTTCTAAAAGTTACCGCCCGAAGGCGGCAATTTTCTAATCCTCGACTATCATTGTAAACCATATTTTTATTAGAAACTCCATTACTCTGCGCATATGGAGCTTTGCCTTTTCCACATCTCTCTCGTGAGTTAGCAAATGAGTGTAGGCGTCAACACTTATATGGGTTATCCAATGAAGCATATACTCATCAACGTGGCAGTTAGGCATTTTTGCGGCAGCTTTTTCCGCTGATATCCTAAAGCCCTGTTCTGTCATATCTACGATCATATCCACAGTATTTTCATACTCAGACCCCTGCGCACCCGTGAGCAGCAGCATAAAAACGTCATAGTGGAGATACATATAATCAACAAGTTTGTCAAGGTCGGTGTGAGTATCAATATGATACTCAGCAGACAGCACCGCAGGGTCATCGCTATCCATATCCTGAGCGTCCTGCATATAATGCTCCGTAAGAAGCCTGCAAAGCTCTTTCAGCGGCTCATCGACAATAGCCTTGAACAAGTCATTTTTATTTTTAAAGAAGAAATACAGCGCACCGGTCGTCACGCCTGCGTCAGCGCATATTTTTCTCAGAGAAGCCTTCATATAACCATTTTCAGAGAACTCGGTCATTGCACTTTCCAACAGCTTTTCCCTTGTTTCAAGTTCGTCACCCATTACTGCACCCCGCTTTCCACTTCACATAACACTGTTATCTTAGCATATAACGCCCGATATGTCAATACATTTACTATATTTTCAGCATATTATATGATATTGAAACATAACAGTGTTATGTGATTGGTGACTATTACAAAATAAAATAGGAAGCGACATACCTGTCTGGTCAGATCTCACGATTTCAGACGGGTTAAAGTATATAAGCGATAGCTATAAAATTGCTATTGTTTACAGCGGTGACAGCGCTCCTATGCTGGTCCTTGAAAACAAGTACTCATATAGCTGGGATATTTGCATTAGTGCAAGCGAGGTGTCGTCAGGAGTTGCTTTCTACTCATACGATGACATTGCACAAGCTTTCAGCAACTACCGTGTAAGCATTTATGATATGGGACAGCTTCACATATTTACCTCTAATTATACCGAGATCTACGGAGTATATGCGGCTCCGGTCTGATATTACAACATAATAACTATTCAAGTCAAATAATAATCGGACCGAGCAAAATGTTCCACCGGAACATCTTACTCGGTCTTTTTCGTAGTATCGATAATTCAACATATTTACAACTATCCTGCATTTTTCGCGCAATCACCAATCTGGTCATTTTCTCTATCCACTTATCAATGAAACTTATAAACCCCTCAAAGCTTCATAGCTCTCCATTTGTTTGAAATAACGCTGATATTCCAATAGGTAATAAAGCAGATAAACAACATACTGATTGCCGATACGACAACTGCTTCAATAAGAAGCGGTGTCGAATAGGTTGATATGAATCTTGACGTAATTGTCAAAATGATATTTTGACAAAACCTAACAAATGTCCCCAATAAGATAATGTCTAATATGAACCGCCATAGGAATGATTTTGTGAATTTGGTCATGTCTTTCTCCTGTTATCAAATTATAATTTCAATAGCGTTGCTTACTTGTGTATATGAATGTGTGGTAGAATCATAATCAGTACACAACAATACTATATATACTCCTTCCGGCACATCCTTTCGCAATTTGAATTCGTTTATTTCACTTGCATCGACAATTTTTTGAATTTCACCGTCCTTGACTATAAGCCAACATATATTTTCTAATTCTGAATTATCGCTCTTTGTAACAGTATATAAATCAGAATTTTCTTTCACAGATATATTTTCTGAATATGACGGCGAATTTTTTTTCTCAACCAACTGAATTGATTCTATGTATCCCAAATTCTTTCCATCTTTATCAGTATAAAACTCAATTTGAAACTCATCATTGTTATTAGCTGATTTTATCAAGTCATTATAATAGTCAAACTCTGATTTACTAAGACTTAATCTTAGTTGAGTATTTATGCTTTCATTATATACTTTTAATTTGTCTGAATCCGCATAAACTCCATAAAAATTATACAATTGAGTAGCCTGAACACCTTGAAATCGTGATGGATAAGAAGACTTTTTCGATTTTTTTTTATAAACCGAAATATTATCATCTTGCTTGGTTAAATTAATAGTTTTCTTAAAAGCACTTCCGTTGCTTATTTTTTGCACAACAGAAATTTCTTCAATTAGATTTTTTATGCCGTATGTACTATACTGAGACTGAACAGATATAAAATTCATCCACAATATTGAAACAAAACACGAAAATACGACTCCAACAATTTTATGACCTAAACCGTAACCTTTTTCATTAAAGAATGTTACAGCCGATTTTATCATAAACATGATCATAAAAAAAGCTAGTACAATTGCTGAGATTGCTTTAATTTTCAAAAATAAACAAACTAAATTTATATTTTCTTGACCAATCAATGAGTTTGGAGCAAAAAAAATTCAATAATATATTTCCGAATATCAGCACTAACAAAAACCAACCGCAATTATTATAAATTGTTTTAATAGCTTTCATATTTTTCCCTACAAAATCTCCTCATTAATATGTTTGATATTGTTATATGCGTATTTATCATATACATAATCAACATCATCATAAGTTTCCATACTTCTTGACAAAATCGCCAAGATAACGCTCTGCAAAAGTCTTACGAAAATTCCAAGAAGAATTATATCTAATATGAATCTCCATAGAAATGATTTTGTGAATTGTGTCATTGTTTTTCCTACTTATTATTCAACCGTGTATTCAATCGTGTTACTAATGGGAGTATAT
>ERZ812616.2976-NODE-2976-length-12815-cov-3.123903_pt1 | contig 12815 bp, 3 predicted proteins | sample MGYA00376249_ERZ812616 | MGnify/ENA primary metagenome ERZ812616 (study PRJEB26924, sample SAMEA4378265) | human gut metagenome | biome: human gut; feature: human-associated habitat; material: faeces | place: China | collected 2013 ... | reverse complement strand
CCAGTTCAATCGCCAATGTATAGTCGCTCTTGATCTTACTACCGTTCAGAGCCACGATATCATCATAAATCATCTGCTTGATCTCAGCCTTTGTCGCTTTACCGAATGTAAATGCAGCTTTCGCGGCAGTTCCTTCTTCGGCTGTAGCGGCCAGATAAGTAGGCAGTGTGATAGTCAGTTTACGCTGACCGATCTGAACAGAGTTCTGTACATTATGGAAGTTACTGCCAAATTGGTTGTCAAGCAGGAAGTTCGACAACAGGTTCGCATCAAGTACATCTACCCTGTAACCGTAATCACCGTTCTTCGGCAACGTTTCTGTTTCTTCTGCAGAACAATTAGCATTAGTAAACATAACCTTGAACAGATCTGCCGGATTTTCGAAACAAGTATATGTACTTAATAAGCCTTCGTTAGCAGCCAGGAACTGACTGAGGATGTCAGCTTCGATAGCCACTTTACGTTTTCCATAACGATACGTGATATCCGTCGGGAATGTAAAGACAACCGCAGCTTTACCAACAACCAGTGTCTTCAGACCGTCTTCTCTTATTTCGATGTTATCCGTTACCTTCTGAACGAATGCTACTGAATAAGTATAAGTCTTGGCAACGGTTGTTCCTTCTTCTTCTATATTATTGATAGTAACTGTAAAGCTCTTCAGAGGTTTAACACCTGTCTTAGCTACCAGTTCGAAGAATTCTTCGTTAGCCGGATCTTCCAGTACTGCTTTCTTTATGGAGTCAAGCAAAGCGATTTTCGTATTGATGTCTCTGTAAGTGACATTCACTTCCGGTAAAGTAAGCGTACATTTAGCTTTTACTATACGGAGAGCCAACTTCGCGATCACATCGTTTCCGTTCTTAGTCAGGTGGATGCTGCCCGGTGCCGTATAATTTAATGTATAGTATTCAGAGAACTGGGTATTAGCACCAGCAACCACTTCATAACCATACAGGTCGGATACCTGCGGATAACTTTCACCGGCGATACGTACCGGTACGTCTCCAGTAGAAGTTTCGTTGTTGATCAGATACGTTTTCACACCCCAGTTATTCAGGTCAGGAACCGTTACGCGGTCTGCACCCGGAGTCAGTCTGAAGTCATTCATCAAGTCTTGTGCATACTCGTCGGCAGTCTGTCCGAACGGACGTTCCCACAGAGGCAATTGCACATTGATCGGAAGCGGGTATTCCGCCAACGACTGACCGTCGTCGGTTAATCGCACCGAGCGAAGATAAGTAGCGGTTGTATAACCACCCAGTACTATTGGAATGATAAGACCTCCGTCTTCATTAGATACTTCGATCTTCTGGATATTGTCATTCGGATTGAATATGACTGAATACGAATAAACATCCCGACTAAGGGTAGGGATTAAGTTTACGCTGGAGATATAAGCCCCCTTCATATCCGGATTCTTCAAAAGCAGGTCAGCCTGGATCGCTTTCTCGATCATATCATTGGAAGCCCCTTCTTTCTTGAACTCATACTTATACAGTTTCACTTTTGCGATCGGACGCGGAGTGATGTTTACAATACCTTCAAATGTTGACGAGCTATGCGGCTGTCCGTTCACTGTTACTTCCGAGAAGATAACATCCAGTTCAGAACTTAACGTTACCCGGTAAGTAGCCGTACCCATATTTTCCGTGATCCGGTTATTGGTGATCTGTACATTAGTTATATGCTCTGCAATAAACGGATTTGCCAGATAGATGAAGTCTCGTACTTTATCTGCTACTTGTGTACGCGTCATGCCTTTCACATATTGAACGGTATATTCACCGAATGTGAAGTCGATAGTCGGACGAGGAACGATAGCGATACTTTTCGAGTAAGTGATTTCAATAGTCGTATTTTTATCAACCACGTTGATCCGTTGGTTGGCCGGTGTTTCTATTTCCTGCAAAGTAGCACTCTTGGTGATAGTGATCTTATAGCCGAACGAATTGTCTGTTTCAGCTATCGCATTCTTATTGCTCAGGTCATTATTGATCAGGTGAACAACGAATGTTTCATTTCCTAATACACCTGCATTACGAACCAATAAGTCGCTCTTAATACGGCGGATAACCGCATTCGGAGCCATATTTTTTTCGTAATTGATCTGATAGTTGCCCGGATAAGCCAAAGAATGAGTCGTAGGCAATGTAGTTACGAACAACAGTGAGTTCTTGAACGAACAAACATTACCGTTGACAGTCAGGTTGGCAGACGCCACATTACCATTCGTTACAAAATTCAAATCGGTCTTTGTCAGATCGCCTTGTATTGTAACCTTGTAACCCAACAGGCTGTTGTCTGTCATAGAAGGAGAAACCGTACCGTCGGTGATATCCACCTTCGGAACAAGGTTCTGGTCGACCATATCCGGATTGATATCTTGGATCAGTTGTTTCAGCATCGTTGCCACTGCTGCATTATCGTTATAGTCGCCAATACGGATCGGGCTGGAAATAAAGTCCGGCAGTTTTACTGCCAACGTATTCTTTTCAACCGAAATCGCATTTACGATATCATAACTATGCTGTGCTGTATTGAAGTTGATCGTAGCACCTCCAACACTGGCCGACACATTATTTCCTTTACCATAATTCGGCAGAAGCACGACGCGATAGCTGTATACAGCTCCCGGGGCCAGTTTGCCCGCTGTTACCTCATTACTGAAATTGGCATCGGAATAGACCTTTATCTCAGAGATAAAGTCGGAAGGATTAATGTTGTTATTGATCCGATTCTTCACCCTGTTCAGATTCGTGTTTGCAGCCATCTTGCCTAGGCCGCCTACTCCTTCTGCAAATACAGGGAATACGGTATTATTGATCGGTTTCTCTTTTACTTTCAGCTTTGCTGTTGAAATGTAAGAACCGATAGCTTGTTGGGTACAGTTACTCAGAGAGGGAGAATAGGCAAACTGTTCAGTCGGCGGGAACGTAACCACTACGTCATATTCTCCCGCATCCAGACTATTGTTACCCGTATATAGTGTCTCCACACCGTCTTTAACCAGGAAAACCGATGCATCAATAAATGATACCCCGGACATATCTGATACCTGTATTTTGTTACTCAGGTCACTGATTGGTGTTCCATACACATAATTACCCCAGTTTGCCGGAAAATTCAGATTACCGACAGCCTGACGGGCTTTGATCTCGATAGCGTTTGTTACTACTACCTGCTCATGATCGAGTGTCCCGAAAAGAGTGGGAGGAGTAATATTTCCTGTTCCGATCGCCCGTTCAAAATTTAATGTAACGGGACTGGTAGAAGTTACTTTGAAAGTGTAGTTATAGCTACCGGCCGCCAAATCACCGGTTTGATCGCTACCTGCAGCTCTGATAGTAACATCGGATATTGTTGCTGTCTGATCACTAAGGTCAACAACTTCCTGCAATAAACTTTGGATATGGGCTTTTAGTTGTTCCGCATTTGCGTCACTGGTTCCTTCATAAACCGACAGGACATCTTTTACGGGGACATAAATGTCTGCTGCAACTGCTTGTGTGATATACCCTCCCAATAATAGTACGAATATAAGTAGTCGCCTACTCACATCGATTAAGTATACTTTGTTCATACGCAATTTTTTTAATTAGTTTATACTTCAATCAATAGACAGTAAGTGCTTATAACCAAGTCTAATAAAATAATACAAACCCTGACAAAAGAAAACTCCGCCAGGGTTTGTATCCGCTTTCATTCTTCACAGAGCTAGGCGGAAGAATTTATATTTCATTACTTTAGTATTAATACCCGCCTTTTCGCCTTCGCAGGTTAATTGGTGTCAGGTAGAGACGCTGCAAGCAACGTCTCTACATCCGCCACGCGGTTATTAGAAATTATTGATTATAAACTTCTTTATATCAATAGTTATTCATTGTCTTACTTAACGATTGCCTTAACAGCTGTTTCACCTTCGATAGTTACAACTACGATTCCAGCAGGAGTGTCGAATGTAACATTATCAGAATCAACCAGTGAGTTAGCAATAGTCTGACCTAATACATTGCTGATAATTACTTTCTTGTTAGAAGCATTCAGGATCGTTACCTTACCCTGGCCACCAAGAACTCTTACAGCATTTGTATCGATGAATTCGTTAGAAACCGGATTATGTTCATCAGCATCATCAAAGTAGATGTCACCAGTAGAGGTAGCAGTCTTAGATGTAGCGAAGTCATAGAAGTCTTCTGACGGAATCATTTCTTCACCACCGACACATTCGTTGTATGCACGAACACGTGCAGTGTATGCTGTCTGCGGGATCAGGTTATGAACAGCTATCGATGTTGCAGTTGCAGCAACCTTGAACGATTCTTCACCGTCGAAGTTGATATCATCCTGCCATTCGTAATATGCGGTAGGTAATGAACCTACTTCAGTTCTCCAGTCACCTGTGTTAAATGCACCACCGTTGATAGGCATTCCCTGTACCGGCTTTCTAACCATCCATGTTGCAGGAGTATCGAACAGATAAATGTCGATCTGGTGTTCGTCGGTCTGGAATCCTTCCATCAGGCGGATTGTATATTTAACCGGTTTCGTGATATCTGTTGTCAGTTCCATGTTGTCCATCTGGTGGGCAATCGGAGCGTAACCCCAGTTTCTGTCGATCGGTTGAGTATTACCCTGCAGTTCGAAGTTGTCTACACTTACCTTAGTTATCTCTTTCTGAGGTTTACCTGCAGCATCAGTATATTCTTTAGTTACTTCCAACCAGTAGTTAACTTTGTTATCACGGTGAATAACATCGCCTGTTGCGTTGAACAATTCAACCCAGATAGTTTTGCTTGCATCGTCAGCACGTACTTCAGACATGAATACATCTTCAGAAGTGTACTTCGGAGTGAAGCGACCTACAGCTACCTGATAGTACTGAGCGCCCGGAGTTGCAGTCCATTTGATGCGAGCATCGCTACCACCAACGTCACCCGGTTCCATATCTTTGATATATGGCATTTCAAGACCGGCAGTGAATGCCAACGGCAGATTCTTCTGAACGTCACATACAGCCGACAGAGACAGTGCATTTTCTACGTCGCACAGATCTTCTACGTTCGGAGTTGCACGAACATCGATCTTAGCAGCTACGTCACCACGAAGAACATTATTCACTAGGTCACCTGCATTACCCTTGAATTCGTAAGGAGCATCAGCAGCCGTAGCAGCCAGTTCCATAGATTTTTCGCGGATGAACAGTTTCACTTCTTTCGCTTTGTTTGTTCCGAATGTGAACAAGTCAGAAGCGCTCAATACATTGATTTCCTGTTCTACCTTAGGATCCGTATCGTTCACAGTAGTACCGTAATGAGGCAGGTCACGACCCTGGATATAGAATACCGAGTCTTTAGAAGCGCCACCATTTACAACACCGAACTGGAATGCTTCGATCTTGTTCTTACCTGCTGCGTCAGAGCTATACCATACTTCAGGAACTTTCACGTCCCCCTTGATAGTAGCTGTCAGCGTATCGGTAATATTAACACCGTAAGGAGCCCAGATACCGAAGTGTTTCCACTTTTCATCTTCGAATGTCAGATTATGTTTGTAATCATCCAGATCGAAGAAGTATACGCGGTTCCATCTTTCAACGTCAGAAGCATGCTGTTGCGGAGCCAGACGGATAGAATCTTTCGCATAGTAGCGAGCCCACATGCCCTTTTCAGAACCACTTGTGATTGTATCGATAGTCATTGCAATGCCATCGCGATCTTTCGGATCGAACTTAGCAGAAACAAGGGCCAATACTTCACCGTATTTGTTCGGAGAGATCTGAACTGTCGTACCTACTGTATCAACTTTACCATAAGGAACACCATTCAGGTCGGCAAGAACTGTTACTTCATAATCGAAAGCACCTTTCTTGTTAGAGAATACATCCATATCAACCGGCTCAGTAATGTTCAAACCAGAGATGATGAACTGACCGTCACGTACCTGATAGCAAGTATTCACATAACGAGTCTTGTAATCCTTACGGAACATTTCGTTATAAATCAGGTTCGGAGCAGGAACCCAATTACCTTCAGAGCCCGAAGATGAAAGAGTCATAGGAGTGTTACCGCCACCGCAAGAACCGCAAGAACCGAACTGCTGAGTCAGGAATGAATAGAAGCTTGTATATGAACCGATGATCTTATCAGCATTCATTGTTGTTGTCAAACCTCTGTCGGTAGTACCGAATGTATAGAATTCGTTCCAACCCTTCTTGTTAGATGTAGTTACACCGAACTGAGCTACGTGATTGAATACGTTAGGCGTACCTTCGAAGCAGCAATAATCCCAATATTCTTTAGCGATCGGAAGCAGGTTCACGTCGTTGTAAGGTACATATTTAACAGTCATATCAAGACCGTTTTCTTCTACGTACTGTACCGCATAATCGTCATCCAGGTCTACCTTATAAATCAAAGTATCGCCAACAGACATACCGATAAATTTACCCCATGTAGCTCCGGTATATTCTTCGATTGGCACTTCTTTAGTACCTTTCTTTACATATACTTTTGCGAAATCAAGGCTTGCACCTGTGAACATGAACGCATTTGTATGATAAACTGCATCGTCAAAGCTTTCAGTTTTAGCGAACTTTTCTTTGAATACCTTGATAGAAGCAACTGTACCACCAGCAACATCCGGTTTCAAACCTGTTGCGAAGATCTTAACAGTGTGAGGTCTTGACTCATATTTGTAGTTATCCCATTCGTCGTAAGGAGCGAAGAAGAAATCTTTGCGGTCGATACGTTCGAAATATTTCAGGAATTCAGAGCTAAGAACACCCATAGCGTGGCTTAACAGAGACTGGTCAGTATCCTGGAACCATACGAATGTATTGTTACCGAAGATCTTGATCGGACCTGAATAAACTGCACCACCTACCTTATCCATCAGATCCTGACCGGTGTAAGTATAAGTTGTACCATTCAATACAGCATTATTTACATTAAATCTTGCGATAGAAGCATCGTAAGTCAGAGCCGGATTGATAGTATATGTTTCATTTACATATTTAGACTCGTCGTCACCGATGTTTACATCACCACGGTGATATTTGAAGATAGCGTTAACGCTAACGATGTTCGGATAGATATTACCTGAGCAGTCGATTACTTTTACTGTTGCATGAGTACCAACCACTTCCGGTTCATCTTCAATGCAGCATTCAGGACAACCATGTTCTTCCAACCATACAGCATAATCAGTATAGCTATGTCCCTTAACTGTCATCGGCAGATAACGTCCCGGTACATAAGTAGAGTCTTTCTTATTCTGATCATTAATAAAGACGATCTTCCAACCCTTGATATTCACGTCGTCATCATAACGCCCTGTTGAATGCTTCGGAGCTTTTGTCTGGTTAACCAGCAATAATTCACCATAATGCATTTCATCCATATTACGACCGTTGTCGAATGAATTGAAATAAGGAAGATTCTTGAAGCTAACTTTAGCAGTCTTGAAATCCAGATATTCGTCGAAGAACAGATCGTTCAATTCGTCATATTCAGGAACAGAAGTAGCCTGAAGTGCATAACGAGCTGTATCTGAAGCTTCAGCTGTGATTGTAGACCAGATATAGTTAGATTTTTCAAATGCTTTTACTTCCTGCGGAGCGAAGAAATAAGTGAAACGAGCGCTTGATTTGCAATCGCGATCGTCAGTAGCATCTGTCTGAACGAAGAATTCACGAGGGATCAGATAAGTAACTTTCTTACTTACGCCCGGTGTACCTTCTCTACCGATCTTACCGTCATCAAACATCTCATCCAAAGAAACCCAACCTTCTACTTCAGCCAGATTAGCTTCTTTTGAAATTTCCATCTTTTCAGCGATAAACGGATACTCAACGTTCAACTCGTAGTATGCCAGTTCTTCTTTCGGAGCCTGAGTTTCATCTACTGTATAAAGTAAGTCACGAGATAAACCGCCTGTACCATTAAAGGTTGCAGTATACACATTGTTTGACTTGCTGTCCTTATACAATGTATTCCACAGATCTACTGTTGTTGTCAATGTATCGGTAGCGCAAGAAGTATTACGTCCGGCACCAGCTTCAAATATCTTTGTATTTGCAGCACCGAAAGCAACGCTCGGACGATTGAACGCCAATCTTGCATTTGTGAATACTGTCAACGGTTCTGTGTTCTTTGAACCTGTAGATTCAACTGCATCATCAGCAACCGATTTAGCACCTCTGAACATAACAATAATCATCTTGTTGTCCAAAGAGCCCTGCTGCCATGAACCAGGATTCGTATTATCGGCATCAGAAACATGCGCTTTAATATGATGCGTATGGGCTGTTGCTATTTCATGGTTATTAGCTGTAAAAATTGCACGGTCGCTAACCATCTGACCAACAAGCTCTCCTGACAGATCATAAACATATACGTCATACGTCCAGTCGATCTTACGGTTTACCAGGTCTGTATTACCAAAAGCACGAATATCCATTTCAACGCTTTCAACACCTGTCAAACCTTTTGTGCTATACAGGAAGTCTACACGTGAACTGGCAGTCTGATTCTGATAAATACCTAATCCGGTATTGCCTTTGTCATCTGTAAATTTCAGATATTCGGCCGTATTCATTTCTTCGTGATTCTTAATATCCGAATAAGCCATCTCCAGATACTTTCCGGTGAAAGGCTTCAGATAATTAGGAACATCACTTGCATCCAGATTGAAGAAGGTTACGAAAACACCGTTCATCAAACCTGCATTCATTTTTGTGAAGTCGATCATCGACTCATAGTTGCCATAAGAAGTCGAATTAGCTTCCCAATGATCGTGAACGTTCACCTTGTCGATCGGTTTCAAATGAGTCGAGCCTACTACCAGACCAGCCTCATTTTCCCACGCACTTTCAGTGTTCACTGTTTCATACCATTTAGCCTTAATATTGGCATAGTCCGGGTCTGCTGCATTCAGCATCGGAGACAAGCCATAAAAAGCCATAGCACATAAAAGAGCGGCCGACCCGCCTTTTACCAAAGTACTTTTTCTCATACGTAAAACATTTAATTAATAAAATTATGATCTATACTCAAATTGATTATTTTGATCTCATTTAGCCTCTCTCAGCTTATTTCAACCGCCTAAACCCGTAGGAGACAAGAAAAAGCATTTTAACGGAACTGTTAAATGCCTGTATATCGGCATCCTTTTTACTCGTCGATTGCCGATTTGACGAGCTAAAACGTTCCTTTTTTCTAGTCACTCGTTTAAGATTCTTTTACTTTTGTAACAAGAAGTGGCTATTTTGTCCCTGTTTCCATATCGTATTGATAAGAAAGCAGATAGAAAAGTGAAAAAAGTTCTGAAAAGGGTTGCAGGTTCGAAAGGAATGCGTATTTTTGCTGAACGAAAAAAAGGAACGTTTTTTTTAGTCAGTCCAAATCACAGTTCCTCAGATAATTATCAAAGCATACAGGCAATCAGGAATATTTGTTAAATAGGAAAAAACCGGTATATCGCCAGTTGCTAAAACGCCCATATAATAACGTACACGTACTTTAATATTAATAAATTCATATCCAAAATTTACCTATCCTTCCGGTCGCATATTTTAATATTTATAGGATTTATATAATCATAGCCTTCACACCCTTTCAATTTCATACCACCAGCAGGCTGAAACAGATCGTTTTACAAATTACCTGTTGTTTAATACAAATCCCTTTCGTACTTTTGTATTCTACTAGAAAGATAAAAATGAAACAGTATTTAGAATTGCTCGATCGCGTATTAGCCGAAGGAGTCAGGAAGGAAGACCGCACAGGAACGGGTACACAAAGTATCTTTGGCCACCAAATGCGATTCAATCTGGAAGAGGGATTTCCTCTCCTTACGACCAAGAAGCTACATCTGAAGTCTATCATATACGAACTGCTCTGGTTCTTACAGGGAGATACGAATGCAAAGTACCTGCAGGATCATGGTGTACGTATCTGGAATGAATGGGCGGATGCCGACGGCAACCTGGGGCATATCTACGGATTCCAGTGGCGCTCGTGGCCAGACTACAAAGGCGGTTCTATCGACCAGATCAGTGAAGCCGTCGAGACGATCAAACACAATCCCGACTCACGGAGGATCATTGTCAGTGCCTGGAATGTGGGCGACCTCGACAACATGAACCTTCCGCCATGTCATGCTTTCTTTCAATTTTATGTAGCGAACGGACGCCTGAGTCTGCAAATGTATCAGCGCAGTGCCGATATATTCCTCGGTGTTCCTTTTAACATCGCTTCCTACGCTTTACTTTTACAAATGATGGCACAAGCCACAGGACTTATTGCCGGTGATTTCGTTCACACGCTGGGTGATGCGCATATATACAGCAATCATCTCGAACAGGTAAAGTTGCAGCTTACCCGTGAGCCGCGTCCCCTTCCCCGGATGGAGATCAATCCGGATGTAAAAAGTATCTTCGACTTTAAATACGAAGACTTCAATCTGACCGGTTACGACCCGCATCCGCACATCAAAGGAGAAGTGGCGGTCTGAGGGTTCGGCAACCAGTAATAGAATATAAACAGACTATATAAATCGATAAGTTTATGAGTACAATTTCAATCATCGCTGCCATAGCAGAAAACAACGCTATCGGTAAAAACAATAAATTGTTGTGGCGTCTGCCAGCCGATATGAGACGTTTTAAAGATTTGACGACAGGACACGCCGTGATCATGGGACGTAAGACATTTGAGTCGTTGCCGAAAGGGCCGCTTCCCAACCGCAAAAATGTAGTCCTGACTACTTTGCCGGAAGCAGGATTTGTAAATTGTTTCGCTTGCGAATCAATGGGTGCAGCATTAGATATCTGCGAGAAAGAAGATGAAATATTCATCCTGGGGGGTGCATTGGTTTATCGCCAGGCATTGCGTATAGCAGATAAGATGTACATCACACGCGTACATGGAGAGTTTAAGGATGCCGACACATTCTTCCCTGTGGTAAACTGGGATATGTGGGAAGAAGTGGAACGCCAAGAATTCCCGGCTGACGCTAAACATGCTTATCCGTATACGTTCCTTACTTATCACCGTAAGAAATAATTTTTACCCTTTTTGGGTTCATGGGTTCATATAGTAGCATAATTACCTGATATTATGCGATATACTATATGAACCCATTTCCTTTTTTGCATTCATAGCTGAAAGATGAAGGCAATCTCACTTTCTACATAAAGTTTCAGAAAAGTATTTGTCATTTGTCATATATCGATATAACACGCACATATACAATAGGTAAAAGCATTGCAAACATCCTTTTTATTTGCAATGGCGTTTGTCATCTGTCATGCTGTTGGCAGAAAAGACTGCCTGTTAAGAGGTCGGCCATTAAGCGTTAAGAGGTTAGCTACCAAGCGTTAAGTCAGGAGAAACTAAGACAAAAGTCCCGACTCATTAAATCTACCCTGTACAGGGTAGCCGAACAGGGTGTACAGGGTGGTTCGGCAGGGTGTACAGGATAATCAGCCAGGGTGTACAGGGTAGAAACAGAAAATCGTAACTTAACACTTAACTCCTCCTTTGTTAACATTAAAAAGGTGCAAGGGTTTCTTCTACTGTATGCCAATTTAGAAAAAGGTTTCACCTTTTTCAGTTGACAGTTAACGGTAGTCCGATTGATGTAACCACCAAGACGTTTATAGCCTAAAGAATAAGGTGTGTTACATAAAGTATTTGCAGCACACCTTTTTTATATATTTGCCGACCTCAACTATTACACCTTATTAACAATAGGTTTACATCTTTTTAGCCTTTCTTTGTATCTATATAGCAAAGAACGTTGTTTAACATGTAAACCCATTACAGATATGAAGATAAAAGCTATTATTGTTTCCGCATTGATACTCTGCTGTTTGTCAGCAACTATCATGTATACGACAGCGGCACAATCGAAAAATGAAAGCAAAATGATTACCGAAGCCATTCAAGGTAAGAACACACCGCAACTGATCAAAGCTTTGATCAGCCGGATGAAAGAGCAACTCGAAGTGAACGAGGACGACTTTCCTGCGCTTATTAAAGAAGTGGAAAACTATGCAGCCGAATGCAAAGAGCCGGCCTCGACAGCCGTACTCCATTCGATGGTGGCTGAAATGTACAACCGCTATTACATACAGAACCGGTGGAAGATCAACCAACGGACCGACCTGGTAGGTTACGTTCCGGAAGATATCCGCGAATGGACTTCCAATCTCTTCACCCAAAAGATCAAGGAGGAACTAAATGTTTCGCTGCAACCGGCCGGCCTCTTGAAGCAAACACCCGTATCCGAATTCAAGGCAATCCTTGAAACAGGGAAAGATACTCCGGCCCTTCGCCCTACCCTGTATGATTTCCTGGCATTCCGTGCCCTGGATATTGCTCCTTCGACAGAGATATACGAAGAACTGATCGCTTATCTGAATACGCAACCGGATAAAAAGACAGTGGTACTTACCACCCTTGATTACCTTTCGTTCAAATATCCTTCCCTTTATCAGGAAAAGGATAGAGTTCCCTATCAGGCTGCCCTCGATAGCTTGCAGAAAGTGTATGCCGATAAGGATTACTCAGTAGAAATCGTTGCCGCCCGGTTAAATGCACTGACGTCTGCCGGCGACTATAACAACCCGGCAAAACAGGATTCCCTTAATACAATAGAATACAATATTTGTAAGGAAACTATTGCCCGTTTCCCGAACTACGAACGGATCGGTCTATTAAAGAACCGGTTGGCGGAAATGCAAAATCCGCTGTTACGCGTCAATACAGAGAATACAATCTATCCGGGAAAAGAACTGAGCCTGAAAGTAA
>ERZ812616.2969-NODE-2969-length-12840-cov-2.896128_pt1 | contig 12840 bp, 11 predicted proteins | sample MGYA00376249_ERZ812616 | MGnify/ENA primary metagenome ERZ812616 (study PRJEB26924, sample SAMEA4378265) | human gut metagenome | biome: human gut; feature: human-associated habitat; material: faeces | place: China | collected 2013 ... | reverse complement strand
CATACGTCGGACGGTACCGGAGAACTTCGGCTCGACCTTGGCCACCTCCGTACGCATTGCTTGCGAAGGGGTGATATTGACAGCGCATTTGTTGACTGCCGGGTCTATCACCCCCGTGTCGCCAATGAAAACGCCACTCAATGAGGGAGCATACTGTGCCGAGCCGGTCACGATGGTATAGCCGTCGCACAGCAACTGGCGAATCTTTTCGTCGATCAGGGTACCGATGTTGACAATCGTATCGACACGGTACTCTGTTCGTTCAGCAGAGATGGCGGCGGCAATATCCGCAATCGTCAATGACTTCTTGGTTTGTATCGCTGCCACGTAATCTTCTTTAACGTCTTTGGTCATCATATTCTCAACGAGATCGTACGACCAGATGTAATTTGTTTTTGTGTCTGCCATGTTATTGATTTATTTAGTTTATATATGATAGAACGCCCGGTTCGTTCCCTCCGGGCGGGTTATAGTTCGGCTGTGCCAGTGTTGTCACCTTCATCTTTTTTCCAGTCTTCAATCTTTGATTCAACTATCAGTTCCGTCAGTTTGGCGGTGATGGTGTAACGGTATTTTTGCCCTTGGGCGAAAATTGTTTCTGCTCCCAACTTGTATGTCAATTCGGTATCATTTTCATCATCCAAAGTGACACGGATGAAATCGGTTTGTTCTTTAAGCGTTTGAGGGATAATAATCGCCTCGTTGAGTTCCGGGGCATTCGCAACATTCGTATCGGCTGTCTTGTTTTTATCGATTAGGATTGCGTTAGAAGTAGCATCTATCTCCCCGCTTGGTGCTACCGAAATGTCCTTGCTATCTTTCGACGGAGTGAAACTTCCTTGCAACTTCGTATTCAGTATTTCCACCTTGGAAATACCTTTACCATCCAAACTTTCATCCTTTATCAACACCACCTCGATTTTCGAAAGGAGATGTTTGAAAGGAAGGGTGATGGCGCCACCGAGTTCTTTTACTTGTTCCTTCGTTTTAGACTCTGTGGCATAGAGTAGATCGGACTTGGCATAACCTTTGGCCGTACTTTGCTGGTTTGTTTCGACTTTATGAGTCAAATCTTCAGTTGGATAATCAGTAGGCATACTAGATGGTCCATTAATATGAAATGCATAGAGATTGATACTTTCTTCTTTAGCCGGAAAATACATCACATCAGCATCGGAAAAACCGTTGCTTCCGTCAGCCGTTAGTTTTGTCCCATAATATTGATGCGCAGGCTTTGAACCAGTGACACCATCCACATATAGCCAGACCGTCTCTCCTTCGGCTATCTTTTCATCCAAATTATGTGTGGCGCGGGTCAGCGTAGCAACTCCGCTACTTAGATAAAGGCGACCGTCCCATTCCGGGAGTTCTTCCTGATTGCAAGCGGTAAGCAACAAGGTTACCGCCATCAGATTTGTGAGTAAACAGGATATTCTTTTCATTGTTTTCTTGTATTTGTTATCATTAATCAGCATCTCCTTCTACTTCGTCACCACCTGATTGCCAGTTGGTGACAGAAGATGTTATCTCCATCGTTCCCTCATGCCATTGGATAGAGAACGAATAGGTGTAACCGGCTTCGAGCGGCATCCCCAGGTCGAGTGTTCCTGTTACGGCGGACTCGGGCGCGACCGGTTGGGAGGAATATCGCAGTATGGCATTTCCCTTTGTCGGCAAACAGATGTTTTCCTCACTATTCAGCGGATACGAAGAGATGGTTGCAGCATCGCCATACGTGTTCGTGAGGGAAATACCGGTATACATATTGGTCAAAGCCAGTTTGACTCCATCGGGAGCATCCTTTAGTTTCAATTGTAACTGACAAGTGGCAGGTTGCAAGTTTGCCTCATAGGTTGTAACACCCGATATCTCGACCACCTCCAATTCACTAACCATGGCGGGAGAACAAGTCCCACCCGCTTTCAAAGGGATCAAGGTGGAAGCATCGATACCCGTTGTCGTCCCCGATGCAGGTAGGTTGAAACCCTCCATATCCGAAAGGCTGACAAACCGATAGGTGCCATTTGCCAAGTGGATGCTCTCGTTGCCGGAGCCGAACGACCGGTTGCAGACACAAGCGCCACCATCGAATACCAACAGACGATAATCAACAGTTCCCGTTCCTCCACGTGTTGTCAGGGAGACTTCCGCTGTCTCTCCCACCGGTAATGCCGTATCGTCATCACCGCAGCCCGTCATCAACAAAGGCAGAACAGATAGGGCTGCTCCATATACCAAGTTCTTTATACTATACATTAACATATATGATTTATAAAATGACTTTCTGACTCTTCTCTCCCATCCGCACGATGTAGGCACCGCTGGGAAGTGTTACCGGCTGCACACCAGTCATCACCTGCACGGTACGCACCAATGCGCCGCCAAGGTGGTAGATATACGCTTTCTCCATACGCTCGCTCCGGATATACAGGATGTTGCCCTCACAGTAAAGACTGAAACCCTTGGCTGCCATCCCAATCTCCTCGTTGGCAACCGAAGCATTCTGACGGATACCGTCAATCCGGATGGTTATATCCTGTCGCACAAACGGAAGGACGTAGGCACCATCACTGGAGCGAGGTTTCAACACTTCGCCCCAGTCGGTCGTTACCACCGGCTCGGATTGGTCGTAGTCTTTGTCGAGTGTCAGGTAAAACTTGAAGCTGTTCCACGCCTCAACCGAGTATGTACCTGCTACCGGGTCGGTAACAGCCCCTTGCACAGCAGGGAGAGTTATATCGTAATAAACAGGGGTCGGATCAGGACTAGGATCGGGCAGAGCCTGTTCATGGATGGTAAAACGGATAACGACCTCAGTCGCCGGCATAGTGAAAGTAATGCTATTCGGAACCGTTCCGCCCGTAGCAATCAGAGGGATAGATTGCCAAGTGCCGTCAGGTGCATAGGCACGAATACTCAACAAACTCAAGCGGCTGGCTAGCGGTGTTTTCAAGGTAGCGGTCACTTGTGTACCTTCTTTTACCTCGTAATAGGATCCGGAAGAAATAACATCGCCCTCTTGTGTCCCGGCAACGGTAATGGTTACTTTGCCGGATGATACGCCGGGTGTTTCGATGCGGAGCGGATAGAAAACGTCGGTGCCACTCGATGATAATACCTCTACATCTATATATACGGGATAGTTGGGCATTTCAAAGGTGTAAGTGTTTCCTTCACCATTCTGAAACTCTACTTCATCCCCACCAAAAGACTTTCCGACAGTGACTTTTGCTGTCTTTGTATCTGTCAAACCTTTCAGGGTAATGGTTACCTCATCTCCTGGCCGAGCCGTTGACTTATTGACTGTGACAGTTACCGAAGGGTCATTTACTCGGATTTGTACCGTCCCTTCCAGTCCCGGTTGTGCATTCAGATACGCAGGAATGGATAGAAACAACACAAAAAGCAAAGTTATTATCCTGCTATAAAGAGAGATAGACGATGTAAGCCAGGTAGAAATAGAGTAAATTTTCGAAGGGAAAAACATGTTTTCAGCATCATTCCATCTTTTACTACTCGAATTTATCCGGATGAGTTTCAAGCTTTCACAATTCATGGGCTGTATTGACTTTGTTTTAATAGAACTACGTACGAATTAGGGGATGCAGATGACACAGACAAGCGCAGAGTCACACAGATAATTAATTAAAATCTGCGTAACTCTGCGCTTGTCTGCGCTATCTGCGTCCCCTAATACTTTTTTAGCAATTTATTGAATACAAAGCCTTGGCTGTAACAAATTATTTATATATTTGTTTCCACAACTAACGTAGTTCTATTAAGACTGCGTCTCCATCGCGGCAACTCCTTCCGCACAGCGTTCCCCATCAATAGCGGCAGAGACAATCCCTCCGGCATAGCCTGCTCCTTCCCCACAAGGGAAAAGCCCTTTTATAGTAATATGCTGATACGTATCGCGATCACGAAGGATGCGAACAGGGGAAGACGTACGTGTCTCCACTCCTATCATCAGAGCTTCATTGGTCAGAAAACCTTTCGATGTCTTGCCAAAATGACGAAAACCATCGCGCAGACGGCTAGTTACAAACTCCGGCATCCAGAAATGAAGCGGTGAAGCCAACAAACCGGGTGTATAGGAAGACTCCGGCAAGTCGAATGAGTTTTTCTTCGTAACAAAGTCGTTCATACGTTGGGCTGGTGCTGTCTGTTTCATACCACCGTTCAGCCAACATACTTCTTCCAGCCTTTCCTGAAAAGCCATCAATGCTAAAGGCGAATCGGCAGGGACCTTTATCTCTTCATGTTTCATCAGTTCCGGATAATCTTCAGGTCGGATCTCTACCACCATTCCGGAATTCGACCAGCGCGAACCTCGGTTAGACGGCGACATACCGTTTACAACAACTTGTTTCGGACCGCTTGCCGCCGGAACGACAAATCCACCGGGACACATACAGAAAGAATACACACCTCTTCCGCTTGCCTGCGTAACAAAGCTATATTCGGCAGCCGGAAGATACTTTCCTCTCCCCTCTCTACGGTGATACTGAATTTGGTCGATCAGCTCCTGCGGATGTTCCAAACGAACACCCACGGCAATTCCTTTAGCTTCGATAGGGATCTTTTGCTCATAAAGATATCGATAAACATCACGGGCCGAATGGCCAGTTGCCAGGATAACCGGGCCAAGAAAGGTCTTTCCTGTATTGGTTTCAATACCGACAACTTCATTGTCTTTCAGGATCAGAGCATCCATACGGGTTTCGAAATGAACTTCACCGCCACAACGGATGATCTGCTCACGGATATTTTCTATCACCCGGGGCAGTTTATCCGTTCCTATATGAGGATGGGCATCTGCCAGGATCGAGGTGCTGGCACCATGCTGACAAAAAACATTCAGAATCTTATCTACTGAACCGCGTTTCTTACTGCGGGTATATAATTTACCATCCGAATAAGCCCCGGCACCACCTTCACCGAAACTGTAATTCGATTCACTGTTCACGACATGCTCACGACTGATCAATGCAATATCCTTCTTACGATCGCGTACATTCTTACCACGTTCTATGATAACAGGGCGCAAGCCTAGTTCAATCAGACGCAGAGCGGCAAACAGTCCTCCGGGACCGGCACCAACCACAATCACAGGTTTACCGCTTGATACATCTTTATATTCCACCGACTGGTATTCTGCCTCTTCCGGCTGCTCATTAATAAATATACGCAGTTTAACATTTACATAAATCGTACGCTGACGGGCATCGATCGAACGTTTCAATAACCGTACTGCTTGTATATCTTTGAGAGGGGAACCGGTTTCCCGTGCAACGACTTGTTTCAGGGATTGCTCATTGACTGCTTCTTCCGGCAGAATGCGGAGTTGTAATTCTTGTATCATTATTTACTTGTTATAAAGAGAAAACGATTATCCAAACAGATGACGGAAAGCCTCTTCCACTTTCTTCACCTGTATAATCTGTATTTTACATTTAGCGGTATCGAAACCTTTCAGGTTATTATGAGGAATGATTATACGCGAAAAACCTAGCTTCTCCGCTTCCAGGATACGTTGCTCGATACGGTTGACTGGGCGAATCTCACCCGATAAACCGACCTCGCCACACATACATACACCTTGCTCGATACTGATATCGAGACTCGATGAAAGTACGGCACTGATAACAGCTAAGTCAATAGCAGGGTCATTTACCTTTAAACCACCGGCAATATTCAGAAACACATCCTTTTGTATCAATTTAAATCCGGCACGTTTTTCAAGAACTGCCAGCAACATATTCATTCGTCGCAGATCGAATCCCGTTGCGCTGCGTTGCGGCGTACCGTAAACAGCAGAACTTACTAATGCCTGAGTCTCGATCAGGAAAGGACGAATCCCTTCGATCGCAGCGGCGATCGTCACCCCACTCAGCCCCTCATGATTTTGGGTCAACAATAATTCCGAGGGATTGCTTACTTCACGTAAACCATTCTGTCTCATTTCATAGATACCCAATTCAGCCGTACTACCGAAACGGTTTTTAATACTGCGCAGAATACGGTACATATAATGTTGGTCGCCTTCAAACTGAAGCACTGTATCGACAATATGTTCCAGGACTTTTGGCCCGGCAATACTTCCTTCCTTATTAATATGACCGATCAGCAAAACAGGCACACCACTTTCTTTAGCATATTTCAGGATAGCGGCGCTACATTCACGCACCTGGGAGACACTACCGGGAGACGATTCCACAATCTCGGTATAGATAGTCTGGATAGAGTCGATGATCATTAAATCCGGTTGCACGTTACGAGCCTGTACAAATATCTGTTCCAGGTTTGTCTCGCATAAGATAAAACAGTCCGGATTTTCATGAGCCAGACGGTCGGCACGAAGTTTAAGCTGCCGACTGCTTTCCTCACCCGAAACATATAATGTTTTCAACCCGTTCAGCCCCAGAACAGTCTGCAACACCAAAGTTGACTTGCCGATACCCGGTTCACCACCGATCAGTACCAGCGATCCTTTCACCAGCCCCCCACCGAGGACACGGTTCAACTCTTCATCCTTCAAATCGATACGGGATTCTTCTTCGGACGTGATATCGCGTAATAAGACCGGACGCACTTTCTCGTTATCAGTTATTCCTGGAATAATACGTTTTGCCGAGGGTTCTTTGGTGGCGACGATTTCTTCCACATACGTGTTCCATTCGCCGCAATTAGGACATTTACCGACCCATTTAGGAGAGTCTGCTCCACAATTGGAGCAGACATATACTGTTTTTGTCTTAGCCATACATCTTTAAGATTTGGCGTAAAGATAGGAAAAGTTAGCCAAATAAGTCGAGTGTAAGTTGTTTCTTCTCCGCCTCCAGCTTGCGCAGGTGACGCTTGCCCTGTGGGGTAACGATTTCAAGTTTATCGAAACGGGTACGAATCACGGTAGTCACCGTATAGCTGACATTGATCGTTTCACCCAATTCACTTAACTTACGTGCAATCTCCAATACACAGTCGATACACATACCGCTGGTGAAAGAGATCTTTTCATCGAACATCTGTTTCTTGAATTCTTCGTCGCACATATAAAAGTCGATCGTCTCGCCTCCTTTATTATAGATACCCTTCCAACGATAACGGCTATCTTTCAATACAGGCGAAATAATTTCTATCGTCGCTTTATTATCTTTGATGGTAGGCAGATCGTCCGAACGCAGGATAAAGTAATCGAACTGCTCACGTTTTACTTCCAGCGAACCGGAACGGCTGCCGTTATTTGCATTCAATTCGCGTACATTTATCTTTGTCACCTTGGGATATCCCTTCAACGCTTCATAAAAATTGGATTTACACTTACTGAACTTAGGCCATGAGGACAGTAACTCTATCAGTTCATGAGGGATTCGGGCACCCGGATCTTTCAATTTGAGCGAACGTTTCAGGAGTAATATTTCTTTTTGCATATTCTCTTCATCGGCATTCGTCCGGTCGGCAATGGGTTGTCCCCCTACCGACAAGGTCGGACGTGACAGAACCTGCATCAGAATATTCAATACTACTGAGATAGAGCGCGAGCTCTCACCTGCTATCGGCCATACGACCCGGTATCCGCCTTCCTGCGAAAAGGGTTCACAATGGGCAGTCATCTTCACATCCAGCATATCAGCCAATACACGGATCATGGAAAGTATTTCTTTCTCACAACGATGTTTGATCATCGCGTCCATATAGCTGGACTTATCGTTAAAAGAATAACGAAGTTCAAGTTTGTTTTCAAACTTTATCATAGAATAATCTTGTTATTTGTCCAAAATCCAGCTAATTACTTCACAGGTTGCTCTTTGGGTTTACGATCAAAGAACGGATTTTTTGAAGAGGCACTGACCGGGATAGCCATCACACATTTACTGTCTTCACCGAGCCATCCCAAACGCTGTGCAGCCAGGCCGGCACTAAACATGACACGCGTATCCAAACGCAGGTCGGAAGCCGTAGCACAAGCCGATCCGATTGCAATACCCAAATCTACGGAATTAATAGCACACGGAACTTCTGCCGGTTTCTCTACACAAGTATCATATCCGCAATGTGCACAATTCAGTCCTTGTACCTGCTGACGCGTGCCGAGTATCACAACAGCCTCGGCGCTCAGGATGTTATCCGCATCACGTAAGAAAAACTTTAATCCTGTCTCAGCGGCAACCTTCAACATCTCTTCAGACAGATGCCGGATATCATCACCCGTTACCATTGCAATCTCTATAATGTCGACACCTTTCCCTTTCGGAGCCGTCCGGGCAGCCGTCATCATCTGACGGACAACAGCTAACACATGTTCGTGTCGTATCTCTCTTTCGTTTTGTATCATTTCTTTATTGGTTTAGCAGGAACAAAGATACACTTTTACTCGTTTTCAAGTTCAAGATTTGTCATCTTTTCTGTGATCGCAAAAGGATAACCGGGATATTCATATAAACTGAAACGTGGTTCCGTGACACCTTCGCAATAATTCCAGATACTACGGTATTCTTTCACATCCTCTCCCAATTCTTCCAACTGCCGAAGATAGGCCGCAACCGATTTATTCTCGACAATGAATACCTCTCCCATCTGATGAATGATCGGGCTGTGCCGACGACCGGTATCATGGTCGAACTTCAGGATACGCTTGCCTTCTGCCGTAAATCCTACCGTTTTAAATGTCATGCTTTTTCCGATTGCCGGCAAATTCAATACACTCCGGTCGGTTGCTGCAAATAATAAATGATTGTCTCTAAGGAAACCTATCAACTTTTTGCCCAACGGACGCTTATTCGTTACTATATTATCCAGTTCCTCCAGTTTATCTTCTGGAATGTGACCGAATGCCTTCTCTTCGTATTGTTCCTGCAACGAACGGCTATTAGGTGTAAACACGGCATAATTTTCGTTAAAGCCTTTCACGGAGAAGGTATAATAACAAATGATCCCTACCGAATTCAAAGTCTGGCGCAACTTAGCCGTATGCCCCCGCCGGGATGCAGCTACCGTATAAACCAACTGGTTGGTAATGACCCATCCGGCATCAAGGATCGCTTGTATGGCTCGTTTAGCCTCGGGAGTTACTTCTAAAGGAGATTGGAAATGGGTCTGGATAATAAACTGGGAAACACCAACCGTAGAAGCTTTATCTTTAAACTCTTTTAGAATGGCTACCAGTTCGTCCGTTATACGCAACGGAAGATAAGCGAGCAAACGCGATCCCAAACGTACACGTTGCAACTCAGCATATTTTTCACCTTCCGGACGTTCTTCATTGGCTTTCCGTTTACGAACAGCCATTTTATATACGGCTTCCAATATCTTGCGTAGTGTTGCATTCTGACTCATCAGCGCATCTCCCCCGGTAATCAGGATATCTCTTAACTGGGCATCCTCCTCAAAATAATGCATCAACCGGCGCAATTTCTTATCCCAGCTTTCTTTTGCTTTTAATGCTTCGAAATCAAAATTCAAACGTTCACTTTGAAAATCGTACATTCGCTGACAGGAAGCACATAGCCCTCCACAAGCCCGGCCCATCGAATCCGGTATCAGGATAGCAACTTCAGGATAACGACGATGGATATTATGCCCTTCGGGCAACAACCACCCGGCAGCATTAGGTTGCCCGGGTACTACTATATCCTCTTTTTCCCACGCTTTGATACTTCCGTATGTCTCCACCAGTTCTTCCGAATACAAGACATACGACCGGATTGTCTCATCATCATATCCCTCTTTTCCCGGATTAAGCAACGACAAATAGTAGGGAGTGACAAAGAACGGCATGCCTTTTTTCCGGGCATGGCTCAGCAATTGCATCATCTCCTCTGACAGGGAATCGCCCAGAAAATAATTTAGTTCCTTCGGGCTTTTGATAGCCAGTGCTAAATGAAAACGTGCCGTATTCCACCATTCCTTCACCTGATCATATTTTTCCTCCTCTGTCATTTCCGGAGTAAACTGATATCGGGACGATGGTGCATTACGACGTTCTATTTTACGGATCAGTCTTTTGATTATCCGATCTTTATTCGCTTCACGAACGGCTATCACTTCCTCATCCAACCCTGTCGGCCAACGACTCATTTGCCGTTTTACCTGCGAGCGATCAGGAACAATTTCTTCCGGATGCTCCAGTAACATGAACTGATGATACAAATCGATGAAAAGATCGGGTGATACATTATCAGTAAGTTTCCCGGTCAGTAATTGCCAGAAATAGGTAAAGGTATGTATCGACAGTTCCTCACCGGTTGAGAGTTCATCTACCGTCGTCTCATCATAATCCAATAAAAGTAAAATACGCTTCGCCACGGCATTCCCCATATTACTGCCCCTCTCACCCGTATCTAGCCGTGAAGAGACAAAAGAACGAAGAGCTTCTCTGAACAGCTCCACGCTCCGGCTCTCTTCCGCCATTGCTATCAAATGAGGAAAATCTCTGTTAAACACTTTCAGTAAATAAGAATTGTCGTACGTTAGTTCTTTTCTTTTAATCATAAACATCACTGCTTTTTAGATAGATTAGAATAATTCAAGTCTCAGAGCACTTATTCAGACAGACGGATTACATTATATAATATACAAGGATAGTTTATTCCTGAATCACAAACAACAGATGAAGAAGCTCAGACTTTTACACTTGTCTACAAATATAATATTTTTCTTTGAAAAGCAGCGAATATTTACTTTTAAAACATTCTAATTTATGATATATCAGGATCAAAATGACATTCCTTTTACTATTAAATTACACTTTCGTTTCACTTTCACCTGTTTTTGTAGAAACCAGTCATTATCATTTTTACATACATCTTGAAAAAAAGGCGATAGCGCTTGCATTTATCAAAAAGTATATATATATTTGTCACAAAGTAATATTCGAGGCTTAGGCCTCTCGTTTAAGGTTAAGGTATTGGTCATTATAAGAATTAAAAAGTCTACTTGTGAAAGTAGACTTTTTTATTTGCTTAATATCCATCCAAACACCCAAACTTAAAAATTTCTCATGCTTAGAATTAAGCATCTTCACGTTCTGATACATAGACACGCACAGAAAAAGATATTTTATCCTGTTCTACGCCCCAGTTCAAACGGAATAGTACCACCACCATTTACTGCTTGTTCAACAGTGGTTTCACTTACACTCTTTTCTGCCAGTTGATCTTCCAGAGACTTTTGAATCTGTGAAAAAATTACATCAAAATTCTTTTCCATTGTAATAAATTTAGTTTGTTAATAAAACGATTGGTATATTTTTTCAACAGGTAGCATACCTGTCTTAAAGAAATGAAGAACTCACTTGAGTGGAGAAATCACAGAGTTTAGATTTAACTTATTCGTAAATCACGTTGCAAATAAACACTAAACATCAATACAATCAAAAGATACAATAAGTTTTAAAGTGACAACAGACGCGTTGTCATATGACAATAATAGATGTCACCTGATAACAATACACCATCTATCGGATTTGAGTTTATGAGAAAAAATCATAATCGCTCAACCCCCTTCTGAACAAGTATCTCTAGTAAATTACGTTTGAAACAAATCTCCATCTTAACAGAAATGTAACATCTATTTCATTCATCCGAAACAACAATAGCGTTCCTTTGCAGGAAAATAATTAAATTTGTAAACAATGAAATGAGTTTTTCATTTCAATTAAATAGAAAAGACTATGGACATGCCCCGAATTCTTGTTGTGGACGACGAAGAGGACTTGTGCGAAATCCTCAAATTCAATCTGGAAATAGAAGGATATGAAGTAGATACCGCTTTCAGTGCGGAAGAAGCACTCAAAAAAGACCTATCCGTATATCAACTACTACTGCTCGATGTGATGATGGGAGAAATCTCCGGATTCAAAATGGCAAGTATTTTACGGAAAGATGAAAATACAGCCAATGTTCCAATCATCTTCCTGACAGCGAAAGATACGGAAAACGATATGCTGACCGGTTTTAACCTGGGAGCAGACGACTATATTTCAAAACCGTTTTCCATCCGCCAGGTTGTCGCACGTGTTAAAGCGGTGTTACGCAGAACAGCAGAAAAAGATAAAACTACGGCTAACGAACTGCTCGAATACGAGACACTGGCCCTCGATACCAAACGCATCAAAGCGTCTGTCGATGGGAAAGAAATCCCTTTGACCAAAAAGGAGTTTGAAATATTGAAACTGTTACTGGAAAACAAAGGGAATGTATTTTCACGCGAAGAGATTCTGTCACGCATCTGGAAAGATGAAGTATACGTATTGGACCGTACCATCGATGTAAACATCACCCGGCTACGGAAAAAGATCGGCTCTTACGGAAAGAATATCGTGACCCGCCTGGGCTTCGGTTATTGTTTTGAATGCTAATACCCTTTATTTGAATTATGGTAAAAGTAGATAATATGAAGAGCAGAATACCGTTCAGTCAACGGTTGTTCTGGTCTATTTTCGTGATGTTTCTGGGATTCACGGTTTGTTTCCTGTTATTTCAATATCAACGGGAACGTGAATTCTCGCAGGAGAAGTTGAATAATGTATTAAGTAACTATAATTACCAGCTATTCCGACGTACACAGCAGCAAAGTGCCGACATAGACAAAAACGTAAAACAGTTCATTGAAGATATTCCGCAAAAAGATCTGCGGGTAACGATTATCAACCCTGAAGGAAAAGTCTTATTTGACAACAGCGGGACTGAAGAATTCAACAACCATAACGACCGTAGTGAAGTACGTAAAGCCCGTCTTTATAATGAAGGGTTTGCTATTCGTACATCCGGATCGAACGGAAGAAGATACTTTTATTCGGCCAGTAATATAGGGGGCTATATTTACCGCTCCGCATTG
>ERZ812616.2965-NODE-2965-length-12864-cov-4.050902_pt1 | contig 12864 bp, 5 predicted proteins | sample MGYA00376249_ERZ812616 | MGnify/ENA primary metagenome ERZ812616 (study PRJEB26924, sample SAMEA4378265) | human gut metagenome | biome: human gut; feature: human-associated habitat; material: faeces | place: China | collected 2013 ... | reverse complement strand
GGGGATAGCCGCTTTAGCGGCGCAAGGGGGTGTAGCCACCTTGACGGAACGAAGTAACGCAACCATTCTCGGTCAAGCAGTTTTCTCCTGCTGACGGAGAATGAAGCTCCGCAGGACGCACTTCTATACTCTCGATAGAGAGTATAGAAGTGCGTCCTTTCGTTCCTAAAGGGATTTTTCGTTTGCTTCTCTCTTCGACAAACTTGAAGTTGTCAATCAGATTTGAATTTGAAATTCTCCGAACTCAAACAGTCCGTTTCCTTGTTTGAGTTGTCCGTTTCTCTCCAATTGCGCAAATCCAGCTTCGATTGTGTTTATCAATGAAACAGGAATATTCAGCTCGTGATGACCAGGCATAATCCTTTCTATTTTGAATTTCTGCACCTGCTTTACAGACTGATAGAAAAGCTGCGGGTCGGTGGTTGGATAAAAGGCATAAAGGCATCCCTTGTAGACCAAATCGCCGGAATACAGGTATTTTCGTCCCTGCTCGTAAAAACAACAGTGTCCGGGAGAGTGGCCCGGCGTGTGAATTACCTGAATAACTCGTCCACCTAAATCCAATAAATCGCCATCGTGCAGAATTTTTTGCGGCTCTCCCTGAAAAACCTGATAAGCGTTAATATCAAACTCTGGCGGAAAATTACAAGGAATTTTTGCCAGATTATCCTTAACAACCTGCATCGGTATGGGAAACCTGACGGATAGCCAATTCTTTTCCTTTTCATGTACGGCGATATTATGAAAATATTTATGCCCGCCGATGTGATCCCAGTGAATATGGGTTGTAACCACCATAACAGGCAACTTCGTCAAGCTGTCTACGATTTCTCTAATATTTGAAACACCCAACCCGGTATCAATGAGAACTGCACTTTCCTCACCACATAACAGATAGCAGTGTGTTTCTTCCCAGTGCTTATACTCACTAATCGCAAATGTTTGGGAATCAATTTTTTCGACGGTAAACCATTCACTCATATACTATGCTCGCTTCTGTAAATTCCGATTTGTCTCGTGCTTTTTCAATAAATTATACTAGAAAATTATGAAGAAATCTACCGTTAGGATAAGACCGCCCGAATATGTTTGGCTCGGGCGGTCTCGGTATCAATCATAAATCAATTCAAACTTCACGATAGCTTCTGCCTGCGCCGTGCAAGCGTTCGTCTGCCGTACCCATTCCATTTGGTTTTCGGCTTTCAGCTGTTCGGTCACACCGTTTTGCTCTGCCAGTGACCGTGCGATCAGCTTCATGCGGTTTCGTGCCGCTTCGTCGATCTTAGCGCAATACTGTCTTACATACACCCGGATGGGCCGCCTCCCTGTTTTTTGATCCGCAGATATATGGCAGCGAGGAGGCTGCCGCCATTATGCGGTGCGGTGGCTGTTTCTCCGCCGGAGCACCAGCAGCAGGAGCGCCAGACCGGCGCAGGCTGCCAGCACGATCACCCACAGCGTCAGGGGCGCTTCGTCCCCGGTGGGGGCGGCGGGCAGCTTCTCGGTGACGGTGTCCGCCTGCTGAAGCTCACGGCTGGCCTGAGCGTCGGCAAAGTACTTGCCGCAGGCGGCGCAGTACCAGTACTCGATGTTGCCGGGGGCCTCCGTGGTGGCGGCCTTGGCCTCCACATGGCGCAGATCGGCGTGACGATGGGCGTCCACGTCGCCGTAGGCCCCGCCGCAGACCTCACACACGGCCCGATCCACGCAGGTGGCCTCGCCGCCGGTGCAGCTCTCGGTCTCCAGAGCGCCGCAGCCGGAGATGGTGCAGGTGCGGGTGTGGGTGTCGTCGCCGTTGGAGCTCCAGTCGCCCCAGGTATGGCCGTCGTTGACGGTGATCTCCAGCCGGGACTCGTTGCCGGCGGGATCGGTGGCCGTCACCAGCTGCGTCCCCTCGGCGGGCCGGAGCACCAGCCGACCCTCCGTCAGCTCCACGGGAGTGCCGTTTACGGTGACGGTGACGGGGTATGCGTCGGTGATGGTCAGGGTCACTGCGGCGCAGTACACGCCGCCGTTTTCAGTCCCGGTGATGGCGGGGGCTGTGGCGTCCAGCACCATGCCGTCGGAGCGGAGGCAGGTGACGTTGCCCGCCCGGTCGGTGATGCGGGCATAGACCACATACTCGCCGTCCGGAGCCAGCGCCAGCGCCTTTTCATAGGGCAGGAAGGTCTCCTGCTCCAGCGCCGGGATGTCCAGATCCTCGGCGCTCAGCAGATACTCCGTGGCCGCCACGCCGCTGGTCTCGTCGGCAGAGGTGATGACCACAGTCTGCTCCTCCCGATAGAAGAGGCCGAAGGTGATCCTGGACAGGAAAGACTGCCAGGCCGTCCGCTCGTCCACCCGGATCTCGCCGGTGGGCTGGGTGCGGTCGATGCGGTACTGCTCCGTTACCTGAAGGGAGATGACGCCGGTGGCCAGATCCTTCACATAGAAGGTCAGCCGGCCCTCCGCCGTCTCGTCGGCGGCCCGCAAGGTCTGCTGCCACACGCCGTCGGCGGTGTCCGTCAGGGACAGGAGATAGCCCTCCGCCGCCGTCACCACGAAGTCGTGGTTGATCCAGTCGTTGGAGTTGACGGCATACTCGCCGCCGGTGAGGGCATAGGGGAGGATGGAGGCAGTAATGCCGGTGGGCTGGGTCAGGGCGTAGTTCCCGGCGTCAGCGCCGGTGAGGGAGAACTCGGTGAAACGAATGGCGATGTCCTCTGCCGTCCGGATGGAGGTGAAGGAGGGAGTCCCCTTCACCAGCGCCACATGGTCGCCGGACACGGCGTTGCCTAGGGTGGGCTCACCGTCGTACTCCGCCTGATCCGTGCCGTCGTAGAGCTTATCCTGAATGTGCAGGTCCTCCACCGTTACCGTCCGGACGGTGATGTCTGCCGTGGTGCCGGCAGGCTGGGAAGCCAGGGTGTAGTTTTCGGCGGCATCGCCCTCCAGCGAGAAGCCGGAGAAGGAGACGGTCTTGCCGGTGCCGACGTTCTTGCCGTCGTAGGCGGCAGAGCCGGTGACGATGCGGAGGTCATTGCCGTCGAAGTTGGCGCTGAGGGTGCCGCCCGTCACGATGGTGGCGTCGGTGGTGCCGTCATAGGTCTTGGAGGGCTCCACGGTGACGCCGTCGATGGTGACGCTCTTAGCGGTGATGCGGAAGTTCCGCTGGGCGCTGGCGGAGGCGTAATCATCGTCGGCCGCCGCCGTGACCCGGACGGTGTAGCTGCCCACAGCCTTGGGGGCCTGCGTGGTGAACTCGCCGCCCTGCGCCCGGTATTCCACCGTGAGAGCGCCGGTTCCGAGAGAGGTGATGGCGGGAGTTTCCACCGGCTGGCCGTTGTAGTCACGGCTCACGTCATCCAGAATGGCGACGCTGCCTTCGGCCTTCTGGACGGACAGGGCCACGGAGGTCATGGCCGGTGCCTCGCTGGCCTCGTAGCGGGCGTTGTAGGCCACGCCCAAGGGGGCGTAGGTGACGTACAGGGTGTAGTCCCCGGCGGCCAGCGCCTGCAGCGTGGCGGCAGGCAGGGTCACGGTGCCGTCCTCGGCGGCGGTGAAGCCCGCCAGAGGCGTGCCGTCCGCCAGCTGCACGCCGGTGACGGTGTTGCCGTTGAGGGTGACGTGGAAGGAGACATCCTGTCCGCTGCGCTTAACATAGGTGATCTGCCGGGTATCCGCCTGAGCGTCGGTGTAGACCACCACGCCGTCGGAGTTCAGAACGGTGATGTTCCCGGACCGGTCCGTGACCCGCAGGTACGCATAGCCCTTCTGGCCGGGCTGGATGGAGAAGCTGCCGCTGCCGTCGGTGAGGGACAGGTCCGTCCAGCTACCGGTGATGGCGTCCTGACTGGCAAAGACGGTGTCAGACAGCATCCATGCCGCCGTGTCCACGCCGCTGCCCAGGTCGGAGGCCGTTACCGTCACGGTCTGGGTGCTCTTGAAGAACAGGCCGAAGGTGACGGTGTTCAGGAACTGGCGGAAGGGATTCCCGGCGATGGTCAGCTCCGCCTCCGGCGGGGTGATATCCGCCACGCCGGTGACGGTGATGGTCAGGTCGCCCTCCACGCTGGGGATCAGGCACTCGTCGAAGTCCACATCGCCCATGCCGCCGGGGGTCTGGCCGTTGACCAGCAGGGAGTAATCCGGCAGCTTGGAGTAGCCGGGGGCGATATCCACCCGGAACCGGTAATCCTGCCCGTGGCGGACGGTAGTCTCGCCGGTGAAGGTGAAGCCTGTGCCGGTGGGCGGTGTCACGGTATAGATCCGATACACCGACACCGTGACAGTGGTGCGGTTGCCGGCCACGTCTACGGCCACGATCTCGTGGGAGACGTTGTCGGCGGGGAGGGTGTACAGGCTGCCCTCGGCGGTGGCGGGCTGGCCGTCCACCGTGACGGTGAAGTCATGGGCGTCGGTGACGGTGAAGGTCACGTCGTCGTAATAGGTCTCACCGTCGGTGATGCCGGTGATGACCGGGGCGTCGGCGTCCTCATCTGCCACATGGCCGCAGCCGCACAGCAGCTTCTGGTTCAGCCAGACGTACTGGTGCTGGGCATGGGGGACCACGTCCACGCCACCGACGATGGGGACATAGCCGTTGATGATGCCGCCGTCGGAATAGGCGCAGCCCTCCGCCAGAAGGGCGGCGCAGGGGCTGCCATCGATCTGCGTGATCTCGCCGAAGTGGCCGCCGGTGAGAGCGCCGCCTCCGCCGGACTGGACGTTGACGCTGCCGAAGGTGCCGGCGCTGGCGACCAGCTTGCCGCCATTGTCGATGGTGACATCACCGGTGAAGGTACCGCCGGTGACGGTCACGGTGTCGGAGATGGTGACGGCGCCGAGGAAGCTGCCGCCGGAGACGGAGGAGCCGTCCTGCAGGGCCACGGCACCGTAGAAGGTGCCGCCTTCGATGCGGTTGGACCCGAAGATGCTGGCGGAGCTGGTGTAGCTGCCGCCGGAGAGGGTGACGGCGGCATCCTTGGCCAGCGTCACCTTGCCGCCCAGCATCACGCCCTGCGCCGCCGTCAGCGTGAAGGAGCCGCTATTGACGGAGATGGGATCGGTGCTGCTGCGGAGAACCGTGAGGGTGCAGCCACGGTAGGCATCGGTCCGGGCCAACGCCAGAGCCTCCGACAGGGACAGGTAGTAGCCGGTGGAGCCGTTCAGCTCCACGGAGGCGGCTACCTCCGCACGGCACTGACTGCACCGATTGTCGGCATCCACGCCAGGGTGGTCACAGGTCAGCTCCCGTACTGTCAGAACGTCGGTGCGGACGGAATAGCCCTTGTAGGAGAAGATGCCGTAGTACTGGGCCGGTCCGTCGATGAAGGTGTAGAGGGTGAAGGGGTTCTGCCAGACCAATGCACTGCCGTAGCTCTTGATCCGGTCGGGATCGCCCACCTGATACCACTGGAACTCGATGGTGGGGCTGCTCTCGGGGATGTGGAAGGTGACCTCCGTGACGAAGTCCGGCCGATAGCCGACGGGGGTAGTGGGATAGAGGTCCGTGTCCACAGGGTAACGGGTGATGGTGAAGGGAGGTGTGGTGACGGTGACGTCCTCCAGATAGCGGAGATTTTCCTCCGTGACCACGTCACCGGTATTGGCGTAGCTGCCGTCGGCCTTTTGGAAGGTATAGCCCTCCGCCGGGAAGAACAGAGGCGTGCGGGAGGTATCCTCGCCGCTGTAAGCGATGCGGGCGAAGGTGCCGCCGGTGACGGACAGATCAGCGCTGTCGGAGGCCAGATACACCCGGTTGAACTGGCCGCCGGTGATGGCGACATGGCCGCCCAGCACCCAAATGGTGCCGTCCCGCCACAGCTTACCGCCACCCTGACTGTCGCAGATGGTAAAGCTGCCATCGATCATCAGATCGTTGGAGCCGGAGAGGGTCTTGCCGTTGAGATCCAGCGTATAGGTGCCGGTGGGGAGGCCCATGCTGCCCCAGAGGGCATCCCTCAGCAGGGTGATGGCGGAGCCCTCCAGCGCTGCGGCATACTGGGCAGCGTCCTCAAAGACGGCGAAGTAGCGGAGGGTATCATCCTTAGCCACCTTGGCCACCATCTTGGTGCCGCAGATGCGGCAGGTGATGCCGTCGATCTCATCGTGGGGGCAGGAGACCACGGCGACATTTTCCAGCGTGGGCGTGATGTCACTGCGGCGGATCAGCTGGCCGTCCGCCTGCTGATAGGCAGTGCAGGAGGCCAGAGCCGCACGGGGATATGCGGCATCCTCCGACGTAATGCGGGCGAAGGTGCCGCCGAAGAGGGTCACGTTGTAGGCCTGAAGGTTCAGCGTGTTTTCAAAGCAGCCGGCCTCCACCGTCAGGCGGCCGCCCTTTACCGTCAGTGCCTGACCGGTGATCTTGCCGGAGCTGGTGCTGTCACGGATGGTGAGGTCGCCGGCGCTCTGCTCCAGCGTCATGGGAGCCGACAGGGTCAGGGTGTGGCCCTCCAGCGCCAGCACGGCTCTTATGCCGTCCAGAGAGAAGGCATCGGCAGGCAGAGAGACATTGGTCAGCATGACCACCGACGTGAAACGGGCGCCGTTCTCGTCGGCATCGGCGGAGGTCAGCGCATCCTCCAGATGCGGGAAGAAGGCGTCGTTCCACCGGGCCTCTGCCTGAAGGCCGCAGTGACTGCACAGGCCGGTATCGTCAAAGCCGTGACCGGCGTACCACTGGAAGTGAACGGTGGTGCCGTTGCCGGCCTCGTCGGTGACGGTCAGGGTCTGCTGTCCCTCCTGAGAGCCGGAGACGGCGCTGAGGCGGAGAACATACCAGCCGTCCTCGGCGGCGTAGGTCATCTCCGTGCCGTTGAGGGTGACGCTCTTGAGATGGTCATCCCGGAAGGCGATGCGGAGACCGTCCTCGCAGTAAATTTGGTTCTCGGCCACATCGGAGGAGATCTCCGGGGCGGTGGCGTCCACCGTCAGGTCATCGGTGCTGAGGTAGGTGACATTGCCCGCCCAGTCGGTGATCTTGGCATAGACGATGCTGGTCTGATCGTCCGGCAGGGCCACGGCCTTGCCGGGATAGGGCCGGAACTGATGGGCAAGATCGCCCATCTTGTCGGAGGTATAGCGCTGATCCGTCACCAGATACTCCACCGTCACGGGGTAGAGCTCGGGATCATAGCCGGCGTGGTCAACGCTGTCATCGGCAGCCTCGATGGTGAACCGGGCGCCGGTGGGGAAGAACAGGCCGAAGGTGACGGTGTTCAGGAAGTCCTGCCACCAGTTGTTTTCATCGATGATGATCTTGCCGGTGGGCGTGCGCAGGTCCTTGAGGGGAGTGCCGTAGGAGACGCCGCACAGGGAGCAAACCGGCAGCGTAAAGTAGCTGTCCGGCGTCTGGCCGTCGTGGGGGCAGGCATAGCCACAGCCACAGCAGCCCGGCCGTCCGCTGCGGACGTTGTGGGTGTGGGCCACCACCTGCACCTCGCCGCTGAGCGTATAGGTGCCGGAGAAGGGACTGAAGGAGGGCTCGGTACCCAGATCCACCGGCGTGCCGTCGGCGTGGGCCAGCGCATAGCCCTCCTTCAGAATGGCCAGAAGGGTGGCGGCGTTGGCCTCCGTCTCGTGGATGGAGTAGGACAGGCCGTTGTGGAAGGTGCCTCCGGCGATGGAGACGTGGGGCGTCTCCGCCGGAGCAGAGGCGTAGGTGCCGGCAACCCGGCCGGTGAACTCGCCGCTCTCGATGGTGAGACGGGCGCCGTCGGGGGCATAGACGGAGGCGCTGGTGTCGCCGTTGGGGGGCGTGGCCCCGATGGCGGTGACATTGGCCAGCGTCACATGGGTGTCGGTGCCCAGAAGGGTCAGGGCCTGGGCCTTGCTGCCGTTGCCGGTGCAGAGGTTCTCCAGTGTGCCGTTTTCGATGCGGAGCTGGCCGCCGGTGACGGTGACGACGCCCTCCTTATCGTCGGAGGTCTTGCCCGCTATGGTGTGGTTGTGGAGGTCCAGCGTGAACCGACCGCCGGTGATGGTCACCACCGGGTCGTGGACCAGAGGCTGGCCGTCGTCGATGAGATCTGTCAGCAGCCGCAGGGTGCAGCCCTGATGCTCCTCCGTCTGGGCGGCGGTGAAGGCTTCGCCGGCGGCGGCATAGCGCTGGGTGACGGCACCGTCCGTCAGCAGCACAGCCTCGTATACCCGCTTGCCGCACTTGGTACACAGGCCGGTATCATCGCTGGCGCTGTGGAGGCAGGCGGCTGCGGACAGGGACAGGGCCGCCGTGCCGTCCTTCCGGTATTGCTTGTTGGAGAAGGTGTAGCCATCGGTGAGGGTGTCGGCCTCGGCATCGTAGGCGGAGGAGGCGGTGATCTCCGGCAGGAGGCCGCCGTCTGCCAGAGCGGTGGCGTAAAGGGCCATGTTCCGGCCGGTGACGTAGAGACTCAGGGGCTGGGCGGCGTCCTCGGTATTGGTCATGGTGAGGGTAGAGCCGGTGCCGAGGATCCGCATACCGTAGCTGCGGTCATCGTTGGAGACACCGGCTCTGGCGTAGATGGTGCCGCCGCTGAGCTGGGTCTTGGACTTGTTGGAGACCACGCTGAGGGCCGCCAGTGTCCCGGAACTGGCGTTAGGGGTGTCGCCGGTGGTGGCCCGGAGGGTGCCGCCGCTCATGGTCAGCTCATCGCTTCCGTAGAAGCCGTAGGCGCTGTAGTCCAGTTCCCGGTCCGTGCCGTTGGCGGTGCCGATCAGCTCACCGCCGGTGATCTTGGCGGTGCCGGTGCAGTAAAGGCCGTAGGCGTTAAACTGGCCGCCCCAGGTCTGGTACGACGAGTCGGGGCTGCCGGAGATGCCCTCCAGCTTGCCGCTTTCCATAATGAGACGCTTGAACTCGACGCCCACATTTCTGGAGCTGGTGCAGGACACGCCGCCCTGGCCGAAGACGCAGCCGTCGGTGAGAGTGAAGCGGCTGTCGCATCGGACACCCTTGGAATCGCCCTTGACGGAGGTGCCGCCGTAGCCCAGCACCCTGGAGTTCTCTCCGGACACGGTGAGCCAGCTGACGGCATTGAAGCCGACGCTCTCATAGGAGCTGTTGACCTGTCCGCCGGTGGCGGTGACGGTGGCGCCGTTCTTGACGATGATCTCCTCGCCGGCGAATACGCCCTGACTGCCGTACTGGTCACTCTCGCCGCCCGTGGCCGTCAGCTGAGTGCCGTCCAGCTCCAGCGCATTGACGGAGCTGTAATCCACGTACAGGCCGTAGCTGTATCGACTCAGGGCGTGGCCTGCGGCGGCGGTCACCTTGCCCAGTCCCATGGTCCAGGTGTCGCCCCGGCCACTGCCCTGCTTGTCGAAGTACAGACCATAGCTGGCATAGCCGGTGCGGGCGGTGAGCTGGGCCTCCACGGAGCTGCCGTGGGTGGTGAGGCGGCCCCGGAGGCCGACGCTGCTGCCGTCGTCGGCGGAGGCAAAGTCCGGACCGGTGGCCCGGAGGATGCCGTTATCCAGCGTGACGTTGGCGCAGATGGCTGCGCCCTCGGTACCCTCGTCGGTCTTGAGCACGGCACCGCCGTCGGGGTCGTCATACTCCACCGTCAGCGTGCCGGGGATGAACATATCCAGCGTGGCGCTGCGCCAGCCCCGGCCATAGACCGTCAGGCTGCCGCTGCCGCGCAGCTTCACCTCGCCGCTGCTGTATACGGTGGATCTGCTGCCGCCGGTGAGGGTGCTGGCGGTACCGTCGGCCAGATCGATGGTGGCCCCGTCGGGCAGGATCAGCGCATGGGTGCTGTCGTCGCTGACCGTCAGGGTCAGGCCCGTGAGGGTCAGGGTCTTGGTGCTTTGTGTCCACGACCAGCCGTCGCCGGAGGTATCCTCCGTGATGGCGGTCAGGTCCATGGGAGTGGTCACCGGCGGCGTCTCCTGAGCCAGGACCTCCATCGGCAGCATGGATAGGACCATGACTACCGACAGGATCACCGACAGGAGCTGCTGCACGGTCTTACTGCGCAAGTGCATTCGATCATCTCCTTATCAATTCCATTTGCCTGCCTGCCGGTATCGGCAGGGCATATTACAACATCTACATTCTATCGGGATGCCTCCGCCGCCGCAACGGCTTTGGCACAAACGGTCAGAATTTGACACAAACGGTTGATTTGTGATAAAGAGGGCGATGGACAGACCATCGGAATGCATATAAAAACACGGGGCCTGCGGCAGCACCGCAGACCCCGTGTCCGGAATGAGAAGGCTTATGCGTAGATTTTGGCGGTCTCCTCGCCTCGCAGTACCCGCAGAGCGCCCTCCGCCAGCGCCAGCAGCTCGCCCTCGCCGGGGTACACCGTCACCGGTGCGATCCAGCTGACGTAGCCCTTCAGGGCGTCCACCGTCTCCTGACCGTGGGCAATGCCGCCGGTAAGGATGATCTGATCCACCTGCCCTTTCATGGCGGCGGCCATAGCACCGATCTCCTTGGCGACCCGGTAGTGGAAGGCGTCGATGACCTCCCGCACCTTGGCGTCGGTGGCGGCCCGGCGCATCAGCTCCTGCATATCCGTGGAGCCGGTGTAGGCCAGCAGACCGCCGTTGCCGGTAATCATGCGGCGAATCTCCTGCTGGGTATACTTGCCGCTGAAGCACAGATCCACCAGTGCGCCGCTGGGCAGTGTCCCGGACCGCTCCGGGGAGAAGGGACCCTCGCCCTCCAGAGCATTGCCGGTGTCCACCACCTCGCCCTTGACGTGAGCACCCACGGACACGCCGCCGCCCATGTGGCAGACGATGAGGTTCAGGGACTCATAGGGCTTGCCGATCTCCTTGGCGTAGCGCTTGGCCACGGCCTTCTGGTTCAGGGCGTGGAAAATGCTGCGGCGGGTGATGAGGGGGTGGCCGGAGTAGCGGGCCAGAGGCGCCAGCTCATCCACCACGGGGGGATCCACGATGTAGGAGGGGATGTGCAGCGCCGAACCGATCTCACGGGCCAGCAGGCCGCCCAGATTGCTGGCATGGTGGCCGTAGGGACCCTTTTTCAGGGTGTCGATCATGGCATCGGTGGTGAGGTAAGTACCGCCGTGGACAGGCTTGAGAACGCCGCCCCGGCCGCACACGGCGCTGAGGCTCTCCAGCGGGATATGGTGCTCCTCCAGCGCCTTCAGGACCAGCCGGCGGCGGAAGGCCTCCTGCTGGGGAATGGTTTCGAACTGGGCCAGCTCCTCGGCAGAGTGGTGCAGGTTCTCCTCAAACAGCATCTTCTCGTCGTCAAACACGCCGATCTTGGTGGACGTGGAGCCGGGATCGATGGTCAGAATTCTGTAAGACATAAGACATACCTCCTGTATGCGTGTATCGTTTGCTCTTTTTTTAACGAATCGATTATAACACCGGCCAAAACCTCCGTAAATGGCATTTTTCACCATTTTGCAGCACTTTTTTGCAGGGAATCCTGTTTATTTTTTGCCTGCATTGACAGGCGGGAGGCCGAGCGGCACTTACGCCTGCCCGGAGGAGGTGTCCAGCTGCAGGACCACGGGGCAGTGGTCGCTGCCGTAGACCTCCGTGCGGATGGCGGCGTCCGTCACACGGGGCAGCAGCCGCCGGGACACGATGAAGTAGTCGATGCGCCAACCGGCGTTCTTCTCCCGTGCGTGGAAGCGGTAGCTCCACCAGGAGTAGGTGACCTCCTCCGGGTGCAGGGTGCGGAAGGTGTCGGCAAAGCCGCTTTCCAGCAGTCGGGTCATTTTCGCTCGCTCCTGGTCGGAGAAGCCGGGGTTTTGGCGGTTGGTCTTGGGATTTTTCAGGTCCATCTCCTGATGGGCCACGTTCAGGTCGCCGCAGTACACCACGGGCTTTTTCCCGTCCAGCTCCAGAAGATACGCCCGCAGATCGTCCTCCCACTGCATCCGGTAGGGGAGCCGCTTCAGCCCGTCCTGACTGTTGGGGGTATAGCAGCACACCAGATAGAAGTCCGGGTACTCCGCCGTGATGACCCGGCCCTCGTGGCGGTGGATATCCTCCCCGAAGCCGTAGGTGACGGACAGGGGCTCCTCCTTGGTCAGCACCGCCGTGCCGGAGTAGCCTTTTTTATCGGCGGAGTGGAAGTAGCGGTGATAGCCCTCCAGATCGAACACCGCCTGCTCCGGCTGGAGCTTGGTCTCCTGCAGGCAGAGAATGTCCGGGTCCTCGTTTTTCACATATTCCAGAAAGCCCTTGGTCAGGCACGACCGCAGGCCATTGACGTTCCAGCTTACCAGCTTCATGGGGGATTCCTCCTGTTTTCGGCGGGATTTTCTGATATTATACCGTGTTTCCGCGGGAAAAGCAACAAAGCGGTTGACAGACCGGGCGGCATGGGATAAACTGAACGTGTCTATCGTCCCGGCCCGTGGCTCCGTGCGCCGCTGCGGCGCTTTTTCTTTGCCTGGACGGTGGCGGCTCTGTGCCTGTAATTTTAAGCCGTCCTTCCATTCGGGACGGCGGAAAAGGAGATATCCACCCATGGAAAAGAAGAAGTTCTATATTACCACACCTATCTACTACCCCTCCGACAAGCTCCACATTGGCCATACCTACTGCACGGTGGCCACTGACGCTATGGCCCGCTATAAGCGGCTCACCGGCTGCGATGTCATGTTCCTCACCGGCACCGACGAGCACGGCCAGAAGATCGAGGACAAGGCCAAGGCCGCAGGCAAGACCCCCAAGGAGTTTCTGGATGAGATCGTGGAGGGTCCCAGAGGGATCCTCGACCTATGGAAGCTGATGAACATCTCCAACGACCGGTTCATCCGCACCACCGACGACTATCATGTGGCCTCCATCCAGAAGATCTTCCGGAAGATGTATGACAAGGGGGATATCTATAAGGGAACCTACCGGGGCAAGTACTGCAAGCCCTGCGAGAGCTTCTGGACGGAGAGCCAGCTTGTTGAC
>ERZ812616.2949-NODE-2949-length-12926-cov-39.350400_pt1 | contig 12926 bp, 9 predicted proteins | sample MGYA00376249_ERZ812616 | MGnify/ENA primary metagenome ERZ812616 (study PRJEB26924, sample SAMEA4378265) | human gut metagenome | biome: human gut; feature: human-associated habitat; material: faeces | place: China | collected 2013 ... | reverse complement strand
GGGTAACGCCTCGCGGTGACATCGTTTTTATGTCAACCTTGGTCTAACAGAGCCTTTTGTTTTTAGATGCAGGCGATGACGAGGGCTGGACGTGCGCTGTCAGTGGCTTCGGCGATTGAGGTGGCGACGGCGCCATCGGGATCACGGTCCATCACGATGGTGTCGACATCGGTCAGCTCGGCAAAGCGGTACATGCCGCGTCCGTTAACCTTGCTGGCGTCCATAAGGGCGACGCTTTGACGGGCGGCACCGACCATAGCCGCTTTGGTCTCGGCCATCTGCGGAAAGTCGGTCGTAAAGCCGCAGCCGGGAACAAAAGCTCCAGGGCACATGACGGCAAGATCGGCGTGGACCATTTGGAGCGCCTGCATAGTGAGCGGTCCGTACAGATAACGATGGCCTTTGCGCAGCGCCCCGCCCGGCATGACGACATCGACTGAGGGCATGCTCTCGTCGATGTAATCGGCAATGGTAATGTCGGCCGTGATGACGGTGATACCATCGCGCTGATCGAGGAGCCGGACGAACTCGAGCGCCGTGGTGCCCGAGTCGACGAGCAGGGTGTCACCGCTGCCGACGAGTTCGATGGCACTTTGTGCGATGGCCTGCTTGGCGGCGACATTTACGTTGATGCGGCGATCTTGCGTGGAGACAGTTAGGCGTTTGTGGAGCGACACGGCGCCGCCATGCGTGCGACGCAGCTTGCCGGATTCGGCGAGCGCGTCCAGGTCGGCGCGGGCGGTGACGGAGGACACGCCAAAGGTTTGGGCGATTTCTGCTACCTGCACCGAGGCGTTGTGTTCGAGCATTTCCATGATGGCGGCGCGGCGCTCATCGGCGAAAGCCCGGGTTGTTGCGTGGGCCATAGCTGCTCCATCCTCAACCTAAATTTGCAGGAATTGTGTTGAGTCTATTTTCGTTCATTTTCTTTTTAAGTAAGAAAACACCTTTCGATTACTTATCTTTTCTATAAAAGAAAGACAATTCGTGTGAAAACTTCAGTGTCGGATAGAGGAATTTGGTCCGAATCCCTTCCGTTTGCTTTTCAAAAACGAGCGTCTTGACCTGCGTGCCGGCGATATCTCATGCATGTAACACGAACGATTTTCATACAATGGGGGCAGCAAAACGCAAGGTAAAACGCCTTGCGGACACGTACGCCCGATGTCCAGATGCGGGCGAGGGAGAGGAGCAAACGCTCATGGCACTTGTTACCACCGAAAAGATGCTCAAGGACGCTCAGGCCGGCCACTACGCCGTCGGCGCGTTCAACGTCGAGAACCTCGAGTTTGTTATGGCCGTTCTGGCCGCTGCCGAGGAGACCAAGTCCCCCGTCATCATGCAGACCACCCCGGGCACCATCAAGACCGCTGGTCTGGACTACTTCTACGGCATGGTCAAGGCTGCCGCCGAGCGCGCTTCCGTGCCCGTCGCTCTGCACCTCGATCACGGCGATGGCTATGACCGCTGCATGCAGGCTTTCCGCACTGGCTACACCTCCGTTATGATTGACGGCTCGCACGAGTCCTTCGAGGACAACATCGCCCTGACCAAGTCCGTCGCCGATGCTGGCCGCGCCATGGGCGTGCCTGTCGAGGCTGAGCTCGGCAAGGTCGGCGGCAAGGAGGACGACGGTCCCGCGGTTGAGGGCGAGAGCCCCTACACCGATCCTGCCGAGGCCAAGGAGTTCGTCGAGCGCACTGGCTGCACCTCCCTCGCTATTGGCGTTGGCACCAGCCACGGCGTGTACACGAGCGATCCGCACATCGAGCAGTCCGTGGTCAAGGCCATCCGCGACGCCGTCGACGTGCCGCTGGTCCTGCACGGCACCTCCGGTGTGCCCGATGAGCAGGTTGCCGAGGCCGTGAAGAACGGCATCTGCAAGGTTAACTACGCCACTGAGCTGCGTCAGGCCTACACCAAGGGCTTCATGGCCTACATGGCCGAGAACCCCGCCTGCTTCGATCCCAAGAAGCCGGCCAAGGAGGGCATGCGTGAGATCACCGAGCTGGTTAAGATCCGCATGACCAACCTCAACTCTGCGGGCAAAGCAGAGTAACAGCAAGGGTACTCCGACTCGCTACATATCCCGGGGAGGGACGAGGGCTTAGTTCCCCAATCGTCCTCGGGCATGCAAAAAGCCTCGCTGCGCACTTCGTGCGGCGAGGCTTTTTGCCCCCTGCGGAAAGATTGGGGAACTAAGCCCTCGTCCCTCCCAGGTTGACCTACTCGAGGTCGTCGCCCTTGTGGCGTTAGGGCGGAAAATAATAAGAAGCCTTCGCGCTGCGGAATGATTTTGGAAACTAAGTACGGGGAACCCGCCCAAGCCGTCCTGCTCAATCGCCCTTGTGGCGTTGGGGCGGAAAGGATGGGGCGCGAGGGGCGCTTTGTTGGTGGGGGCTAGAATGCCCGGGCTTGGTTGGGGAAGGTTTTGTCTAGGGATGCCTGGAGCTTTTCGAACGATGCTCGCAAGTTGTGGCTCTGGTTGGTTGAGCGTTTGGCTTTTGTGGTGGGGGAGTCGAGGAGGCCGTTTCTCTGTGTCGGGGGGAAGGAGAAAAGGTCTGCATGTTTTAGGGATGGCTGCTGTGTTGCGTCATTGGAAGAATGCATGCTTATGCGGCCTCCTCGATGTCCACCAAAAGGTTGCGCACGGGGTGTGCTGCTAGGTCCCGTGCGTTGGCAGTATTATGCCGCGAGTGCAGATAAGGAAGCGCTAAAGAAAGGCTTAATCAGGTTTGATGTAACCATGAAACCGCAGGTCAAAGCTATTGCATAACACTCTTGAAAGGTTGGGGGCTTAAGGGCTTTCTAAGGTTTGTGGCGCGGATGTGGCTCGCCTGTGTGGGACGTGTGGGCGGCTCGTTCCTAGCGTTGCGGCTCTGCGGCCCGCACCCGCTCGATGACCTTTTCCATGGTGGCGTCGATGCGGTCCTTTTTGAGCTCGCATTCCCAGATGGTTATGGGCGTCCAGCCCATTTGGGTGAGTGCTGCCACGGCATCGCGGTCGCGCTCGACGTTGCGGCGAAACTTTGCCTCCCAAAACTCAACATTGCGCTTTGGCTGGCTCGGATTGCACTTAGGGCAGCGATGCCAAAAGCAACCGTTGACAAAGATGGCGATCTTGCGCCCGGGAAAGGCGATGTCGGGTTTTCCGGGCACCTTCCATTCCAGACGGTATCCCGTAAGGCCCGCTGCGCGCAGACGCTGGCGAACGAGCAGTTCAGGCTTGGTGTTCGCACGCTTGTTGCCCTTCATGGACTTTTTTATAGCGGCGCGACGGCGCACGAGCTCACGCTCGTCAGCGGAGAGGTCCGAGGTATCGATGCCGTCGAGCAGACCGGGCTTGGGGCGTTTTTTGCTATGGCGCTTAGATGCGCGCTTGGGTTTGGTGGCGGGTTTGTCGGCTGTGCGGGGCGCGGCGTTATCGGCGGAGCTTGTCTCGAGCCGATCTTCCTTCAACTCAATCAGGGCATCGATAAGCCCCTTGTCGGCGGGCATCCATTCCACCGTGGCAAGCGAGGTGCGCGGAATCCAGCGGATGTCGAGCTGGCGGTCGTGCTTCTGGGGTTCGCCGGATTCTTTGGCCAGCGAGCAGTAGTAGCACTCCATGGAGAGATGGAAATCGGGGTAGTCGTACTCAACGGTATAGAAGTCGCGCAGGTTGGTGACTTTTACCTGCAGCTCTTCCATGAGCTCGCGGCGCACGGCGTCTTCGGGTGTCTCGCCGCGCATGAGCTTGCCGCCCGGGAACTCCCAAAGTCCCTGCATGTCGCCGTAGCCGCGCTGCACGGCCAGTAGCTCGTCGGATCCTTCCTTGCGAATGATCCCGGCGGCAACATGAACAGTCTTCAACAGGAGTCCTCTCTCAACATCAACACGTGACAGGCTAGCTACCCGTACCTTACACAACGGTAAGGCAAGCGTAAGTCATATCGATGGTAGCCGACTCGGCTTCTTGCGACTATAGATGCCGTAGACTAATCGCAAGAAAGGACTCGGTATGCAAACCACGCACATGGCGACCCCGGTACTGGAGGTCGCGCATCTCGAAAAGGTATATGGAGCGCTGGGCAACGTGACCCGCGCGCTCAACGACGTCAGCTTTACCGTCAACCGCGGCGAATTTGTTGGCATCATGGGTGCCTCGGGCTCGGGCAAGTCGACGTTGCTCAACTGCGTCTCGACCATCGATAACGCCACGAGCGGCGCCATCCGCATCAACGGGCAGGACGTTACACGCATGAAGCAGGCCAAGCTCTCGCAGTTCCGCCGCGAGGAGCTGGGCTTTATCTTCCAGGACTCCAACCTGCTCGATACGCTCACGGCGCGCGAGAACATCGCCCTGCCGCTCACCATCGCCCGCACAAACTCGGCAGAGATCTCGACCCGCGTGCAGGATGTGGCTGCGCGTCTGTCTATCAGTCAGGTGCTCGATAAGTATCCCTACCAGATGTCCGGCGGTCAGCAGCAGCGCGTTGCCGCGGCTCGCGCACTCGTCACCGACCCCACAATGATCATGGCCGACGAACCCACCGGCGCCCTCGATTCCAAGAGCGCTCGTCTGCTGCTCGAGAGCCTGGAGGCCCTTAACCGCCGCCTACGCGCCACCGTGCTCATGGTCACGCACGACAGCTTTGCCGCCAGCTACACGAGCCGTGTGCTATTTATCCGCGACGGCAAGATCTTCACCGAGCTGCGCCGCGGCGACACCGACCGCCGAGAGTTCTTCGACCGCATTATGGAGGTCGTTGCCATGATGGGCGGTGAGGGCTCCGATGCTCTGTAAACTCGCTTGGGGCAACGTCCGCCGCGCCGGCCGCGACTACCTCGTCTACCTTTTGACGCTCACCCTGGGCGTCACGGTCTTCTATGCCTTTAACACCATCTCGATGCAGGTCGACATCGCCGGAATCGATGAAGAGGGCTTGGCACAGGTTATGGGCAGCATGCTCGGCTACCTGACGTACTTTTTGGCCGGTGTCATGGCCTTTTTGATGGTGTATGCCAATAACTTCATCATGAAACGCCGCAAAAAGGAGTTTGGCCTGTACCAGGTGCTCGGCATGGGGCGCGGGCGCGTCGCCACGATCATGGCGCTCGAGACGGTGATCGTCTCGGTCGGCGCTTTTGTCGCCGGCATCGTTCTAGGCGTGGGGCTCTCGCAGCTCATGACATTCTTTACGGCCTCGCTCTTTAAGACACAGATCGCCAATTTTCACTTCTTTTTCTCGGTGCATGCGTTCAACCTGACCCTTGTCTGCATGCTCGTAATGTTTGTGCTCACGCTGCTGCTGAACCTTCGCGCCGTGCGTCGCACCAGGCTTATTGAGCTTATGGGCGCCGAGCGCCGCAACGAGAGCATCAAGACACGTAATCCCTGGATTGCGATTGCCATCTTTACCGCGGGCGTGCTACTTGTGGGCGTGGCCTATTACCGTCTGCTGCGCGACGGGTTCCCGCTCACCGCGTCGGGCGATAAGCTGCAGGGGGCCATGAATCAGTTCGGCATCACTACCGCTATGGTCACGGTGGGCACCTTTGCCCTGTTCTGGGGGCTTTCGGGCATGCTTATCAAGCTGCTGCAGAGCCTGCGCGGCGTGTACTGGCGCGGTCTCAATATGTTTACCGTGCGCCAGCTTGCGGCCAAGGTCAACACGGTGTGCTTTTCGATGGGCGTCATCGCGATGATTCTGTTTTTGGCCATTACCTCGGTGACCTGCGGTATGTCGATCGCCAACGTGATGAACGAGAATCTGGAGCGCTATAACCCTGTTGACGTGTCTCAGACGTATGTCTATTACACGCCCGAAACGCTCGACTACTACAAGGAGTATGTCAATCCGTCTGAGGCCGATCGCATGGTGCTGGCCGATGCAACGGTCGATTTGTACGCTGCATGGCATGGCGAGCGCAAGTCGGCGGACAACAACGATGAGACAGGCAAGAAGGTCAATATCGCCGATGTTGCCGGTGAGCATGTGCAGATCGATTCGTATCTGAGTTACCCGCTTGGCGGCTCGGGCCCCTCGGTGGTGGCGGGTGAGATGTGCAAGGCCATGGGAGAAAAGCTTCCCAAGGCGCTCGAGGGAAGCAACGCCGATGCGATGGGTCTGTATGTGACGCCGGCGAGCCAGTACAACAAACTGCGCCAGATGATGGGCGAGGAGCCGGTGAGCATTGGCCGCGACCAGTATCTGCTCACGTGTGATATGGGCGGTGAGCTGGGCGACCTGTACACCAAGTATATGGCTGGCGGCCATACCCTCACCTTGGACGGGCATGAGCTCAAGCCCGCAACCGATAAGTCGGACGAGGACACGGCGGCCATCGCCAACTCGGCGATGGGCAGCAATCCCGGTACCGTGGTCGTAGCCGATGAGCTGCTGTCCCAGCTTAATCTGCAGCCGTATTCCAGTAATCTGCTCGTTAATTACAAACAGGGTATGGATATGACCGAGGCAGACGAGAGCATTAAATACACCTTGCTCGATAATCTGCTCGTTGACGGCAAGGAGCCGGGGTCGTGGGGAGTCTTCATCACGCGTTCCGAGATGTACACGCAAGCAGCGCAGATGAACGGCATGATTAGCTATCTGGCCATCTACATTGGCTTTGTACTGGTCGTTGCGTGCGCGGCGATACTGTCGATCCAGCAGCTCTCCAATGTGGCCGACGGCAGCCGCAGCTATCGTGTGCTGGCACAGATTGGCTGTGACGACCGCCAGATTCGTCATTCGGTGATGGCGCAGCAAGCGGTATTCTTCCTGTTCCCGCTGGCAGTGGGCCTGGCGCACTCCTTTGTGGCGCTCAAGGTGATCATCGAGCTGGTGAGCATATTCGGAGATATGAGCATCGCCGGCACCGTGGGCCTCACCTGCGCGATTTTCCTGGCGGCCTATGGTGGCTACTTCCTGGTAACGTACCTCATGAGCGCCGGCATGGTACAAGCTGCCATCGCCACCCGCTACAGTGAGTAACAGACGGGCAAAACCGTCGCAAAATCAGAGCGAATAACCGCCGCGAAGGGAGTCCAGCTCCCTTCGCGGCGGTATTTTGCGTATCTAGAGCATCTCAGATGCAAGTGAGTAGGCTTTTTTGGATCTGCCGAGCACATCGCGGCAAGTGCTCAATAAAATCGCAGGTCAGGGCTGTGGCGTTTTGAGGTGTGCTCGGCATCCCGCCAAAAGCCTACTCACTTGGTTTTTACCGCTAGAAGACCGCCGCGAGGGAAAGCAGCTCCCTCGCGGCGGTTGGCGTTTGCCCAGATAAAACCTGCCAAAACAAACCTGTCCCTTTTTAGCAGGTTATCGCTTCCAAAAGTGGAGGATCAGCGTGGTGCCTTTTGGTGGAGGGGGGATATTGATTAATTCGGGTAACATTTTTTTTAACGCCGGGAACGATGTTAAAATACCCAAAATGCTATCTAGGAGCTTTGATTTTATGGCAACCGAGGCAGCTACCCTGCAAAACGTGACGCGCTCGTTCCTCTGGCATTCAATTATGTTGTTTATAGGGGCGGCTGGTCTGTATTGTGTGGCGCCAAGTATTTATACGGGCCTTTCTGGCACCGTTCTTATCGGTCTGCATCTGTTTTCGGGCTTCTGTGTGGGCCTCATCTCTCGCCCTGTGAGACCGGGTATTTCCAAAAGGCTTTTTGGACTTATGCTCGTAGACATTGCACTTCTTGTGATGTACACGATATCTCTTAATGTCTTTCATCAATTTCATGTTGTGGTTTCGGCGCTCGCGTTCATTTTGTTGTTACTAGCCCCCTTGCTTGTCGCTTGCTGTTCTTGGGTGCTTGGCGGTGAATTCGCAAACATACGTGCGGGATTAAAGGGGAAACATGTGGCCGATGGCTCTGCTCTCCACGGGTATCCTGAGCTCGCACATTACAGCCCCGTTGTGCTCTTGATTGCTTTGCTTGTTGGCCTTCAGTTTCTTCTCGTCCCGTTGATGGACTCCATCGGTTCTTTCCTTTCCGTTAACGCCGAGATGGGGGTTGCTGCCTCGCTCGTCGAACCTCTTGCGTTTGGTAATGCCGCCGTTATTCTCGATACGGATTGTTTGTTTTCGCGCAATATAATCATCGGGGCTGTGCTCCTGAGCTTTGGTGGGCATCAAGAGATCGTATTGCTTCTGGTTACCGTTTTGGGCAGTATCCTTGCCAGGGCCATAACGCGATTTTTCCCCGACTTAACGAGCGCTTTTTCTGCGGCCGCCAAATTAGGAGGAAAACACTCTGCAGTTGCCGATATCCTTACGGCTTCGGGTTTTTCTCAAAGGGAGTCCGCGGTTTTCTCTATGAGGATAGAGGGAAAAACGTACGAGGAGATTGCTTCTGCCTTGGACATTTCCCCGTCTACTGCCCGTACCTATTTGTCGCGGGCCTTGACTAAAACCGGATATAAAAACATTTCAGAGGCGACGGCTGGACTTCTCTTGTCAAAGGATGCGTGGCATCTTGACGCAACAAAAGGCCATGATCACCGTTCAGAATCGCTGGGGTCCTCATCGTTCAATCAGAACTGCAGGATAGTCTTCGTCTGCTTCCTGTTTATGTATGCGTCTGGAATGGGCATCGAGGAAATCCTCGTATGCTTCGGCTTTGAGCATGATGCGATAATCCTATCGATAGCTATAGTGCTTGTGGCCCTGTGTTGCCGTGCGGCTATACGGTGGATGTCTAAAATGCACTTGTGCCTTTCGCCTGAACTCACCCTTTCTTCGGTGTCTGTGGGTGCTGGAGCAGCGTTCTGGGTTCACGATGTGGTAAGTCGACTGTACATTTTCTTTGAGTCCGTTGGGAGCGGTGAGGCCGTTGGCGGCCTTATGCCTGCCTTACGCGTGACTGCGTTCCTTGTCGTACTTATCCTTATGGCTAATTCGCTGCTATTCTTGCGTTCGAAAGATACGGTTCGGGTGGGTGATCGACGCGATACCGTGCGTGAGGCCTTCTTGAGGCTTGGTTTCACGCCGCTTTATGCCGATATCATGACATGCGTTTTTGATGGCAATAGAACCACCGAGATTTGCGCACATCTTAACGTTGCTCGGGGAACCGTCAAAGAGGCCAAGAGCAAGAGCTGTGCCTTGCTTGGAGTTCACTCGGAGCGTGAACTTAGAGATAGGGTTTTTAGTCTTATGGCAGATGTTATAGAAAATAGCAGGTAGAAGCCTGTAGACAAATAAGATTATAAATCCATCCTACACGTCTACAGACAGTTCTGACGATAAAGGCGATACTTCCGGACAACGGGTCCGACGACTCGTGTGTTGCGAACCGGAGGTGCTTGCTGTGAAGACCTGTGATTGCCTCACATATGTACGGCTTAATTTAGAAGTTCTTGCGCGCAACCGGGGAATTATGTTGCTGACGGCGCTGCTCGCGCTCGTATTCTGCATCCCGGTATTTCTATCCGTTCCAACGGGAGCAGATTATCTATATGGTAGAGCTTCCATCGAAGACCAGAGAGCCCTTTTGGTCTCTCAAGTCTCTGACGGCGTTTATGACACTGCCCCACAGGAGCTCAACAGCATCATTGCCGACGAAAGGGCGTGCCTTGATCGGGCGCTTGAAAGCAAGGCGGACTCCAGAGAGTATTACGATGCGATTGCCGATTACGACAATCTATTGCTCAAGGAATACCGACTCGGTTATTTGAATGGTGTTGATTCGGAGTTATCGCTTGAAGCCCAAGAACGTCTTCCCCGAGCCATATCGATGCTGGCCCATCCGGAATCGTACGACTCAACAACAAAAATGCCCGGGATGATCCTTCTCGCATATTATTGCGGCGCTGTTCCTGCAATAGCGTGGCTTTTGGTCCCGGTCCTCGTCCTCTATATGTCGCTTGAGGGGGATGGAAAGCGGTTCTACGATCGAGCGTTGTTGTCAAAGTTAGAGATGAATGCATGCCGCGTTCTCGTCTCTGGTATTGCATCGATGCTGGTTTTGGTTCTGGCGTTGGCTCCCTGTTTTGTATTGGCAACGGTGTTTAACGGTGTAGGTCAGACAGAGTACCCAGTCGTATTCATTCAGTATGGTGACGTAGTCGAAAGAACTGTGTTAGTTCAGCTAGGGCTATTTGCCGTCTTTGAAGCTGTGCTGTCGATGATGTTTGCTTGCTTGGGCGTGTGCGTGTACGCCGGAAGCAGAAACAGGGCCATTTCGTCCATGGTGATCGCTCTTGTGGGGGGCATAAGCCAGCTTCCGTTTTATGCGAGCAAAGATGCTCCATGGCATGCGTTGCTGCCGTATATGGTGTCGAGCTATTCTGCCTCTTCGTTTGCGCTCGGCGGCGCATCTTACGCCAATGGAGCGGAGGTATCTCTCGTTCCTGAAGCCAGTGCATCGCACTGCCTCTTTGCCGTGATGGGCGCGTTTGCTGTTTGCGCGTTGGGGGTCATTTCGTTTTCGCGTCTAAAAAGCAAGAATCGCTGGGCCTGGAACCATATTCGCCCGGATAGTTTGGGCGAGAAAAGCTTGCTCTCTCTGTCGCTGGATGCGTTGACGGTTGGAAAAAACCAGCTGGTAAAGGGATTGCAGTTTGATATGCCCGCTGGCCAGATATGGGGTCTTGTCGCGCCAAATGGACATGGCAAGACTACGCTACTGAATACTCTTTGGGGAGATGCTGGGCCATCAGTGCGCGTGTCAGGTTCTCTCTGTTTTCATGCAAAAGTATGCGTCGACCGTGAGGAAATGAGAAAGGTATTCTTTTTGGTTCCGAATAGGCCGTCGCTATTGATTCCATACATGACCGTCGCTTTTCATCTCGACCGATGCAGGAGAATTTGGCATTCACCTCGCACTTTGGACCAAGTGCTTGATCGCTTTGACTTGACTGGGTTGAAGAATACGCCCGTATCTAGGCTGTCTGATGGAAATAGACAATTACTAAATGTCGCGATGGCGTATATGTCCTATTGCGAAGTCGTCCTTTTGGATGAGCCCATGAATGCACTTGATGTGAGACACGTTGCGATTGTTTCGAATGCTCTTAGAGATGAAGCGGGTAGAGGAGCACATGTCATTATCTCTTCTCATCTTATCGGAAACCTCGAATCGCTCTGCGATGCCTCCGTATTGCTCACAGGGGATGACTCGCGTGTCGTTACCAGAGAAATGGGAGGTGATTCGAAGTGGATCGGTAATGTATACGCGCAGCTTTTCAAGACGAACGACAGTAAAACTAGGAAAGGAAGATAACCATGAAACGCCATGTACGAAGAACTTTGTGAAGGCAATGTTCGCATGTTTTATGCTTACCCTGTCGATGGTCACAATTCCCGTTTGTGCGACGGCGAAACCAGATGCAGGTTCTGTCGCGCCTTGTCGTCTTGTGACAGCGGACGTCTTGGACACTTACAAGTCGTTCTCCACTGCGAACCACCCGAGCGAGAATGTTGATTGTTTCGACCAGACATACAAGAGGCTGTCTTTCAAAACTTCGTATTCTCGTACGGGGCAAACGATTCTCTATACGGGTGCCGCGTTAAGCCCACGCGGCAACGGGATGCCCGGGTTTGAGACAAAATATCAGTGCACATATCGTACCTGGTAGACAACTCTAGGATCGGATCTCTCCGAATAACTTTGTGGCGGACTTGTTTAACGCTACCGCTCCTTCGTTTATCTCAATCTGTAACATCTGACTGGCAAAAACGCTTCTACCTGTTACAGATTGAGATTATTCGACGCGCGTTCTGTAACTCGTCTCGATCTGTAACAGTAAGACGGCGATTTGGTCTCCATATGTTACAGATTGAGACGAAAGAAAGCGTGAGCTAGAAAACCGCCGCGAGGGAAAGTAGCTCCCTCGCGGCGGTTTTGGCATTTGTCCAGATAAAACCTGCCAAAATAAACCTGTCCCTTTTTGGTAGGTTATCGTTTCCAAAAGTGGAGGATCAGGGTCGTACGGTTTTGCTGCTCGGTTTTGACCAGGATGTTGTGGATGTGGGTCTTGACGGTACCCACGGCAAGGAAGAGCTCGTCAGCGATCTCTTGGTTCGATTTGCCCAACACAACCAGACGCATGACTTCGGTTTCGCGGTTGGAGAGCTTGTAGGCGTTGCGATAGAAGGGCATCTGCTCTTCGATGTGTCGATCAAGATCGCTGACGTTCTTTTCCTCGGGCGCCTCCTGCATGCGAATCGAAAGCACGTGATAGGCATAGATGATCAGCAGAATCGCAAAGTAGCACGCAAAGATGTTCTCGCTAAAGTTGCGCTCGGACAGGTACAGCTGCAGCCAAGAGGGTGCCAGGCTCATGGGAACAACAAGGATGTTGTAGAAATCCTCGGCAACGATGCAACCGACCAGAATAGCGCCGATAATCAGGTGCTTTTGTTGGTTGTTGACACGTGCCTTCAGCTCGACTTGTGTGCTCTTGCGTGCCGTCCAAAAGATATATAGCCCCACGAAAACAAGGAATACCTGACGCATCGTGTAGTAGAGCCATTGATGAATGGGGCCGTAGGGGACAGCGACGATAATCAGCAGCTCGCTCAGCAAGAACGTTGCGACGGGAATGACAAACTGCTTTTTTGAATGCTTGTCGAGCAAATCCATGGCAATGAGCCAAATAAAAGCCTGCGAAGCGGTCGCCACAAAGGTCCGCAACACAGGCATGGTAATTGAGTAATAGTCGCTGGCTGGAAAACTCTGGTTTTGCAGCGTGTATTCAAAAAAGAAAATCTCGGTCATCTCGATGGCATAGCAGATAAATACGCCGCTGCCATAGATAAAGAAGCGTCGACGAGATGAGGCATAGGCGGCAAGCGAGAGCACCGCCGTCACAATACAGATCACGAGTATCGCTAGGGTATAGAAGAACATCAGGGTGTTCATCTGTCACCGTCCCATCTCATTCAAGACTTTAGTCTGCTGGCCGCGCAGCGCCCAGCTTTAAACCACCCGCTAC
>ERZ812616.2946-NODE-2946-length-12942-cov-4.521378_pt1 | contig 12942 bp, 11 predicted proteins | sample MGYA00376249_ERZ812616 | MGnify/ENA primary metagenome ERZ812616 (study PRJEB26924, sample SAMEA4378265) | human gut metagenome | biome: human gut; feature: human-associated habitat; material: faeces | place: China | collected 2013 ... | reverse complement strand
GGCGATTTAAAATGGCGAGATGCGTTGCTGGTCGCACATCGTGTGAACAGTAACGCAAATAAACCTCTAACTTTCTGCGGTTAATCTTTTTTCACTGCAAGCAGAAGAATTAATATCCCTGCCCCAAGACAAAGTATTGCCCATGCACCTGCCTGTTGTGAATCTCCGGTCTTTGCAGCCTCTTCCCTTATCGTTTGTTTTGGACATACCCTGACATTCCAGTTCATTGCCCCTTTGTCCTCTTCCCATTTTGGCAGCTGGACAAGAACCGGCTGAACCTCGTATTCTGATTCATCTTCGACATAGATCAGATAAACTCCTTCCCTCAGATTCGTAAGGGTTGCTTTTCCATCGCAATCCGTCCTGCACAATCCATCGCTATAATGATATTTACTCAAAGTCCGCGCCAGCTCTTCCTGTTCTCTGGCATACCTTACCTCATTGAGATCCACGCCTTTATCTTCATATCTTTTCTCCATCTCGTAAGCACCATCAACAAAAGATGCCACTTTGGAATACTGGAATGTAACACCTTCTCTCTTAATTTGTTCTCCGGTATCTGCAATACAGATTTCTATATTTCCTGTTTCTGTTTCTGCAAACGCCGGGGTCTTTACTGCTACCACCAGAAAACATATCAAAAGAAGAATTCCGCATTTGATTTTCCCATTTTGCCGTCTTTTGCATCTTTCTTTTTTGTCTCCTGCTTTTCTTTCTCCTGTAGTGCTTACATTTCCTTTTCTGGTTTCTGTTTCTTTTTCTCTTTCCCTCACAATTTCTTTTTTCTCGCTTTCTTTTTATTCTTTCAATCACAACATATACCAAAAAGAGAATTGGAATCATTGTGAAGATCATTTCTCTAACAGATGGACGTTTCTTTTTGATTTTCTCTTCTTTTTTCTCTTCATACACAACCCGCTTTCCAGTAATCACTAACCGATGGGTATTAATTCCATATGGGGTACATGTGACAAGCGAAACCAGATCTTCTCCCGGTCTGATTTCCAGACTTTCTACCTCTTCTGGTAAGATTACATTTATTTCTTCTACCTTATATGCGAGTTTTTCTCCCAGTACTTCCAGAAAGAACTCATCGCCTTCCTTTAATTCATCCAGACGAGTGAAAAGTCTCGCACTTGCAAGCCCACGATGTCCCGTCATCACACAATGCGTATTTTCTCCCCCTATCGGAAGACTACTGTCCATCAAATGCCCTACACCTTCCTTAAGTACTGCCTCGCTGGTTCCATGATAAACCGGAAGCCTGAGATCTATTGACGGAATTTCCAGTACACACATCATTCCTGTCTGTATTTTTTCGGCATTTAACAGACCTTCATACTCTTCCATCTGGTCAGGCTCGCTTTGTTCCCTGACTCCTTTCGATTCTGCCCAAAGCTTTTTATTATATTCATCAGCCTGATTCCTTAATTGTTCAATTTCATCTCCTGTTGTCTGTTCCAAAACCTGTTCATATGTTGCCAACACATTTTGTGTTTTCTTCTGACTATACCAGCCAGTCAAAAGAGGTATACTACACAAAAGAACTCCTATCCATAGTAAAAGATCTGACTGTAATCTATTGTTTTTCCTTTGCATTTTTTCTGTTTCTTCTCATTGCTCCTGCAAGAACAAGAACACTTCCGGTTGTAATACAGATAACAGCTGCTGAAGAACCTGTTACCGGCAGTTTTTTTCCAACTGTATTAATTACTGTCAGATTAGCAGATCCTTCGCCTTCATTTGTTGTCAGACTGATTTCTGATTCTTTCCAGTTTCCGTTAATAAATTCTTTGATCTGCGCAGATGTCTCCAGTTTTTTCAATCCTTTGTCTGTTTTTCCGTCTCCTTTTACATATGCGTTTCTATCATTTGGAAAACTTGTTTTTATATTTAACACAATCGGCTCTGTCAGCAGACGATATCCTGCCGGTGCCTCTGTTTCTTTCAGATAATAGGTGCCACTATCTAATCCATAGATCACAAATGTTCCATCCTGACCGGATTTCATCTCCACCGCATTTTCCGGCTGCTTTCCACCTGTATGGTCGTTTTCTCCAAGACTGTCCCGGTTAATTACAATGTACCCACCTTCTCCCTGTTTTACATATACTTCATTTTTTAATCCAGCGTCAGAATAAAGTCTGAACCTGGCATTTTCCAGACTTTGTCCATGGTTATTTGATTTCAATGCATTGATTTTATAAGTGAAACAAACAACTGTATCCCACGGTGTATATCCTGTACTTCCTCTCACCGCTGAATCCGGATCATTTGAAAATTCCAGCCGAACATCATTTTCAAATCCCGGACGTCCTGTATTTTTCGCTGCCTTTTCATTCAATGTTGCCTGATAGGTAAGCACTATTTTCTGTCCATATTTATTTTCTCCTGCTTCATTTTTACGATTAAACTCTCTGTCTATGATTTTTTTCATATCAGAAACAACAACCTGAAACGTATCTCCTCCTCCCGGAGCTTCCTTTACTTCAAATTCGTCTTCTTTCAATTCATAATAATTTCCTGCATTTGAATTTTCATAAATCCGGATGGCAACAGAATCCTTTTTGAAAGTAAGTGCTTCACTCATCACATCATGCCATGCGTAATAATAATTGTTATATCCGTTAACATCAGGCATATTTGACTCATACCGATATGGCACAGTCTGCCCGATCTCAAAATCAGCCAAATCATTCCATCCCTGATTTCCAACTTTATCCTGCTCATCATCTTCCCGGATCTTTTTTGTCACAACCGGATAGTCTGATTTTATGTTGAGGTTCATTTCCGGATTAGCTGTACTTACCATACACAAAGAGGCGGCTGAATTCGTTCCTTTTACTGCTGTCACTTCATCGATAATATAATATCCGTATGGTAATCCCTTAATTTCAAATGAATTGTCCGCTTTTGTACTTGTCACTTCAACAGATTGACCTGTTTTTCCATTTCTCTGTAGATGGGTTCTTAATTCTTCTACAAAAACACGATATTCACTGTATGCTCCTTCCTTTTCCTGAGCGGTCTGCGCCCCTTCTGTCTGATGCGTATTCAGAGACTGAATATAATCGATCACATCATACTCTGTTACATTTCTCTCATCCTTATGAATCCGCTGTCCCACGATATAACAGACAAATTTCTTGTATTCCGGATTAAACGTGTAATTAATGGATTCCATTCCTTTCGCATTTTCTGCATGAAATAACTGATATACCAGAAATCTTTTTCCTTTCAGACTCTGTCCGTCATTTCCTTTGATCGTAATACTTGCAGGACCATTATTAAGATTCAAAATTCCATTTGTAGTTGCTGCTCTTCCCTGTACTTCATTTTCCGCTGCATATACAGATTTGATTCCGGTCGCACCTATTGTTCCCGAAGTACAGAGTACCGCTGCCAAAGTCATCATATAACAGATTTTCATCATTCTTTTTTTCATTTTGTCATTTCCTCATTTCTCACCGTTTTACTACTATCTTTTTTGCTCTTTTTTTCTGTAAATCATTGCCATGATCCCTACTGCTAAAATTCCCGTAAGTAACACAGGTTTTCCTGCCGATCCTGTATTTGGAAGCTTCTTTCCTGTCTGATTTATAATTTTCATTTTCACATTCCACTCCTTAATCGAACCCTCAATACTTATCCTGCTGTCGGCAGTATCTTTGCTTCTGTATTCTTTTCCATTTACAACCAACAGACACTTTCCCTCTTCCGGATTACTTTCCAGACAGATTTCATATTCAATATCTGCATCGTCTGATGTTTTCGGAATTCTGTAACCTGTCGGTGCTTTTGTTTCTTTCATATAGTACTTTTTCTTTACTTCCAGATTTTCGAACATTGCAATTCCATTTCCATCCGTCAACACCCGGTCAATCTCTTTCTGACATGCCTGGTCTTCATATAAAGTAAACTCAGCTCCTGCAAGTGCAACACCTTTTTCATTTTCCTTTTTCAGCTCAATCTTGTAACAGGCTGGCTTATCTTCTATCGTCACTACCGCAATTCCATCCTCTGTATATTCGATAATAACCTCTCCTTCTTCTGTATTTACCTCAGATAAAAATTCTGTTTTCCCGCTCTCATCAACCCGGAAAATCAGTTCATTATTATTTGTCCGATACCCGTCCGGTGCTTTTACTTCCTTTAATTTGTGAATTCCCTGCGATAATGGCATTACTTTCAGAGTCCCTTTTTCATCTGTTGTCAGAATTTTTTCACTTCCATCCGGTCTGATATGCTTAAATTGCGCTCCCGAAAGAGGATGTCCTGTCTCCGTTGCTTTTTTCACCAAATGAATTTGGAAAACCCTGTCCGGTATCGTAGGGTTCTGGTATACATTTATTTTTTCTCCTGTACCTTCTGGTTTTATCTGGCAAACAAAGACTTCCTCATTCAGGAAATACCCTTTTGGCGGTTTTATCTCCTGAATTGTTACGGTTCCAAGCGGAAGCGCCTCTGTTCCGTCTGTCATTTTATACAATGCATCGCCTTTCACCTTATACTTCTCCTGATAACGGCAAACTGCTTTTGCATCTGTTTGAAAGACCCAGCTTCTGACTGGCTCTTTCCCTTCCTTTTCCGGATTTTTTCCCGGATCCAGAAGTTCTGCATAGAATTTCACCAAAAACTGTGCTCCTTGATACGCTGCTGTCCCTGACGGATTGACATACTCCTGTTCCATGCCTGTTTTCTTTAGCAAAAGCTCCACAGGATTCATCTGCGGCGGGTCTGAAAATGTCACTGTCGCTTCCTGCCCGGATTTTACTGTAACCGTTTTTACTTCATCTACAAGCGCATATCCTTTGGGAGCTTTTAGTTCCTTTACGTAATAAGTTCCTTCATTCAACACAACTGTTGATGAATTTCCTGCTGAATCTGTTCTGAACGTTCCTGCTCTTGATTCACTAGAAAGAGTGGGACTACTATAGATACCGTACTCTGCTCCCTCCAAAGAATAGCAACTGTTCTTTTCTGTCACAGAAGTATTCGCCGACACCTTCTTTAATCTCCCTGTTCCGGTTGGCTGGTATGTTCCGCCCCATTTACTGAGCGGCTGTCCATTTCCTTCATAAATAACCCCATATGCATCCGGGAAATATTTATAATTCTCTTTCGCCCATGCAATCCCTTTGTGATAATACTCAGATTTGTGTGTTGAGATCCAATGACCATTCCCACAGGCCACACTATTTCCTGTTTCTATCTGGATCATATCTCCATACCAGTGATGTACTTCATTCATAATCCACCATACTGCGCATTGTTTTAAGAGATAATCGTAATTTGAACTCACCCCATTGCATTTATTCTCATCGTAGTAATAGAACATTGCCGCGATCATCTGAATGGTCTGTTTGTTATAACGTTTGGAAGCATCTACTGCTGTTTTGTTGCCCTCCTGAAACTTTAATGTTGGATTGGTGCAATACAGACTTTCTCCTGATTGCGTACCAAGTCTTCCTTCATTCCAGTGCTGCAGCACAGGCCAGTTTGGGTCATTATAGTCAACTACATCAATCGCACCGATTCCCCTTTCGATTTTCTTTGTATAAACGGTATCTCCTTCCCTTGCCAATGCATATACACCTATACTTTGTATCTTCTTTTCATCTGTCTGATCGAATGCTTCTTCCTGTTTATCCTCCAGTTCATCACAAAATCCCACCCCGATATCTTTCAGGATCTTTTTTACTTCTTCTGCCCAGCGCAGTTCTTCTTCAATATCAACCTCCGTTTTTTCTCCGGCCTTCTCAGGCTGTTTTTCAAGTTCTTCGGCCTTGACAATGCCTCCGTATGTCATTGCATAGAGAATACAGATCAAAAAGACTGACATGCAGAGGATTGCTATAATCTCTCCGCGTCCTTTCATTCATTTTCCTCCCTGTCGATACACATCTCTTTCCCCAGCTGAAGTTTCCCTTCCTGTGCATAATAGAAATAAGCATGATTGCTTAAGATTTCTTCCTCAGGCACCTGCGTTTCATTGATTTCCCGCACCATTCTTTCTAATTCTGACTGACGGATCTGAGAAGATTCCGGTACGATGATCACTTCATGGACACTGCTTGGAAGAACATAGAAATTTTCCTTTAAGACTCCTGCAAGCATGTCCAGAATATAAGGGTATGCAATACAGGCCGCCCCATAATTTTTCAGTTTATTAGACAAAACATACATTTTATCTTTTTCCGGAAGTTCCAGTTCTTCATGAATATGCCAGGTTCTTCTTAACAGATTCTCCCGATCATGTTCCCCCGGAGTTGATCTGCTGAGCAGTTCATACACTGCAAAATTCATTCCGAAACATTCTGCTGGAAGCAGACGCTTTGTATTTTCTTTTGCCGCATTCCAAAGCTGTTCTTTTGTCACCTTCCATTGTCTCATATGCAGATCTTTGATCAGCATCACTGCCGTCCCATCATTGTCCGCTTCTACAAGTACTGCAAACACAAGTGACAGATCCAAAAACTTTTTATGTGGAACATCCAGAAGTAATTCCTTGTTTTTCTCTGTGTTGATCAGTCGAAAGATGATTCTGTCTTTTACCCCTTCGAAAGAAAGCATCCTCTCGTAATCCCATGATTTTTCCTGTCGGATTTCTTCATATAGTTCCACCAGATCTTCAATGATCCAATCCATCTGTTTCCCTTTTTCATACAGTTCAAAGAATTCTTCCAGATAGATTGTCGGCGATATATTAACCCCCGGCGTCTCCAGGATTAGTCCTGTACGCTCTGTTGCATTATTTTTTTTCATCGTATAGACGTTTACCCTGACATCTCCATTTAACTCCTGAGTCAGTTTTTCCTTTACCGCATTTACAAATTCTGTATAATTCACTCTTCTCCTTCCCGATTGCGGTTCATAAAATTAAAATGAGAAACCAGTACGAAATGTACTATTTCAATTGAGTTAGAATTTCCCGGAGAGTTCAGAAGCTCTCCAAATAGAATTTCTTAAAATTTAGAACAAATATTATGTGCTCTTTATTATAGACAGGCCTTCCTTAAAAAGCAAGCCAGAATTTTGCATAAATCCAAATTGATTTTTTTAGTGAAAACAGAGAATTTTATCTGATTTTGTCAAAGAAAAAAGGAACCTGCATGATACAGATTCCTTTTTGAAATACAGCTTAAACTGTACTAAATTCGTAATTAAACTCTTGACAGATACTCGCCTGTACGTGTATCAATCTTAAGAACATCACCTGTCTCAACAAACAGCGGTACCATAACAGTAGCTCCTGTCTCAACGATTGCAGGCTTTGTAGCTCCCTGAGCTGTGTCACCCTTGAATCCAGGTTCTGTCTCTGTGATTGCCAGTTCTACGAACAGCGGCGGCTCAACTGAGAATACGTTACCCTTATGGGAACAGATCTTAACGTTCTCATTCTCTTTTACAAATTTCAGAGCGTCTCCAACTACATCAGCGTTGAGAGCGATCTGATCATATGTCTCTACATCCATGAAGTTATACAGATCTCCATCCTGATACAGATACTGCATTTCCTTTCTCTCGATGTGTGCATTCTCGAACTTCTCTGTCGGACGGAATGTCTTCTCTACTACACCACCACTGATGATGTTTTTCAGTTTTGTTCTTACGAACGCTGCACCTTTACCAGGTTTAACGTGCTGGAATTCCAGAATTTGGAAAATATTTCCCTCAATCTCAATTGTTAAACCATTCTTAAAATCTCCTGCTGAAACCATGTATAATCCTCCTTAATTGCATTTCGTTCAGACAATGTAACTGTTCGTTACAGACTTTTTGCTTCTACCATTCTATACTAATTTGCGACTTTTTTCAATCTTTTTTTGCTCTTCTTATAGAAATGAAGCACAATCTTCTCCAAATACCGCTTTAAAACGATCTGAATCTCTTCTTTTGGATTGATCGGATGCACTAAAATGTTGTGTATTCCGACCCTCTTTGCGCCCCATACGTCTGTAAAAAGCTGATCACCGACAAACAGCGTGTTCGTCTGATCTGTTCCCATGATCTCCATCGCATGGAGATAATTCTTTCTTGCAGGCTTCAGCGCATTATAAATATAATGTGTCTGGATCTCCTGATTAAACATCTCTACGCGTTTTTTCTGATTGTTGGACAACAGACAGCTTTCAAAGCCAATCTCTCTCAGTCTTTGAAACAGTCTCTTTGCACGTTCATCTGCCGGTGCACCGTGAGGAACTAATGTATTATCAATATCAAAGATTACCCCCCGGTATCCTTGCTCATATAGTTTTTCAAAAGGGATCTTATAAGTAGACCCCAAATATTCATCTGGAAAAAATTTTTCAAACATTATTTCATCTAACTCCGTAAGCTTTGAAATCAATTCTTCTATGATCCCAAGAATTGATTTCATTATAACAATTCAGTGAAATGATGTCTACTGTTTTTCCAACGCATCCTGCACATTTCTCCTGAATTCTACCCATGCGTCCTCATCCTCTACAAAATATTTCGGACAGATTTTTCCGGTTACATCATAGTGACGGATCACCTGATCTGCTGTCAGATCATATTTTGCACAAAGCCATGCTGTAAGTTGTACAAGTGAGCGGTATGTTGCATCAGTAAACTTTCCATTCTCATCCGGATGACAACATTCAATCGAAATCGTATCCGCATTGCGGTCATTTGAAGCATATGCCATCTCCCAGGTCGGAATACACTGAATAATCTCTCCTTCCAATCCTATCACAAAATTACTGCTTGCCGAAGTCTCATGGCTATCTTTGAGACCATTAAAATAATCTCTGTTATCCTGCGCTGTACTCCCCGGATTCGCTGTGTAATGGACAACAATCCCATTCACATGGTCAATTGTTGTCCCTGGTCTGGAATACGGATTTACATCTAACAACTGTATATCCATCTCCGGCTGCGTAGCATCCACATCAGCATATTGATTTTTCTTTTGTATACAGGATTTAAAAAGAAGAAAAAGCAGTAAAATCATTAATGGGATCATTATGATCCGCAACATTTTTCTGCCTCGCTTTTTCTTCCTTCGTGTATTCTTCGGCAATGTTTTCCGCCCTGCCAGCTGCTTTCGTCTTGACGTACTCATTCGGTATTTCTCCTGATTTTTAATTCTCTCATTTCCATCGTTTAAAACAAACATCTTCTTATTTCAGCTATTATACCATATGTTTCTTAACCATTTATGAATTTTGTCTTAACTGTTTTATATTCGTATAAAAGGGAAATTCCCGGTAGATCCAGCTCTCACTGAACCTCCGGGAATTCCTCAAGGCGTTCCTATATATTATTTTATTATATCAGGGATGTGATTTTTCATCCCGTCAGGTAATGCGGAATATCCGCAGTACTTCCATTTATCTGTCTGCAGGCAATCTGCAAACCTTCAATTTACTCGTCTACACTGTAGTTCGGAGCTTCTTTTGTAATATGAATGTCATGTGGATGACTTTCTTTCAGTGATGCCGCAGAGATCTTCACAAATCTTCCGTTCTCTTTAAGCTCTTCAACTGTATGTGTTCCACAATATCCCATTCCTGAACGAAGTCCACCCATGAGCTGGAATACTGTATCTTCTACAGATCCCTTATATGCAACACGTCCTTCGACTCCTTCCGGAACAAGTTTCTTTGCATTCTCCTGGAAATAACGGTCTTTACTTCCGTTCTCCATCGCTGAGATGGATCCCATTCCACGATATACTTTATATTTTCTTCCCTGGTACAGTTCGAATGTTCCCGGGCTTTCATCACATCCTGCAAAGATGCTTCCCATCATACATACATTCGCACCTGCTGCGATTGCTTTTGTCATATCTCCTGAGTACTTGATACCACCGTCAGCGATGATCGGAATACCATACTCTTTTGCTACTTCATAACAGTCCATAACAGCTGAAATCTGAGGTACACCAATACCTGCAACGATACGTGTTGTACAGATAGATCCAGGTCCGATACCAACTTTAACTGCATCTACACCAGCTTCGATCAGTGCTCTTGCAGCTTCTCCTGTAGCTACATTTCCAGCGATCACCTGAAGATCCGGGAATGCATCCTTAACCATCTTCACTGTGCGGATAACATTCGCTGAATGACCATGTGCAGAGTCCATAACAACAACATCTACATGAGATTTCACAAGTGCTTCTACACGCTCCAGACAGTTTGCTGTGATACCAACAGCTGCTCCACAGAGAAGTCTTCCCTGCTCATCCTTTGCTGACAGTGGGTACTTGATCTGTTTCTCAATATCTTTGATCGTGATAAGTCCTTTCAGATTACCTTCATCATCTACGATCGGAAGTTTCTCTTTTCTTGCTTTGGCAAGAATCTTTTTTGCTTCCTCTAATGTGATTCCTTCTTTTGCTGTAACAAGTCCTTCTGAAGTCATGGATTCTTTGATCTTCTTAGAGAAATCTGTCTCGAACTTCAGGTCACGGTTTGTGATGATTCCGACAAGTTTACGTCCCTCTGTAATCGGCACACCTGAAATACGGTATTTTGCCATCAGGTCATTTGCATCTTCAAGTGTATGCTCCGGTGAAAGAAAGAAAGGATCTGTAATAACACCATTCTCAGAACGCTTCACCTTATCAACTTCCTCTGCCTGTGCTTCAATAGACATATTCTTATGGATGATTCCGATTCCACCCTGGCGAGCCATAGCGATTGCCATTCTATGTTCTGTAACAGTATCCATTCCTGCACTCATCATCGGAATATTCAATACGATTTTCTTTGTCAGATGTGTTGACAGATCTACCTGATTCGGAATTACTTCTGAATAAGCCGGTACAAGAAGAACATCATCAAATGTAATACCTTCCCCTATAATCTTACCCATTATACTTTACCTCTCTTTCTTAAGAACCCATGAAACTGCTTTGAAATGGCAGTTAATGTATCTAAAAATCTTTTGTAATTATTAACTGATATACTACAGAAATTCCCGAAGGATGTCAAGAGTATTTTCCCTGATGTGCTCATAATTTGTATTGATTTATTTTAACCTTTATTATTAAGTTTTACTTATAAGTACTCCTTTATTTATTATCTATGCGACAAACTGAGCCTTTTTTAGAACAAACAAAAGGTTCTATCTGACATTACGAAAATGTGATAGAACCCTCTGTTCCTGCTGCTACAGATCTCTATGTAACAGCTCTTTTATTCTATTCTTATAGAAATTCTGCAAATCTTCCTGATGGATAGATTACATCATTCCCATTCCACCTGCACCGCCTGCTGGCATAGCCGGTGTATCCTCTTTAATTGTAGATACAACAGACTCTGTTGTAAGAAGTGTAGAAGCAACACTTGTTGCGTTCTGAAGAGCACTTCTTGTAACCTTCGCTGGATCAAGGATTCCCTTCTCAACCATATCTACATATGTCTCATTGTAAGCATCGAATCCTGTTCCTACTTCAGACTCTCTTACTTTGTTTACAATAACTGCTCCCTCAAGTCCTGCATTCTTTGCGATCTGAGCCAGAGGAGCTTCCAGTGCTTTCAGGATAATCTTGGCACCTGTCTTCTCATCTCCCTCAAGAGTCTCTGCGAATTCTTTTACCTTCTTAGAAACATGGATGTATGCGGATCCACCACCACCGATGATTCCTTCTTCAACTGCTGCTCTTGTAGCATTCAGAGCATCTTCCATACGAAGTTTTGCTTCTTTCATCTCTGTCTCTGTAGCTGCACCTACACGGATAACAGCAACTCCGCCTGCAAGTTTTGCAAGTCTCTCCTGAAGTTTCTCTCTGTCGAAATCAGATGTTGTCTCTTCGATTGCTTTCTTGATCTGTCCAACACGATCTGCGATTGCGTTCTTGTCTCCACATCCGTCAACGATAACTGTATTCTCTTTCTGAACCTTAACAGATTTTGCACGTCCAAGCTGATCCGTTGTAGTTTCTTTAAGATCAAATCCAAGTTCTTCAGAAATCACCTGTCCGCCTGTCAGAATTGCGATATCCTGAAGCATCTCTTTTCTTCTGTCACCATATCCCGGTGCTTTTACTGCCACAACATTGAATGTTCCACGCAGTTTATTCACGATCAGAGTTGTAAGTGCCTCACCCTCGATATCCTCAGCGATAATCAGAAGTCTTGCACCGGACTGTACGATCTGCTCCAGCAGTGGCAGGATATCCTGAATATTGGAAATCTTCTTGTCAGTGATTAAGATATATGGATCATCCAGATTTGCTTCCATCTTATCCATATCTGTGCACATATAAGCAGATAAGTAACCTCTGTCAAACTGCATACCTTCTACCAGATCAAGCTCTGTCTGCATGGTCTTGGATTCTTCAATTGTGATGACACCATCGTTGGTAACTTTCTCCATAGCATCTGCTACCAGATTACCAACCCCTTCGTCACCAGCAGAAATTGCTGCAACTTTTGCAATCTGCTCCTTGCCCTTAACCTTCTGGCTCATTTCCTTTAATGCCTCAACAGCAGCATCTGTTGCCTTTTTCATACCACGTCTTAACACGATCGGATTTGCTCCTGCTTCCAGGTTCTTCATTCCTTCCTGAACCATAGCCTGTGTTAAAACGGTAGCGGTAGTTGTACCATCACCAGCAACATCATTGGTCTTTGTTGCAACTTCTTTTACGAGCTGTGCACCCATGTTCTCAAATGCATCCTCAAGCTCCACTTCTTTTGCAATTGTCACACCATCGTTTGTGATGAGTGGAGCACCAAAGGATTTATCCAGTACTACGTTACGTCCCTTCGGTCCTAATGTTACACGAACAGTATTTGCTAATTTATCGACACCTGCGCCAAGTGCTGCTCTGGCGTCTGAACCATATTTAATCTCTTTTGCCATGACTACAATAACCTCTCTTCTTTAAAATTCAGCCTATAATTTCCAATTTATAAAAACTACTCAACAATTGCAAGAATATCATTCTGTCTTACGATAATGTAC
>ERZ812616.2941-NODE-2941-length-12957-cov-3.045264_pt1 | contig 12957 bp, 9 predicted proteins | sample MGYA00376249_ERZ812616 | MGnify/ENA primary metagenome ERZ812616 (study PRJEB26924, sample SAMEA4378265) | human gut metagenome | biome: human gut; feature: human-associated habitat; material: faeces | place: China | collected 2013 ... | reverse complement strand
GCAGGGGCATTGAACCAACCAAGATCCAGTACCGGTTCCGGTTCGCAGGCACCCAGGAAATACCATTTGCCGTTCACCCAGGCTTCTACCCAGGCATGGTTATCGTCGGTGTGTGCCCAGCGCGGAGTGTATACCTGGCGGGCAGGGATACCGACCGAGCGAAGTGCGGCAACCGTAAAGGTCGACTCTTCACCACAACGTCCGTAAGCTGTCTTTACAGAAGCCAGCGGCGAGCTGGTACGGGCGTCGGAAGGGGTATAAATTACTTTTTCGTGGCACCAGTGGTTTACTTCCAACACGGCGTCGTACAGATACATTCCTTTTACACGGTCTTTCAGTTCGTCGAAAAAGACCATGCGGCTTTCGTCCAGGTTCTCGTTGTTAACGCGGATCGGCAGCACAAAATGGCGGAAGATGTCTTCCGGGATGCTGTCGCCCCAGGGCATTTCCTGTTTGGCCTGGAAAGAGCTGCGGATGTTATCCAGATAGAGTTTTCCGTCATAGTCGGTGATGTCGCCGATCGGCATGTAGGCATACAGGAAGGTAAGTGCTTCTTTCTCCTGCGGTGTCATTTCCTGATTGAAAACTGCGAACAGATCTCCGTCAGGCAAAGCTGCCTGTTTGGCTTGGAAATCTTTTTCTACTTCCGCCCTGAATGCATTGTCAGAGATGAAGTGCTGTTGTTTGTTGCATGCTGTCCCTATCAGGAGCATGAACAATAGTGCGAATAATTGTGTTTTATGCATAGTGTTAATTTTATCCCGACAAATATACGTAATATATTCATTAGTCAGTATATGAGCCAGATATTTCGGCATTCATTCCATTGTAGTTTCAGATTTTTTTTGTTATTTTGAAGGATAATTGAGTAAACCGTTTCCGCTTATGTTCCATGATTTAGAGATTCTGCATAATGCGGAGGGAATCTTGTTGATTGCTTCCGTCATTCTGTTTTTTAGTATTTTTGCCGGTAAGGCAGGTTATCGTTTCGGACTCCCCGCTTTGTTGCTCTTTCTGGGAGTCGGTATGTTATTCGGTAGTGATGGACTGGGGATACAGTTCAGTAACCCCAATATAGCACAGTTTATCGGTATGCTGGCGTTGAGTATCATCCTGTTTTCGGGTGGTATGGATACGAAGATATCCGAAGTAAAACCGATTGCGTCGCAAGGGGTCATCCTGGCCACGGTCGGGGTGCTGGCTACCACGTTTATCACAGGAGGTTTCATTTATTATATATCGAAGCTTGTTGTGGGTTATGAAACGCTCACCTTTCCCGAATCGTTATTGATGGCGGCTGTTATGTCGTCTACCGACTCGGCATCCGTATTCTCCATTCTCCGGAGTAAAGGAGTTTATCTGAAACAACGCTTGCGTCCCACGCTGGAGTTGGAAAGTGGTAGTAACGACCCGATGGCATATATGCTTACTTTGCTGTTGATCGCCTATATACAGACGGCCGGGATGAACCTGGGCGATGCGATCCTGTCGCTGGTTATCCAGTTGTCGGTCGGTGCAATAGCCGGTTTCCTGTTGGGGAAATTAGCCGTACTTATCATCAACAAGATCGATATCGACAACGAATCGTTGTATCCGATCTTATTGCTGGCCACTGCATTTTTTACCTTCGCAGCGACTACGCTGTGCAAGGGTAATGGTTACCTGGCTGTTTATATTGCCGGGCTAGTGGTTGGGAATGCCAAGATCGTTCATAAAAAGAGTATCGGTACGTTCTTTGACGGTTTTGCCTGGTTATGGCAGATCGTGATGTTCCTTACGTTGGGATTGCTCGTTAACCCTCACGAATTGTTGCCGGTTGCCCCGATCGGGCTGACAGTCGGTATCTTTATGATCCTTTTCGCTCGTCCGATCAGCGTATTCCTTTGTCTGATCCCTTATAAAAACTTTACGACAAAAGGGAAACTGTATATTTCGTGGGTAGGGCTTCGCGGAGCCGTGCCGATCATCTTCGCCACTTATCCGATGATTGCCGGAATAGAACATGCCGGACTGATCTTTAATGTAGTCTTCTTCATCACCATCCTTTCTCTCCTTATCCAGGGAACGACTGTAACACAGGCCGCCAAGTGGCTGGGATTGATCGATGAACCGGAGCGCAAGGATGTGTTCGGCATTGAACTGCCGGAAGGTATAAAGAGTGCCATGAGCGAGATCGATATAACACCGGAAGTGTTGACGCATGGCAACAAGCTGATGGAGCTTACCCTGCCCGACCATACGCTGGCAGTAATGGTGATGCGCGACGGGCGTTATTTTATCCCCAAAGGAAATACGGTTCTGATGGAGGGCGATAAATTGCTGATGATTTCCGACAACGACGAGGCATTGCTTCAGGCCTACGAGGCTTTAGGGATTACAGACTATACGATGAAAAAGAATTGGTAATGCAAAGAGGGCCTCGGCGGGGCCCTTTTTTATTTGTATTTACATAACCAAAGTACTGTTCACAATTTTAATACACAGGGTATAAAAGACCGTAAAAAAACATCGAATAATATACAAAACTGCCAAACAGATCGTTATTATGTAAACTATTCCAGTTAAATTTGTAAGAATTAATAAGGCAAGAGATATGGCAGTAAAGAAAGACAGAGTACTTTGGGCAGATGATGAGATCGATTTGTTGAAACCTCACATTTTGTTTTTACAGGATAAAGGATATGAAGTGGTTCCGGTAATCAGCGGGCAGGATGCTATCGACTGTTGCAAGGAACAATCGTTCGATATTATTTTCCTCGATGAGAACATGCCCGGTCTGACTGGTCTGGAAACACTTGCCCACATTAAGGAGATCAACCCGAATGTCCCGGTCGTGATGGTTACCAAAAGCGAAGAGGAAAGCATTATGAACCAGGCGATCGGAAACAAGATTGCCGATTACCTGATCAAGCCGGTCAATCCCAACCAGCTTCTCCTTTCCATTAAGAAGAATGTACATAAGAATGTAATCATATCGGAAACGACCACTGTCGGCTATCAGCAGGAGTTCGGACGTATCGGTATGCAGATCAACGACTCGTTGACTACCGACGACTGGATGGAACTCTACAAGAAGTTGGTATACTGGGAGTTGGAGCTCGAAAGTAGCCAAGTCCAGATGTCTGATATGCTCCGCATGCAAAAGGAAGAGGCCAACAATGCTTTCGGTAAGTTTGTAAAGAAGAATTATGTGAACTGGATACAGAACCCGGCGGAACGCCCTTTGATGAGTCCGGATCTTTTTAAGAAGAAAGTATTCCCGTTATTGGATAACGACGAGAAGGTTTTCTTTATCCTGATCGATAACTTCCGGTTGGATCAGTGGCGTGTAGTAAAGGATTTGCTTGCTGAATATTTCACCTTCGATGAAGGGCTGTATTATAGTATCCTTCCGACTGCCACGCAATATGCCCGTAACTCCATCTTCTCCGGCCTGATGCCTTCGCAGATAGAAAAGATGTTCCCGGATTTGTGGGTTGACGAGGAGAGCGAGGAAGGGAAAAATCTCAATGAAGCTCCGTTGATCCAGACACAGATAGACCGCTTCCGTAAGAAATATACATTCTCTTATAATAAAGTGCACGATTCGCAGTATGGCGAAAAGCTATTGAATATGATCTCGTCATTGACTCATAACCAGCTGAATGTCGTAGTACTAAACTTTGTGGATATGTTGTCGCATGCCCGTACGGAAATGAAGATGATCCGCGAACTGGCACAAAGCGAGGCGGCTTACCGTAGCCTGACCCGTTCGTGGTTCCAGCATTCTACAACCCTGGAGTTGTTCAGGCGCATATCCGATAAAGGATATAAAGTGATCGTTACTACCGACCACGGGACGATCCGCGTAGATAATCCGATAAAGGTGGTGGGCGACAGGAATACAAACACCAATCTCCGCTATAAAGTCGGCAAAAACCTCAATTACAACCCGAAAGAAGTATTCGAGGTGCGCGATCCGGAAAAGGTGGGGCTTCCTTCTCCTAATCTGAGCAGCAAGTATATCTTCGCTATGAACGACGATTTCTTCGCTTACCCGAACAATTATAATTATTATGTATCTTATTATAAGAATACATTCCAGCACGGGGGAATCTCCATGGAGGAAATGATGGTACCGTTCATTACCATGATACCAAAATAGTTGACAGTTGACAGTTGACAGTTGACAATTTGATTTATCTTTGCAGGCAGATTACAAATGATCAATAATCAACAGACATCATGAGTATTATCAAGATTGAGAATTTAGATACCATTTGCCAGGCAGCCAAAGAGTTCATTGCCGGAATGGACGACCGTACCGTTTTTGCTTTTTATGGCAGTATGGGAGCAGGAAAAACGACTTTTATCAAAGCGATTTGCGAAGAATTAGGTGTGGAAGACGTTATTAATAGCCCGACATTCGCTATTATCAACGAATACCGTAGCGACACGACTGGTGAACTGATTTATCATTTCGATTTCTATCGTATCAACAAACTGAGCGAAGCTGAAGACATAGGTACAGAAGATTATTTCTACAGCGGGGCTCTTTGCTTTATCGAATGGCCGGAAAAGATCGAAGATTTACTTCCCGGCGATGTGGTGAATGTAACGATCAGTGAAAATCCGGACGGATCGCGAACCGTAGAAATAAAGTAAATAGAGATGGAACCGACCGATTACTTCCTATTGGCTATTTTCATTGCTCTTGGAGCCTTTTCTCTGATTGCCGCCATCTTCAATTTCGACTGGTATTTCGAAACCAGTGGAGCTGCTACCTTTGTAAACAAATTCGGAAGAAAAGGTGCACGCATCTTTTATGCTTTGCTGGGGTTAGCACTGATCGGGTGCGGGGTGCTGGGATTGATCTATTGGTAAAAGAAAGGCAACTATTCCGCGTTGGATCAGTTGCCTTTTATGATCTGCCTCTTCACTGTAAACGGTAGCCGATAGGAATAGATTGCATTTTCTTTTGTGATTACATCAACCAACAATTCGTATTTACCCGGATATGAAGGAGCATGAATTTGACTTCTTGAATACTCTTCACCTATCGTTAGCCCCATTGGATAATAAAAGAATCCTTTACTAACTACATTTTCTTTTTTCACCCCTCTGGTTGTAATGTATAAAGCTCCATCAATAGCACCGAATGTCACCGCATTAGTCTGCCAGGGCTTGAGAAACTCTACCGACTTGATTTGCTGAGGAGAGAACATATCGATAACTTCCTGCAATTCCATTCTCATTCCGTTTACTAAAATCGGAATACCTTGTGTTTCTCCGCTATGAGTTGTCGATACTCCTCTTAAACTCTTTAATATCGGTACAGATCTTTGTCCACTGCCATTATCCGAAGAATAGACAATATTGATTCCTGGCATATCCTCTATTAAATCTTCGAGTCGGGAATAGTTTCGTTCATCAATAGTCTCTTCATCTATATGATTCATTTTATAGAACTTTTCCGTCGAAATATGCTTTTCTTGCTTACTACGGGCTTTTACAGTGATTTCGGGCATGATATAATCCCGATTTCCTGTCTCGTCTACCTGATAAAAGAAACTGGTACTATCCTGATAATCGATAGTCGTTTCTGCATATTTCCGATGCTGACGATAAGGATTACTGATCAAGGGAAATACATCATCATCCGGTATATACTTATAAAAGTCTGCATTACCTTTTGGCGGATGCGCCTGCAAAAAGAAGTGACTGTCGTCTGAAAAATCAGAGATAGGAATTGTATAATACCCTTGCTCCGAAATCATTCCTTCATTCACCTTGCCGGTTTTCGTATTATAAGCAACAATCGTTCCTCCTTTCAAAGGCTTACCATTTTCGTATGTTACTTTGCCGGTAAACAACTGGATGTTTTCTGGCTGGTATTTATATCTGAAATCTTCCCGAATCACATCCGCCAAATGAAAACGGGCCAAACGAGCGGTTCGCATCCAGGCCTCGACTTCTTTAAATGTCTCTTTGGAAGAAGTCGTCAAATAGGAAGGTGGAAAAGGAATGGGAGAGGTAAGCTCGCTTCCCAACTCTGACTGTGTGATAGCCGAAGAAACCAGTTGATTTCTTTTTACAATACGGCAATATATATGAATATTATCTTGCAGGTCTGTCTGCAAGCAAAGTGGCTCATTAGAGGTATATTCTTTCTTCTCCAGAGAAAGCACAGGTTGCATTTCCTTTTTCCAAAGAGTTGTTTGTGAGATTATATCACCTTTTTGATTTGTCAGGACAAGAACAAACAATCCGTCTTCCTCTTCAGCCACAGATATTAGTCCGGTACATTGTTTTTCATTTATGCTAATCTCTTCCAGTCCCATCCCGGCATTATAAACAAAAAGACGTTCCTTTCTGATCTTTTCTTTTCCGGAAAGTACTTTATAATAAATCTTATTTCGATTTATTACCGCCTGTAGTGTATGTCCCTCTTCTGCCCGGGCCGGCAAAGGGAATAGGAAGTGCTTACCCTGACTATATACGGACAGATTCAACACATCCTCTTCTTTAGGATGCAGACAAATGGTCTGCAATCCGGAGGAAAAGGAAACTCCATTAATAACTGTATCCGTATGATTCAGTATACAAAAAGAAGCAGTCAATGGACTACCATGATCGTCAGTGAGATAAATCGTCATATTCTGAACTTCTCCATTCACCCATTGTCCCCCTTCAGGGAAAAAGGAACATCTGACTCCCGGCAGTTGCTCTGAAGCAGCAAACTGCGGGTGTTTTATCGGAATTTCTACAACCGGATAAGTTTCCGGCCTAAAATTCTGCATTAAACGAGTATAGGCTCTCAGATAAAAGACTGGTTCCAACCAAAAATGATCTAGCTGGATCTGAAACGAGACTGTCGCTCCCGGCATACATCTTACTTTCTTTCTCAGCAGTACTGAATCGTGATTATTAAATAATTCTACATATATATATTCACTTAATGCCTGCTGTTTTTTACTTGTACCAAATAATTGGACAGAAACAGACATTGTATCACCTATATTGTAAAACGAACGGTCAAGCGATAGGTAAATGCGTTCTGCCGGGAGTTCGATCATTTGTGCATTTAAATGATACAAAGATAATAACAGCATGGTATAAATTAGTAGCCTCATATTCAGTACAAACCATTCAGGCGAACCTCTATATGGTAATGACAGATTATTCCGCTACCAGAGCTCGCGGGTCTTCCCCAAATATCAACCCATTTTGGAACTACCAACTCATAAGTGACCAAACCGCCTGTAACTTTAGATTCTGGAATTAGTTCATTTATATCTAAATGTAAATCAATATAATTTGAACTAAAATTACGATAAACAATTGATGGTCCATAAAGATAAGAATATTGAGGGGTTCCTTTTGATTCAGGAGGAAGGTCTATCCTACACTTAAACACTCCATTTATAACCTCATGTGGGGAAGGTGATATCATTCTCCAAACCCCCAAACAATCATATCCAGACCCCGGTATCGAGCTTTTTGTCTCTATTGTTTCTTCAGAAGATACGGATTGAGCCTTTGTTATTACTCCTAATAAACAGCAAGTTAAACACAAAAATAAAGTTCTCAATTTTTTAGTTTTCATAATTCAGAGTATTAATGATTAATATTATTAAATATAAGAGTCTGTTTAAGTTCCATTCTAAAGTTTCCTAATGGCTATTGCTTCTGCCAAATCAAAGGTCAATTCATAGTTTTGGAAAAGTCTTCTATAATGGTTTCATAACTCAATATTTATAATAGTAATTTTATACAAAAATATTAGATTATTCCATAACAGTCCAAATTTTCCTGTTGACAATTTGTTGACAATCAGATATCACTTGATATCCAATACACATTGTCATTTGATTATAACATATTGCGAAAAATATAACGTTAGTTTTATACCTATTATAAATATAAGGACTAAGAGCCTGTTTAAATTTCTAATATCACTTTCAATGAAATAGGGAATACTCTCTTTATTTCAAATCATTAAATTTAAACAGGCTCTTAGAATATTTTCATATATACCTGATTTATTATTTCAGAACCTTACTCCATCAACATAAAGTCCAACTGCTTACGTTCCAGATTTGCATTTGCGATCTTCACTGTCACCGGGTCGCCCAGGCGGAAACGACGTTTCTTGCGACGGCCGATCAGACTGTATGTTTCTTCATCCATGTCGTAGAAATCATCACCGAGGTCGCGGATGGGAACAAGGCCTTCGCACTTATTCTCGTTCAGTTCGACATATAATCCCCATTCGGTTACGCCGGAGATCACACCGTCGAATACCATACCCAACTTATCCTGCATAAATTCGACCTGCTTGTATTTGATAGAGGCACGTTCGGCATTTGCTGCCACCTGTTCCATCGTAGAACAATGATCGCATTTCTCTTCATATTTGTCTTTCACCACACTGCGTCCTCCTGCCAGATAACGTTCCAGCAGACGGTGTACCATCATATCCGGATAACGGCGGATAGGCGAGGTGAAGTGTGTATAATATTCAAAAGCCAGACCGTAATGGCCGATATTCTCTGTCGTATAACGGGCTTTTTGCATCGAGCGGATAGCCAGTGTCTCGATCAGGTTTTCTTCCGGTTTATCGTGCACTTCGTCGAGCAAACGGTTCAGGTTGCGGGAAATATCCAGTTTGCTGCTACCTTCCGTTTTCATTTTATAGCCGAAGCGGCGGATAAAGGCGGCAAAGTTCTCCAGCTTGTCCGGGTCCGGCAGGTCGTGGATACGATAAACGAACGTCTTTTTTGTTTTCCCTTTTGGCACTTTACCTACGAATTCTGCAACAGTGCGGTTTGCCAGCAACATGAACTCTTCGATCAGTTTATTGGCATCTTTCGACTCCTTGATATAGGTGCTGATCGGCTTTCCTGTCTCGTCTATCTCAAATCTTACTTCAAAGCGGTCGAAGTTGACGGCTCCGTTCTTGAAACGTTTCTCACGCAGCTTTTTAGCCAGCGCATCCAGTTTCAGGATCTCGTCTTTATAGTCGCCTTCACCTGTTTCGATCACCTGCTGTGCATCTTCGTAGGTAAAGCGGCGGTTACTCTTGATCACTGTACGCCCGATACGCGACTTTTTCACGTTGGCATCTTCATCCAGTTCGAAGATAGCGGAGAAGCTTAACTTTTCTTCGTCCGGTCGTAATGAGCAAATCTGGTTACACAATCGTTCCGGTAGCATCGGGATCGTACGGTCTACCAGATAGACAGATGTCGCACGACTTTCTGCTTCGCGGTCGATCAGGCTTTCCGGTTTTACATAATGGGTTACGTCGGCGATATGTACGCCTACTTCCCAATTTTCATTATCCAGCCTGCGAATAGAAAGAGCATCGTCGAAGTCTTTAGCATCTTTCGGGTCGATGGTGAAAGTCAGGACATCGCGGAAGTCCTCGCGTTTGGCAATCTCTTCTTCCGGGATAGTATCCGGTATCTTATTGGCTGCTTTTTCTACATTTTCGGGATATACATACGGCAGACCAAACTCGGCCAGGATCGCATGCATCTCTGCTGTGTTCTGACCGGCTACGCCTAATATATCGACTACTTCTCCGAGCGGGTTCTTGGCATCTTCCGGCCATTCCACGATACGTACAATCGCTTTGTCGCCGTTCTTTCCACCTTTCAGTTTCTCTTTCGGAATGAATATATCGTTGGCCAAAGTCTTATTCTCGGTGATCAGGAAGGCAAAGCCTTTCGTCACCTGCAACTTACCGACAAATGTCTTTTTCTGGCTTTCCAGCACCTCGATAACTTCGGCTTCCGGTTCAGCCCCTTTGCGTTTAGCAAATAGCTGTACCTTCACCTTGTCGCCGTCCATGGCATGTCCCGAGTTTCGCTCGGCCACAAAAACAGGTGCTCCGCCATCTTCCGGAATAAACGAATTTTTTCCGTTACTCCGGCGTCCGAATGTGCCGATGGCTGTTGTTCCCAGATCGTTATACCGATAACGGCCACGGTCTATTTCTGTAATAAAGTTCTCGGCTGAAAGATCATACAGAAGGTCCACCACCTGGAGCTTCTGGACCTGGCTTTCCACACCGATCAGCTTGCTTATCTGTTTATAATTAAATGGTTCCTTGGGAGAGGACTGGAAAACAGACATGACAGAATGCAGCATGGCTTCTTTCTTCATGCGCTTAGCCTTGTTCTTTTTCGGTTTGTTTTCTTTGTTGTCCTTTTTCCCGGATTTGTTTTTCGTCATATATTTCTTTCGTGATTAAATAAGAGATATAACATCTCCCTACAAAATAAACAATTATAATCGAGATACTGTTTACAAACAGGCTAAATTATATTGTCTGTTCTGTTATTATTTGAACCGGTATGGCTCCGGACCATTTGCCCCCGGATTACAAACAAAAAGACTACCGCTAAGGGGGTATTCTTCCAGTTGTTTGTCCGAAAGTCCGGCGCGTGCCGTTGTAATGTAGAGCGTATTCATATCTTTGCCGCCGAATGCACAGGAGGCGACATTAGGAGCCGGCACCTCTACTTTTGCCAGCAGTTCTCCCGTATAGGGATTGTAACAATAGACACCGTAGCCACCCCATTGGGCAACCCAAAGATTATCGTTGCTATCGATCGTCATGCCATCGGGAGAACCCGTACCCGGCCGCATGATAACGGCAACTCCGTCGAAGAGGATGTCGGCGGTCTTTTCGTCGTACCGGTAACGGGCTATCCTCCCAGTTGTCGTATCGTTGTAATACATATACTTTTTGTTGGCAGACCACACGATACCGTTCGAGATCGTTACCTTGTTCAATTTGGTCGTTACAGTTCCGTCGGGAACAACGGTGTACAGTGTTCCGGCACCTTCGGGAGCACCGAATCCCATCGTTCCTATCCACAGGCGTCCGGCCGGATCGCATTTTCCATCGTTGCAGCGAACCTTTCCTTCATAATCCGGTATCGGAGCGACCGACGTCAGGCTGCTGTCATTCAGGTTCACTCTTACGATCTCGTCCTGGAGGGATACGATCACCGTACTATCTGTTTCAGGTACAACCGTAGACACCATACGGTCGAACTCCCATGTTTTACAGTCTTGCTTATCAGGATAATACTCATATAATGTTTTTCCTTCGATGTCCACCCAAAACAATGTATTTCTATCCGGGTGCCAGATAGAGCCTTCGCCGGTCGTTGCTTCGGCTTTAAATGCCAGGTTTGCTTCGATAGTTTTCGGTTCGGATGAACATCCGCCTGTAATAAAAGGTATTGTCAACATAAGTAATCCTATTAAGTTTTTCATGGTAAATAATCTATTTCACTGCCTGTTATTGAATGCAAATATAACGTATTTTATGAATTCCTGAATGATCAAAGCCCATTAATATTGGTAGAAAACGGATTAAATTGCCGTAATAAAACAACTTTAGTACAGGAGCCGTTCTGTTTTCGAAGATGTCAAAAACGAAAAACGTAGGTGTTAAAAGTCCTAATCTTAACTGTAAACGGTCGATCTAACGAATTAATTATGTAAATTTGCCGTTCTAATTAAATGAACCAATGAGCGTAGTAATTAAAGAAGTTACCAGCAAAAAGGAACTGAAGAAATTCGTTAAGTTCAATATTGATTTATACAAAGGTAACCCCTATCATATACCGGGATTGATCGAAGAGGAGATGGTTACACTGGATAAGAAAAAGAATCCGGCATTCGAAGTTTGCGATGCCATCTATTTTCTTGCCTATAAGGATGATAAGATTGTCGGCCGTATTGCCGGAATGATCAATCGTCGCAGTAACGAAGTGTGGAACCAGGAACGTGCCCGCTTCGGTTTCCTTGATTTCATCGATGATGCGGAGGTAGTCGATGCCCTGTTCAGTGCCGTTGAAAAATGGGCGAAAGAACAAGGGATGAAGGAGATACACGGACCGATGGGATTTACCGATATGGATCATGAAGGGATGCTGATCGAAGGATTCGACCAACTCGGGACGATGGCGGCGATCTACAATTATCCTTATTACCCGAAACATATGGAACGTATCGGATATGAGAAAGATCAGGACTGGCACGAGTTTAAGATATATATACCGGAAGGTATTCCCGAAAAACATCAACGTATCGGAGAGATCGTGAAAAAGAAATACGGCTTGAAAACCATGAAGTTCAAAAACACAAAGGAGATATGGCCGTATGCACAGAAGATATTCGAAACTTTGAATGCTGCTTACGCTCCATTGTACGGTTTTGCTCCGCTGACACAGAAGCAGATCGATTATTATGTGAAACAATATATCCCGATGATCCGCTTGGATCTAGTGACTCTTATTATCCGGGAAGAAGACGATACGGTAGTAGGCTTCGGAATTTCACTGCCCAGTCTCTCGCATGCTATGCAGAAGGCAAAAGGACATTTGTTTCCTTTCGGATGGATACATCTGCTGAAAGCATTGAAAACAAAACCGAAAGTGATCGATCTGTATCTGACAGGCGTACTGCCGGAATATCAGAATAAGGGGGTAAATGCGTTGCTATTCAATGATCTTATTCCCGTATATATCAATCTGGGAGTCGAATATGCCGAAAGTAACCCGGAGTTGGCAAGCAACAATGCCGTACAGGCTCAATGGGATTATTTCAAGCGTGAACACCATAAGACAAGAAGAGCTTTTATCAAAAAATTAAAATAAGGATTTTCTATGGAAGAACTGAATTCAACAATGCAACAACCGACAGCGTATAATGACGACGATATCAAGACGCTGGATTGGATGGAACATATCCGCCGGCGCCCAGGTATGTATATTGGATCAACCTCAAAAGAAGGGTTGCATCATTTGGTATGGGAGATTGTCGATAACTCAATCGATGAGGCCTTGGCTGGTTTCGCCACTCATATTCAGGTCTTTATTGAGCCGGACAATTCTATCACGGTTGTCGATGATGGTCGTGGTATTCCAGTCGATATCCAAGAAAAAACAGGCCGTC
>ERZ812616.2936-NODE-2936-length-12968-cov-3.205452_pt1 | contig 12968 bp, 10 predicted proteins | sample MGYA00376249_ERZ812616 | MGnify/ENA primary metagenome ERZ812616 (study PRJEB26924, sample SAMEA4378265) | human gut metagenome | biome: human gut; feature: human-associated habitat; material: faeces | place: China | collected 2013 ... | reverse complement strand
CTGATCAATTGTTTCTGTCTGTAGTTATTCCATTGATTGGCTACAAAGGGATACAGCAGCAAGGACAAACCAGCTAAAAATATGATGCAAATTACTAAATTGCCTGCTTTTTTTTTCATCCGAGCTCTCCTTGCTGTTGTATTATTTTTTTATGAATCCGGGGCATTCGCCCCGGATTCGATATTTGGTTATAAACAATCACGAATGATTATTTGTTTGTTCTTTTGCGGCTTGCAAAGAATAAGCCAGCTGCTGTAACCATGATCAGGCATCCAGCGATTGTGAAGATTGTAGTACCGATACCACCTGTGGATGGAAGAGCGGAGAGTTTGGTATCGTTCATTTTGATATTTTCTGGGTTTTTAGCTTCAACACCAGTAACAACCTGATTTTCTACCTTCTCAATCATTTCAAATTTTACATCATTAGTATTAATAGAATATCCATCTGGAGCAACTACCTCCTGGAAGTAATACTCACCCATTTTAAGACCTTTTACTGTTGCAGTTCCCTCAGCTGATGTAGTGATACTTCCAATTCCTTCTGGTAATGCATGGTTTTCACCTTCTGGTCTCCACTCACCAGTAATCCATCCATTATCATCAATTACAGCATATTCTTTTACTGTATTTCCTTCTTTATTGACATTTCTGTAAACAACAAACTGTGCACCTGCTAACACATTAGTAGTCTCATCATACTTGGTAATAGTCGCATTACCAGTATAAGTTTTTGTTATAGTACCATCTGAATCATGTGTAGAATTAGCTGTATTGGTAATTTCATTTACTTTATTAACTTTTGCTGTATAAGTGATAACTACTTCCTGACCAGCATAGGTGTTTTTTGATGTAACAAGATTCTTTAAATCAAGAGTAAAAGTTGTTGCACCATTAAGTGTTTCATCCAACTTATCTAATCCTTCAACTGTTCTACCATTTACAGTAATTGTATTAACCGCTGCTTTTCCTTTTACTGCGTCACCTTTAAGATAATATGTTGCACCTGTTAATGTATCAGTCACGCTAAATGCTTCAACGTTACCATCCTGATATGGTACAGTTGTCTTTACTGTATATGTAATTAAATCTCCAATTTCTACATTTGTTGCATCAGCAGTTTTATCTGTTGTGTATCCTTCTGCCTTAGCAACTACAGTTTCATCTATTGGGCACAAAAGATTATTGCTTTCATCATACTTATATGTTTTAGCAACCATTGTATTATAAGTAGTTTTACCTGTTGTATCTGTTACAAGCACTAAATACGCACCTGCCTGCAAATTTTTAAATTCAACACTTCCTGCACTTGTTGTCTGAGTTGCCCCTGGCTCTAAAGTTATAGCTTTAGTTTTGAGTGCTTCTAGGATATTCTGGTCAGTTATATTTTTTGTAGTAACTCCAGTGCCCTCTGTCCAACTAGCAGGAACCCAATTATTATCATCATCATCCAATCTATAAATTTCATAAATATCAACTTTCTGATCTCCATTGGTTGCAAGACCTTTTACTGTAAGAGTAGCACCAGTTTTTGCTGCAAATGTTGTCATACTCATTGCGAGTACCATGGCCAGTGTTAATAACACTGCAAAGATTTTTCTCATCTTCTTCATAATCTTGTCTCCTTTACATTATCGGGCTTTGCCCATTTTTTATTGTTCCCTTATGCGGGATAATTACTTTCTTTTGTGGCAGGGAGCCACTGAAAAATTAATCATTACAATTATTTTCCCAGCACCTCCTTGCATTTGTTTTTATATAAGATCCATGCGGCTGTAGACATAAGTACCATGCCGCCGATCATATACCAGTAAATTCCGCTGCCACCGGTTGATGGGAGTGAGTAGAGTATCTGGTTTTGAATGGTTAATACATTCTTTCCATTTGTTGTTGATAAAGACCAGAATTCTGTTCCTTCTACAAGTACATTTCCTTGCTCATCAGTTAGAGAGATGTTTCCATCTACTTGCTTGAAGTAAATTTTTTTGCCCAAGAGCATATAACCTACCGGAGCTTTTGTTTCTTCCAGATAATACTCTCCTTGTTTTAGCTCTTTGAGCTCGATATCCGTTTCACTATTTTTTATAGTGATTGGATTTCCTGATTTCTGATAAGTTCCATTTTCTTTTTTGTAAAGCTGGAACTCTGCACCTTCCAATTCTAAGCCCGTATCGTTTTTAGATACCTTTACGAGATCGAGGTCTGCTGTGCTTTCTTCATAAGTGTTTACGAATTCAACTTCTGCATCATGACCACCTTCGATTGTGTAATTACCGGTAGCAAATTTCGTCCATTGTTTCGGATCATCAAAACACATGGTATTAATACCATTATATCTAATATGTCCACCTCTAAATATCAATGTAGCCTCAATTTTGTCTAATCCGCTAAAGAAATAACAATTATCTATAGATGCCTTTTTCCATTGTGTTTTAATTTTCTCTATAATTGCCATTCTTGAACTAACACTTGCCGGCTGTCTAGTCCAGACAAAATATCCTTTATTTTGCGTTAATTCTGCCACAATCAGATTTATATTACCAACTGTATATTCCCTTAGATTGCAATTAGGTGTTATGGACCACTTATCATATCGAATATTTGCCTTTTCCGTTATCACATCTGCACTATCACTATTTTTACCACTAACCGTTGGTGTTACCTGGTATCCATCTTTGCTGTAATTGGATTCTACAACATGATATGTTCCATCGGAACAATCCTGGAGTTTCCAGGTATAAGTCCATGTAGTATCTTCTCCTGTCAGGTTCTTATTGAACTCTGTATCGTTCGTCTCCATCTTAAGTGTTCTTGAATCATTTCCGTTTGTTACAGTTATCTGATATGGAGGATTCGCTAATGCAAGTTCTTTAACCTGCGCTTTTGTCAGACCTACAAATGTCTTGGTTACTTCAATAAATGGTGCTTCTGGTTCATCAAGTTTTTTTATTTCATTTGTAATTGTTACTTTTGCATTTTTATTTAATTCAATTTTTCCATCTGCACCTGTAACTGTTGCCCTTCCACAGGTAGTGTCATCTACTGTCTTTACAGGAGGATTATAGCTTTCCTCATCGTAGTTTACTTCAGTTACTAAGAAATTTGTTCCTGAAAGAAGCTGGGTAACAACTACCGTATAATCAACCGGAACTCCTTTTACAATACCATCATTATCTGTTTTTCCACAAACCTTAGCGGTTTTTCCATTTGATGTTAAATTACCCTCTTCGTTGTAGTAATAATTTCCGTCTGCATCTTTCAGATAGTAATCACCATTTACATATGGCACTAATTCTCCAATACTGTTTGATAATTGAATCTTGAATGAGAAGGTATCTACAACGACTTTGTTATCTTTCATCTTCTTAGTAATCTGAAGTTCTCGGCTGTTTGCAGCAGAACAGTTATTTGTGTAAACCACAACCGGTCTTTGACTGACTTGCTTCTTATCAGTACTGATGTCTTTTATCTCACCTACTTGTTCTTTATTTTCATTAAACTCCTTATAACTGGTGTTATTAATTTTAACTTCATCATACTCTTCTGATTTCACACCAATTTCTTTTACATAGTATTTTCGATTAGCCTTAAGTCCTGTAAAAATAGCTGATTCATCTGGTCGGAGATAAAACACATTATCTTCAAAAGTAACTTTTTTATCTGTCGGCTGGCCTGATGCTCCATATACTGCACTTGTTAAAGGTACATAATCTGTTTCTGAATATGTTTCATTTCCATTTGCATCTTTCGCGTTAATCTTCTGTGCGTATACCTGAAACGCGAACTTCACATTACTGTATTTTTCCTTATCAGTATTGCTGAGTTCTTTTCTTACCTCTACCTGTCCTTCTGGAATAACCTGAATATTAAGCTTCATATGAAGGTTGGATGCACCTGCACCTCGTTCCATATAGAACATCTTAAAGGAATGGGTAGTATAATCTTTAAAGGTGTTGCCCTTAAAATATTCACCTACCTTATTATTATCCCAAGGTTTTCCATCCGGGAATATTTCTGCATTCTGGAATATTTCTTTTAGAGTAGTTGAAGACGTACTAGGTTTACCATTTAAACTACAATCTGTCCAGCTTACATCACCTGTACTGAAATCAATCTTTCCGGAATGAGCCTCATGTACACCACCTATATCAAGTACCAGCACGTTATCGATGTAAACCCACATATCATCATCACCATTGAACTCATAAATCATAGGTGATTTACTTCCATTATGAGTTGCATTTCCATCTTTAGGTTGAATGAAATTTGCTCCCATATACATGCTGAAATAGTAATCCGTTCCCTGTGATAAATATAACTCTTTACCCTTTGCTGGATCTGTATCTTTTAATTCATTTCCATTTTCATCATATTGATTGGTATTTGTTGAGAATTTTCCACTTGCAATATCATTATATGGCATGAAGTTTCCACGTTTATAGAAAAATGCAACTTTTCCATTTGTGTTCAAACTGTCGTTACTTGGTGTTCCAATTGCATCATAAACCTTAAAATTATTAGAATCATTTCCAAGGTAAGCGTAATTTTTAAAACTACTATACTCATAGTAACCTGTAGCATCATAATAATCACTGGAGAATAGATTATTAACCGTTTTACCACTAAATAAAGATTCTATATTTGTATTTGTATTTGTTGTAGTAGGATAACCATTATCGTCTAATATGTTATTCAATAATCCTTTTCTTATTGTTCCGTCTCCATATCCACTATTATCTCCAAAATTAATCAAATGATCTTTATCTTTTCCAATACTGCGATGGCTGTTATCATTACTGTCAAGATTCGTCATCTTCATGGTTATTCCAGCTTTGGTATGGTCTATAGTAGGAATTGTTGTCGGATTCTTTGCATATATAAAATATACTGTATTATTGCCAATATCTTCCCATCCTCCACCAGAATCAGAACTGTATTGATTTTTTTCATCATCAAATCTTATTCTCTTAACTACAGTTCCTTCTGCTTTCGGTGACGAACTTACCTTAGCTTTATAGAATGAATATCCTTCAATAGCACCAATCTTTTGCTCTTCAACAACTTGGTTTACTAAATATTCTCTCTTGTATTCCAAATTTATGGATTTATCACTACCTATTTCATTTCCATTTGTATCTATAACATTAATTTTTAATGTTCCCTTTATTTCATTTTTATCCTTCCATGTGATTGTGAATGTAGAAAAACTTGTTGTTTCAAACTCTGCTTTCTGTACACTTCCAGCTACATCTGTTTCTACATTTGCAGTTCCTTCCTGGGTCATGTCCACTACATTTACATTGCCGTTTTCGTCTTCAACCAGATGCATCATTGTAACTGACATCTGATTTGTAATTGTTTCATTCTGGCTGAACTCATCTTCCTCCGTGAAAACTGCTGCTTCACTTCCGTTTTCTGCTGCCTGTGCAACCTTTTCCGGTACGGATGGTTCAATGTAATGCATGGAAACATTTACGGAACCATCAACTGGTTCTATCTTATTTCCTTCACTGTCCTGGAAGAAAATATCGTATGCAAGGAAACCTGCGATTTCGTATCCATCTTCCTCAGCTTTTTCATTAAGCTTCGTTTCTGTTTCTGCGTACTGATCAGTTCCCTGCTCAATCGGATTTACTATCAGTTCGGCATCTTCCGGGATAACTCCGACTTCTGTTGTTGCAATTACTTCCACAAGATCATTTACCATCTTTGTGAAAGTTAAGATTCCTTCTGTGTCTTCTATCTGAACTTCTTCCGGAATTTCCTCTTCACTTTCCTCTTCTACAATTTCCTGCTCTTCAGTCTCAACAACTTCCGCCATATCGCTTCTTACATAAGCTTCTGCTTCTTCGTAGGAAACTTTGTACCAGGTGAATTCATCTTCATCAGTTACTGTTTCAATAAGTGGAAGCTGAGTGTCTGTATCTACGGTTGCAATCACTTCTGCTTCTGTGGAAGGAGTTACGCGAAGATTAACTTCGTCTGCGATGACGCGGATCATTTTGGTCTGTTCCTGATCCGGTGCTTCTTCCGGATTCTGTTCTTCCTCAGAGTTTTCTACATTATTCTCTGTGTTGGTTTCTTCTTCGTTCTCTTCGGTATTTTCGGTGTTGGTGTCTGTATTAACTTCTTCGTTATTTACTTCACCGTTTTCTTCTTTATTCTCAGTGTTTTCATTATCATCTGCTGCCGGTGTGCTGCTCCATACAAATGTATATGCTGCGGTAGCTGCTGACTGGAAAGCTGCTTTTGTGAGCTGTCTGCTTTCATTTGTTTCAACTGTAAGCTTGTCCTCTTCGGCTTTGAGCTCTGTCAGTTCCAGTTCGGAAGTTTCTTTGTTGGTTCTGATCATGGCTGCTGTCACTGTAGATGCTGCCGGGTCTGTCAGTTCCGGTGAAGAAGCTTCTTTATAAATAAAGCTGTAAGTAACTTTGTCGGACGGTTCAACCGGGTTGCCATCTGCATCTGTAAAAGATACGTTGTAAGCAAGGAAGCCGTCGAGGTTTTTGCCCTGGCTCTGAAGCTGCTCTGTAATCTTGGCTGCCAGTTTGTTGTACTGGTCTGTCAGCTCAGCATCTTCGGTGTTGTTCTCGACTGCTTTGACGATCATCTGTGTTCCGTTTGGAAGGACACCTGCAGGAGCTTCGGCCTTGACCTCGATTGTTTCGTTTTTAAGCTTTACGATACAGCTTACAGGCTGTGCTGCTTCTTCGGTTGGAGTGCTGCTCTCGGATGTTCCATCTGTGAACATGTTCTCGCCTGATGAGAAGTCGGCATCGCTGGAACCGAAATCATCAGATTCGCTGTATGTTTCGGCCGAACCCTCTTCCGATTCCGATTCAAAATTCACATCTGTGCCGAGATCGTCTCCTGTATCTTCGGATGTATCAGCTGCTGCGGAATCCTCCTCAACTTCTACCATGTCTACCATGTCATCGAAGGAGCTTGCCTGAGATACATAGTCTGTATTTATTAATACAGTGGAGCAGAACAGCACGATTGCAAACATCATACTGAGCACCCGACATGTCAGGCTTCTGTTCTGATTCCGTTTCCTTTTTTTGAATTTTTTATTATTTTCTCTTTTCATATTAACATCCCCTATTATATGCATGATGATAATAAAAAAATTATCGTTAACTGCTTCACGTACAACTTATTTAAGATTTAACGACATTATAACAGGTGAACTGTTTCGTCACCTATTTCGTCAGCCGCTTTCAGCAACATTTTTAGTACTATTTTGACAATTTTCTATTATTTTGAGTAAATCGAGCTCGCTGTTGAAATCTTCCCGCTCGTTGTTTTTCATATGATAGACACTTCCCTGCCATGTAGCGTTCTGACGGTATCTGACATATACAGCCAGGGTGTCTATGCTTCCTCTCTGTTCAAGGATCTGTTCACGGTTGCTGACCTCTGTAAAAGAGATTCTTTTTGCATTTGCTGGTTTCTGCTGTTTGTCTTCGTATGTCCGCAGCTCTGTTGATGACTGAGGAAAGTTCAGCTCGTTCATGAATCGCTCCATATAGCGGAAGAGTTCATGAATACTTCGGAAGAATATAGGATCTTTACTGTAATAACAGTAAAATCTTCCGGACCTTTCTACTCCGTCTATGTTGTCTATGCAGACATTTACGATATTGGAAGCAGAAATGTTGAGCTTTTCTTTCATCATTCATCCACCTCCAGTGCTCCATCAATCAATCTGATCAGTTCAAGTGCACTCCTGAAACTTTTCTTTTTATTGGCTTCTGCCCAGGTCACCTCACCCTGCCATGTGGCATTGTCACAGTGACTCACATGTATTACAAATGTCCCTGTATGTTTTTTTTTGCCTTTTTCCATCTGCTTTGCTTCCTCCGTCAAGATCCGATCACGGTATTTTTGTTTTTAACCACACGATAACACGCACTTATTTCAGAGTATTTTTATTATAGCATCGGGGGTATTTCTTCAACTGTTTCGTGATTCTGCTTTTTGAACATTTTTTCATATTTTTTCGACAATGTTTCTGATAATTTGCGAGGGGGGCTGAGATTTTGGGGGGACGGGAGATTTCCGGGCGCAAAAAAACCCGGAGGGGATCTCCGGGCTGAATAGTTTTACTTCTATATTAATTATTAATGTTGTTTGTTTTAGTCGTTGCAGACCTCACCGAGTGAAGCAACGTAGTAGTCGATTGATACGTTCTTGCGGCGGGGGGGGGTTTTTGTTGAATTCTTTGTTGATTCGTTTTGATACGAGTGTGCAGTTTTCCTGGGTTATCCCTATCAGCATTACGAGATACTGCTGGATGTTGTATCGGGTGTAAAAATCGCCTTTACGGACTGCTTTCTGAATGGACTCGCGGAGAAGTTCTGAATAGTATTTCTGATTTTCGTCGTCTGTCTCGATATTTATAAAGTTCAGGGTGCAGAGCATCAGGAATACGGACATGCCGGTTCGTTCCATCATGCGGCCGAACACGTGGTAAACGTCCACAAAGCTTGGATAGGTGCAGTAGTAAGCGCCTTCGATGGATTCTTTTTCGCGGAGGCGGTACTTGATGTCTTCGATTGCGCCTGCTGCCTGTGAGGTTCGCTCTCCCATAAGTTTGAATCGCTCGAGCATTCCGGCGGATGGTGACAGGCCGAGTTCGTCGAACATCAGCTTGGTTGTTCTTTTGTAGACATCGAGGCCGTCTTTGTAGCGGGACATTCCGATGAGGCTGTCGATTTCCCATATCTGCCAGTCATAGAATGGGTAGATTTCGGCTGCGCTGTGTGCGACACGGTAGAGTTCTTCGAATTTTTCTTCGGTTTTCAGGTAGTGGCACAGTTCTTCGACACAGTCGAAATACATATCTCGACATGCGATGTTTTCGACTGCCGCCCAGTCCTCGCCCATCATATCCGGGAGGAATTCTCCGGTGTAGAGTTTCCATGCTTTGGCGTAGATTTCCATTTTGGTCTTTTGGGATTTTTCGTGACGTGCTGATTCGATCGTCTGCTTGAAGTCGCATACGTCTACTGAAGTTTCGATATCCGGGTCCCAGGTACACATTCCACCATTTATATTGATGTAACTGCTTTCCGGAAGCCCCGCTGCGGTGAGCTGCTTTCGGAGCCTGAATATTGTGTTGTTGAGGCTGCCGTTTTTATTTTCGACATCGCTTCGGCCATACAGGGCATCGATGAGTGCTGCTTTGGAGATTCCTCCATCCTGTGTATGTAGAAGCAATAATTGAAACAGCTGTGTGGTCTTTGATACATTGTTACGGTCCAGGACCAGTTCTTTTCCTTTATATTCCAGTGTAAATCCACCTAACATTCGAACTTTCAGTATATTTTTCATACTTTTCTCCTTCAACAGATATCGTGTTCTGTTTCTTGTCTTTTCATTTTGATTAGACTTATCCTTATTTAGCATATCACTCAATATGTTAAAGTTCTACCACCAAAATACACAAAAAAAGACTGTTATTATTATTCAATCCTCTAATAACAACAGTCTTTTAAGCTCTATCTAGCAGATAATTCCTTTGCTATCTCATCTATTTTTTCCTGAGTATAACCGGTATACTCTTTTATCTTGTCCATAGTTTCATGATTCATAAGCATTTTCTCAATCAGCTCTCTTCGTCCAAATTCAATTCCCTCCTGTTTTGCTTCCTCCCGTAATTCATCAATTGCAAGACACATACTTGTTTCCTCCTTTTCTTCATTGATTTTTAGTTCCGAATTGGTTAGTGTATTCAGCATGACTACCGTTTCTGTCTTCATGTTCTGAAATCCGTCATCGGTTTGGATCAGGTCAACCAGTTTTTCTTTTTCCTTCGAATATTTGATATACAACAGTACTTCCCGCAGATCTGTGTGAAAACGGTTGATTTCTCTGTTACGACCGAACGGCCGAAGATAATAAGATACAGTTTCCTGTAAAGAACAAAAAGAAATGTGATGCTTTGTTATATTTTAGCACAATATGCTCCGCAAGTCCACGAGAACATTTTGCTCTTTTTTCGACATAAAAAACAATCCCACCGCAATTGTTGTAGGATTCTTAATATCAACTTGGTGATAGGCATCTGCAAATTCATATCCAGCAAGTTGTGGATGCTTCCAACCCCGACCAGGCATCTGCAGCTCCAATTTCAGCAAGTTGCAGATGCTTCCAACCCCGACCAGGCATCTGCAAATCCAATTCCAGCAAGTTGCAGATGCTTCCGACCCCGACCAGGCATCTACAAATCCAATTCCAACAAGTTGCAGATGCTTCCGATCCTGGCCAGGCATCTGCAAATCCAATTCCAACAAATTGCAGATGCTTCCGACCCCGACCAGGCATCTGTAGCTCCCAAAACAACAAATCAAAGATGCCCACCGGTGAATTTTCTTCTCAAATTCGCTGGTGGGCATCTTTATTGCATCTCTATTTCATCAAATAGCTATATATGTCTCTTTTTGATACACCGCGGTCTTTCGCGACCTGTTTCATGGCATCTTTTCTGGACATTCCCTGTTTTTCATAGATTTCCATATGCTCTTCTATGGAAATCTCTTCCCACGAGGCCACTGCTTCTTCTTTCAGTTCCTGACGGCTTTTGCCCTCGATGACCAGCACACATTCTCCGAGCGGTTTTTCTTTCTCATAATGCGCGATCAGATCATCAATTGTGGAATGGAAGGCTGTCTCATGCTTCTTGGTCAGTTCTCTGCAAAGTGTCATTCTGCGGTTTCCAAGGGTTTCCCTCAGATCTCGCAGTGTCCTTACAAGTTTATGCGGAGCCTCATACAAAATGATCGTCCGGGTCTCATTGACCAGCTCTTCCAGAACTTCTTTGCGCTCTTTTTTGTCCATCGGAAGAAATGCTTCAAAAGCAAACCGTCTGGTAGGAAGTCCTGATAATGTAAGCGCGGTAATGCATGCTGCCGGACCCGGAAGGGATGTTACTTCGATTCCGGCCTCATAACACATAGCAGCCAGTTCTTCACCCGGATCCGAAATTCCCGGTGTCCCGGCATCCGTGATCAGTGCGATATTCATACCGTTCTGCATCTTCTCGATCAGTGCATATGCCTTTTCAATCTTGTTATATTCGTGATAACTGGTCATCGGTGTTTTGATTTCAAAATGATTCAGCAGTTTAATACTGTTTCGGGTATCTTCTGCCGCGATCAGATCCACTTCCTTCAATGTGCGGAGTACTCGAAGTGTGATATCTTCCAGATTTCCGATTGGGGTTGCACAAAGATATAATTTTCCACTCATCCGGGAATCCCCTTTCTCTCAGATTATTTGATTCTTTTATACTCTTCCGTATATTTCAAGAATATCACTGGTATAAACACCTGGTTTCTCATAGACGATCAATGGTCGCTCCACCGTTATTCTGGAATTTCCACCTTTTCGTGCTTCGATCAGAACCATATTAGGTTCACGATCTATGTACGGGTACACCAGCTGCATTCTCTTGGGTTCCAGTTTATATTTCATGAGAACCTGAAAGATTTCTGCCAGACGGAAAGGTCTGTGGACCATATAAAAACGTCCTCTGTCTTTCAGCACTGCTGCTGCCTGGCTCACTACATCTTCCAGTGTACAGAGAATCTCATGTCTTGCAATTGCTTTTGCCATGTATGGGTTCTGCAGACCATGCTGTCCGATCATATAGGGCGGATTGCTTGTCACTGCATGAAAAGAAGCTGCTCCAAAAATTTCAGCAGCTTCCTTTATGTCTCCGCATACGATATCAATATCAGCCTCCAGATGATTGTACGATACGCTTCGTCTCGCCATATCTGCACATTCTTCCTGGATCTCAAGTCCTGTCAGATGTGACCCCTTGTCTTTGGCTTTCAGCAGAAAAGGAATGATTCCCGTTCCGGTTCCCATATCCAGAACCTTTTCATTCTGTCGGATATCTGCAAATCCAGATAACAGAACTGCGTCCATTCCGAAGCAGAACTTTTCCGGATTCTGTATCACATACAAACCATTCTGAAGATCATCAACCCGTTCTCCCGGATATACCAGATCATTCTGCGGATTTTTTTCCATGGGATTTAGAATCTCCTTCTTTTTACTCAATGTCCTTTGTTTCTTTGTCAGTGTTCTTTGCTTTTTTCTTGCGTGACCGAAATTTCAGTTCTCCTACCGGATATTCCTGAATCTCCTTTTCATCATTGACTTCCACGATTACTTTGACTCTCTGTCTGAGAACATTTACACTGTGTACAATTCCCTGTAATCCATCCGGAAGAGTAACCGTATCTCCAGTTCCTGGAAGGTTCTTATTCAGTGCTTCGTAGGTTTCCTGCTCATTCTTGAGACAACACATCAGTCTGCCGCAGACACCGGAAATCTTGGTCTGGTTCAGTGACAGATTCTGCTCTTTTGCCATCTTGATAGACACAGGTGCAAACTCGGAAAGATAGGTGTGACAGCAAAGCTGTCTGCCGCAGATGCCGATTCCCCCAAGAATCTTAGTCTCATCTCTTACTCCGATCTGGCGAAGTTCGATTCTTGTCTTAAAGATAGCTGCCAGGTCCTTGACCAGCTGACGGAAATCAATTCTTCCATCTGCCGTAAAATAAAACAGCACTTTGTTATTGTCAAATGTATACTCCGCATCGATCAGTTTCATTTCCAGACCATGTTCGCGGATTTTTTTCTGGCAAATTTTAAATGCGTCTTTTTCTTTCAGACGGTTCTGTTTCTCCCTGTCCTCATCTGCCTGTGTGGCAACGCGAAGGACTTCTTTCAGCGGATGGACCACCTCATCCTCACCCACTTCCTTCGGTCCGAGTACAACTCGTCCGAACTCCACACCGCGGGCAGTCTCTACGATCACATGATCACCGATCTTCATTTTATAGTTTTTCGGATCAAAATAATAAATCTTTCCGACATTTCTGAATCTTATACCAACAATTTTTGTCATTCTATCTCTCCCTGATCGTCAGGAACAGAAGTTCAAGAGCAAGC
>ERZ812616.2916-NODE-2916-length-13032-cov-2.687678_pt1 | contig 13032 bp, 7 predicted proteins | sample MGYA00376249_ERZ812616 | MGnify/ENA primary metagenome ERZ812616 (study PRJEB26924, sample SAMEA4378265) | human gut metagenome | biome: human gut; feature: human-associated habitat; material: faeces | place: China | collected 2013 ... | reverse complement strand
TCCAGTGTCTGGGTCAGCGGAACGATTCCGTAGGTCGGACGTCCCGAAGCCAAAACGAGGTGGAGACCTTGTTCCTGCGCTTTTATCAGTGTATCCCGGGTATAGGGAGTTATTTCCTTTTTACTGTTTGTCAATGTTCCGTCCAGATCGAGGACTAATAACTTGTATTTCATTTTATATTTTGTTTTATCACAAGACCGTTTGCTATAATATATTTGTATAATTCCCTATAAAAGGCATGCTTTGTCAGGGTAGAGGCATCTCCCAGGATAATCAGTTTCATGCGAGCTCTTGTAATCGCGACGTTCATACGCCGGAGGTCGTTCAGGAAACCGATGTTTCCCTGCTCGTTGGCACGTACCAGGCTGATCATGATCACATCCCGTTCCTGTCCCTGAAAACCGTCTACCGTATGGACTGTAATCAGTTTGCGGAACGGTTTAAAAAAAGCATTCCGTTTGATCAGGCCGCGGATATACTGTACCTGTGATTTATAAGGGGAGATCAGTCCGAAGTCGATACTTTCATCCAGTACGCGTTCTTTGCTGATCTTTTCGATATAGTTTTGCAGCTGTTCTACCAGTAATACCGCTTCCTGTTTATTGATGCGGCTCAGGCTTTCGGATAACTGGTCTTCTTCAAAATCGCAGTCAGCCGTGTCGTACCATACAACCGGCGTGTCGTAGGCCAGTATTCCCCGATTCTTTACTTCCGGAGCAGCCTGTAATTCATCCTGATAAAACCAGTGGGAAGGGAAACGCATGATATCGTCGTGCATGCGGTATTGTATTTTCAGCAGAGAGACCGTATTCGGTTTGTTACCGGCTACTTTCTGCATCAGGGTACGATCCAGTCCTCCGCGTGAAGCCTCTATACATTTAATTGTAGGAGGTAACTGATGATGGTCGCCGGCAAGGATGACCCGGTCGGCTTTACTGATAGCGATCCAGCAAGCAGCTTCGAGTGCCTGTGCAGCTTCGTCGATGAACAGTGAGGTGAAATTGCGGTTGGTCAGTACCCGGTTGGCGGAACCGACCAGCGTACAGGCTACGACACGGGCTTCGCCGAACAGTTCCGAGTCGATTTTAACCTCCAGCTCTGTCGCTCTGAAGCGAAGTCGGGAAAGCCGGTTGCGGGCTGTTTCCTTTTCGCTATGATTCTTTTTACGTAGTGACGATTGTATTTCGCGGATGGCTTTGCGTATGCCCCACAGTTCGGTATAGTCGGGATGTGATTCGAAACGGCGTTCGTAGGTAAATGAGAGCATCTTGTCGTTTACCCGGGTAGGATTACCTATTCGGAGCACATTGATACCCCGGTCGACCAGCTTTTCCGAGATCCAGTCGACTGCCGTATTGCTTTGTGCACAAACCAATACCTGGTTTTCACGATGCAATGTCTCATAAATAGCCTCCACGAGTGTGGTCGTTTTTCCTGTTCCGGGAGGACCGTGTACGATCGAAACGTCTTTGGCTGCCAATACGTGGTTGACTGCTTCTTCCTGGGTGGTGTTCAGCCAGGGAAAGCGGATTGGAAACAGGCTGCGGCGTCCGGCAGGTGCCTTGCCGATTAGTATATCCCGTAAATCAGCCAGGCGGTTGTTTTTTGCTTTCATTACATTGGATAATGCCTGGAACATCGTTTTATAGCTTGTCTCATCAAAATAAAGCTGGACACCTAATGAACTGTCTGCCGCCTGCAAATCGAATAATGCAGAAGGTGTCGGCAAGATAACGACCATCCGGTCATCCTGTACATAGCTGATAATACCTGAGAAATTGAAATAGCGTGGATTCCCTGTCCCGTTCGTCGTGAAAAAGCATACCGGACGACCATACTCGAAATTATGTTCTATCTCTTTATCATCCCTGCGTTCTACCTCTATAACCAACTGATTCAGCGAATTGTAATAGCTTTTACCGGAAATGACAGGATACCAGCAAAGTCCCTGTTGTATTTTTCGGTGTATACCGATCCGTTCAGATTGTTGCCGGTAAGTTTCTTTTTCATATTCGTATTCCATTTGGAGAAGATCCAATTGGCGTTGCAGATCCGCGATCGGAGAGATTATAGGGGTTGTCGTCATATCACTTTAATTCAGGCGGCAAAGATATTACTTATCCGAATAACATCCTGTAACTTTTCGGTTAAAACTTACTTAGTAAGTAGCCTTCAACTTACTTGATAAGTAGGGTATAGGGTTACTTACTAAGTAGACGGAAGCTTACTCGATAAGTAGATTGGGGCTTACTTGGTAAGTAGGTTTTTGCTTTCTTGATGAAAAGAATAAACATTTCTTGATTATTGGCATGTGGTTTATATTTTATTGAGTAAATTTGCAATTAATTCTAAGTAGAGGTCAGGCGTGGCTTTGAACGGAAGGACATAGTTAGAAAGCGAAAAGCGTTTATGATATTATTCCCATTCTAGGAAATCGCCAATTTCAACAATCCGGGAATAATAGACAACCAATGCTTGCGCTCTATTGTATTCTTCTTTGTTATATAGCAAGGACCATTACGATATAGAGCGCGGGCTGTTGTTTTATTATTCGGATTGTGGGTGTTTGGCGATACCTCTAGAATGGATAATAAACGACAGTTCCCGCGCTTTTTTTATAGAGTAAAGTTGACCGGAAGGGGACAGGTCTATATATTAATAAAAAATGAAGAAACATTTAAAAGAAGTTCTACTATTAGTTTTTTGTTTGTTAGCCATCCAGGTAAATGCTAAAACAATTCATTATGTAAAAAGTGGTGCAACAGGAAATGGTACTTCCTGGAGTAATGCCTCAGGAAGTATTCAAACTATGATCGACAAAGCTTCGCCGGGGGATGAGGTTTGGATAGCTAAGGGAACGTATGTAACTCCATCGTTAGATAATGCTAATTATTGCTTCAATTTGAAATTAGGTGTTTCTATTTTTGGAGGATTTAAAGGTGGAGAGAGTGATCTCATTCAAAGAGAGAAAAAAGATCGGAATCGAAATGGGAAAATAGAACCTTGGGAATTTGCTAATGAAACAATTTTGAGTGGAAATTATTCAGATGAAGAAAGGCAATGGAAAATAGATGATGAAAACAATATATTGGAAATTATCTCAGATGTTGAGTGTAGTTTTCAAATTTTACGTTATTATCCAGATGAAGTAGTTTCATCTTATCCTTTTGAAACCTATATATCAGGTTTTACGATAACAGGAGGCAAGTCCGCTTGTGTAATTTACAATTCAGATTGTTTTGTTATATCTGATTGTGAAATATGTTATAATAATTGTACTTATCTGAGTGTTTTGCAATTTAACGGTGTAGATAAACCAGACTCTAAATCATGCATTAAAAATTCTACTATTCATCACAATTTAGGATGTGTTGCATGTGACGGAAATTCTATAGAAAATAGTATTATTCATCATAATCATTATCAAACTGGGTTAGTCACAGATTTTAAATCTATAAATCAGAGTGAAGTATATGCTAATGTACAGGATTATGGTACAAAAGATTGTATTAGAGTAAATACTTGTATTTCTAGTGAGATTTATGGAAATTATACAGGTGTAAGTGAATATGATGGAATAGGTGCTACTAGTATCACTTGTGATACAATGTATGATTCTGAAGTTTATAAAAATAATGGGCATGGGGCTGGAGTTACAACAGCTTATAATTCTAATTTCTATCAAAATGGAGGAGATGGAGGTTCTGTTGCAACAGCTTATAATTGTAAATTTTATCAAAATGAAAGAGATGGAGGTTCTGTTGCAGTTGCTCATAATTGCGAATTTTATAAAAATAAAGGAATTGGGATTTATATAAGTAGTCATGTAACAGGTGATGTTTATACCCATGCTAATGGGTTAGATAATTGTAAAGTTTATCAGAATGAAAAGGATGGAGTTTATACTAATGGCTCTTATTTATTGCAGAACAGTAGTTTTTATAATAATAAAGGTTGTGGAATAAATGGAGCTACTGCATATAATTGCCATATTTATGGCAATGAAGGAGGTGGAGCAAGCTCCAGTGATTTATACGATTGTATAATTGAAAATAATTTTGGTGGCGGTGGATCTGGTATGTTTCGTAATTGTATTATTCGAAATAATTATGCAGTAGAAAATGGTGGTGGTGCATCCGGAACATTAATAGATTGTACTGTGTATAACAACGAATCATTGCTTGATGGCGGTGGTATTGGGGGAGGAACTGCTTATGGTTGTACTATTTTTTCGAATAAAGCAGGTAGAAATGGTGGTGGGGCTGTTGATACCTATTTGTATAACTGTGATATTTATAATAATTATGCTTCATCTTATGGTGGTGTTTATGACAAAAGCTATACACCTGTTGACAATTGTACGATTGTAAATAACAAATCCTTTTCAGGAAATGATAATAGTGGTTATTTGTGTAACAGTATTGTAGTTGGAACATTTGAAGGAAGTGCTACCTATTCTGCATTAACAGATAGTTATATTTCCGGTGATGGTAATTTCCTGGTAACAGAAAAGGAACTGAAATTTGTAAAATCAACCTCTTTTTCTGGAAATGCTTCCAATGAAAAACAATTAGAAGAGTTGATAAATGCAGACTTCCGGCTTTCTCAAGGTTCTTCAGCTATTGATATGGGCAAACAGATTTTCGGTGAATCTTTGCTTGTGGAAGATAAGAATGGTTATCCTCGTCCAATGGGGGAAAAAACAGATATTGGAGCTCATGAATATCTTTCATTCAAAAAGTTACCTTATGAAAATAAATTTGATGGAAAATCCTTGCCAATTAATATGTGGGGAAAATGGAGAAATGACAAATTGCCAGGTAAGGATAGTTATTATTTGTATTATAATGGAGAAGCTTCAAATTCAGATTATGAGCCAGAATATGTGACAACAACTTTCTTTGACAAAACTGTTTCTAATAAGATCGACCTGTCCTTTGATGTTGCAGCCAAATATAGAACAAAGGATCAACAAGAAAAGATGCATATCATTCTGGCTTATCTGGATTCGGATAAGCGCGATACCATCATGACTTATTCGAATACGGATTATATTCAGGAATTACATTTTTCTAAAGAAATTTCTTCCTGGGTAAAGAATAAGGTATTCCGAGTACTATTTTCAGTTGATGAATCAAAGGATGGTAATTATTACAATAGGAATATAATCTATTGTGGCATTACCAATTTGAAGATCACTAAACAAGATGCTTCTGTCGAAATTGTCGCAAAAGATCAGGTTTGTATGTATGACGGAAAACCTCATACAATAGATTTTCAGATCAATGATACTCGTGTCGATAAAAATAAGGTTGTCGTTACTTATCTGAAAGAAGGAGAAACAACAGCTACTGCAACTCCGCCGGTAAATGCAGGTATCTATCAAGTTGATATTTCTATTGAGGATGGCTCCTATTTTGGAATGCAATCTGCTAAATTAACGATTGAGAAAGCTAATCAATCTATACAATGGTCTCAACAATTAAGAACGATGAAAGCAAAAGAAAAAATACAGTTGGAGGCAACTGCTACATCAGGATTGCCGGTATCTTTTTCTTCCGAAGATGAAACGATAGCCAAAGTTGAATCTGTGAATGGAAAATGGTGGTTGGTCACTGATACGTTATCCGGTTCAGTTGCTATTAAGGCTATGCAATCTGGAAATGAAAATTATAATTTGGCTAATTCCGTGTTGAAAACAATCTGGGTAGAGGCTATTCCTACAGGGGTAACATCTATAATCGCAAATAAGGTTGTTGCTTCTTATGAAAAGGCAGGAAGTTATATCTCCGTCAAAAATATAACTCCCGATAGCCAATTATATTTATATGATTCTTTAGGACATTTGTGCACCGTGAAAGAAGCAGATAATACAGAAATACAAATTCCGGTACATAAATTGAGTAAAGGAATTTATCACTTATTAATTACAGATAGAAACGAGAAAGAAAGTTTCAAAATACTAATTTATTAATATACTATGATCATGAAAAGAATTATATGTTTTAGTCTATTGTTGTTATTCATTATTTCTTGTGGTAAAGAGGATGATATCAGGAGTTTGGATATATCAATGGTAAAATTGGATCTTGCAGATGCAGAGATGTTGGCTGTATGTGGTAAAGAAACGAAAACAAAGTCCGGAGATGAAGATTTAGGCTTGTTTAAAATTGACAAGAAAGGCAAAATGAGTCCTGTCGTTTGGGTGATGCCGGGTACGACGGACACGATTCATTTTGTGCCGCAAACAATGTTGCCATTGAATGATGAATATGTGCTGTTTTCGGATATAAGAATATATAATAGTAATCCTAATACCTATTATTATTTTATGAATGAGTGGTATAGCTATGTTGTACGTAAAAAAGACGGTGCGGTGTTTATGATTGATGGTGATAGATATCCTGCTTTTAATCATTTATCAGATCAATCTCAATATGCTATTGATGCAAATCCCCGGACAGATAAATTGAATAATGCGTATTGTTTAGCAGATAAGAATATATACAAATTTGCACTAAATGCGTTGGATGATATAACAATGCAACAGATAACATTAGATCAATTTCCTATTTATTATAGTAGTACACATCCTTTTGAAGTTGATTTTAAAGGTAATTGTATTACGTCTATAGATGACAATAGAGTAATTCTTTATAAAACAGAAGGGGGACTTTACGAGTTTCCTCAGGAAGAAAAGGTTTTTGATTATTTTGTCGGATATAATGGTGGTTTGTATTGCTGCTCATGTATGAATGAGGAGAACTATAGTGGAAACAAACAATATAAAATATATCCATTGGAAGTAGGTGTGCAAGTATCATATGATTTTGAGAATGCAATTTCTAAAGATACACAAACTAATTATTCATGGAATGGATCTAAAATGTATACTTTGGAGAATGGATATATCCATGTTCTTCTGGCAACAGATGACACAAATAATATGCTTGTTTACAACTCAAAAGAAGAAACAATAAAAGAAGTAGGTTTTCTCCCAGGCACTTTGGAGGATGTTGTGGGCGTTTCCAATAATTCCATTTATAGAATTATGGAAAATAAGATACTTAAATATGATTTTGTCTCAAATGAAAAATCTATGATTCCTATTGATTTTGATTTTAACAGTTGTAGTGTCTATAAGGAATGGAGCGCATATAATGTACCGAATGGTAGTAAATTTATCTTAGGTGCTATTCGTAATTCTGATATGGCTATATTGCGAATAGAGGTGGATATGGAATCAGGTAAGGCAACAACCTTTGAAGATCAGCAAGATCGTCCGATTGTGACATTGGTTCAGATTAAATAAGAATTATTCATTATTGAAAAACAGATAGGGGTTTTTTCATTATCAACTGTCATAGAAACAAAAGGATAATTGTAACGAAATAGTTGATATATATGAAAAGAGGATTTCTCATCGGGATGATTTTTTTGTTGGTGCTGCCTGGTTGCGGGTCTATGAGGAATATGAGTTCGGAAGACAGGGCTGGTTTCGGTGCACAGGTCGGTTCTTTTATCGGCTGGATGTTTGGCGGGTTGATCGGAGAGGCAATCGATGATGATCGGGGAGGTGAAATCGGTTCGTTTATCGGTACGGCAGTCGGGGGGATTGCCGGAGCATCGATTGCTGCCAATACGGGTGAAACATATGTAGAGCGGAGTAGACCGGCAAAATATACACCTTCCTCCCATATGCTTCTTCCAGACCTCCGGATTGAAGATATTTTGCTGGAAGAGGATAGTCTTACCTATAACCAGAAGATCGATGCCGGGGAAACTTGCCGTATCTCCTTCGTGATCATAAATAACAGCTTTCAGGAAGCGGTAAATGTACTTCCTATAGTGAAAATCAGAGAGGGACAACATCTGGAAATATCCGATCCAGTCCGGATAGCCAGGGTTTCAAAAGATGAGCCTGTAACATATGAAGTGACAGTACATGCTTCGCAAGAGTTACAAACGGGTGAAGCTGTTTTCAGTGTACGGCTGGAAGAGGGGCGAGGCAATGGGACGGAAGAAGAAACCTTTACGGTCGAAACGGTTGGTGTAGATAAATAACTGATAAAACCGGAAAGATTCAAGAAAAAGTGGGTACGTCAAAGCAACTTTTGACGTACTCACATATTTATAAAAGCATTTACCACTTATCAGGTAAAGAGGATATTTTCTTTCGCAACTTCGTATTCGAATTATAGTGATAATATGTCGGTGTAGACGAAGGAAAATAGTAAAGATCCTGCACTTTGTTATCTATTTCAACCTTATATACAGGAAAAGGCAATCTTTTCAGATCAGAACCGGGGCGGTAATATTCGTCATACTCCTCCAGTAAAGACATTCTTACTAAAGGAATAGGCGTACCGTATAGTTTTTCCAATGAATGGAGAATATCCGGTCGGGTAACGATAAAACGCCGTGGAGTACTTTTGGCTGCATAGATGTATTCCGGTTGTATTAGGCCGTCGTTTGTTTGCCGGATGATTTCTACTAATGGCCGATCCAGATATGAACGCAGTTTCAGCATACAAACTTTTTCACCACCTGTAGCCGATATGCCATAAGCATCCGGTTGAAGCAGTTTGCCGGGGTCCAGGCTAAAACCTTCCAAGCGGAGAGGCGGATGTATTTTACTCTCCTCTTTTTTCCAATGACTGTCACCTAGCCATTTCGGAATTGGCGACATGGAGAGCAGCCCGGTCATAATAAATACACTGATACATATATAGACTCCTGTATCTGTTATTTGTATCCACTGGCCTTTACCCCAACGGCAGGGAAGAGGTTGTGGCTTACTCTTGTCTGTATACACCCACTTCCGGCGAACTATTCCTGCTGTGAGACAAACTCCCCGCACTGATAACAGGATTAAGAGGAATACTACATAAATGGTTGTAGGTACCCATAATTCCGGATATTCTATATTGAAAAAACTATCTTCATCTTCCGGTATCGTTGCAAGGAATGTCTGATAGTGATGTCCCGTCTGACGAATTTGGACAGAGGGAACAAAAGTCGGAGAGATAAGTTTGGTGATAAGCGTATCGGAATAACAATAATCCAGTTTGAGTGAGTCGTTGTGAGAATAGACAGATACGGAATGTAAATCGGGAATACCTTCTGGCTGGTGAGTCCGGATATATTCGAGTGAGGGAAGTGCACGCCCTAGCAAATTATCGTTTTCAGATATCCGGATTTCCGGAGGTGAAGAAGGTGGAGGTGATTCAAATATCTGTATTTTAGCCACTAATAATAACGCTACGAGTATCGCTGACCCGTAGAAAACAATTTTTTTCCTTTCCATAAACAATCTTTTATTTTTAATTCATTTAGTTTCCCCCCTATGGCGTTGGGCGCTGCGAATTTATTATATTCATTCTGAATTTAGCGAAACGTATAACATAAATTACAAATCATTTGGTATCTGTCGTTTCAACTGAAAACAAGTGATAATTTTGATCATATAAAGTCTGGGAATTAATAAAATCATTACCTTTGTCGCAATCTAACGCGTAAAACATAATTATCATGGATAATACAACAAAATCACAGATAATATCCCTTATACATCAGGAGGTAATTCCTGCTATTGGCTGTACGGAGCCTGTTGCTGTAGCGTTGGCTGCTGCTAAAGCTGCCGAAATTTTAGGACACTGTCCCGAAAAGATCGAAGTGTTACTTAGTGCAAACATTCTGAAAAATGCTATGGGAGTGGGAATTCCCGGAACCGGAATGGTAGGATTGCCTATTGCTGTCGCTTTGGGTACGCTGATCGGAAAGTCGGCTTATGAGTTGGAAGTCCTGCGGGATATAACCCCGGAAGCATTGGAAGCCGGGAAAGCTATGATTGACAATAAGATTATCCATATCGCTCTAAAAGAAAATGTCGACAAATTATATATAGAGGTTATTTGTACCGCCGGGGAGGAAACATCCAAGGTCATCATTTGCCACGAGCATACACATATAATATATGTAGAGAAAAACGGAGTGGTGCTGACAGATCTGCGAAAAGATATATCCTGCGACGCTGTATGCCATGAAGAGGAACTGAAATTATCCTTCTCTACCGTTTACGAGTTTGCGATGGGAATGCCGCTCGATGAAATACGTTTTATCCTTGAAACAGCCGATCTGAATAAAAAAGCCGCGCAAGCCTCCATAAAAGGCCATTACGGTCATACCGTCAGTAAAACTGTATCCGGAGAATACGGACGGAAATATATGGGTGATTCAGCCTATACACATATGTTGACAATGACGGCTGCCGCCTGCGATGCCCGTATGGACGGAGCCATGATTCCGGTTATGAGTAACTCCGGTAGTGGAAACCAGGGTATTGCAGCCACATTACCGGTTTTATCTTTTGCTGAAGATATCAATTGTTCGGAAGAGCAGCTGATACGTGCCCTGACGCTTAGCCATCTGATGGTTATTTATATTAAACAGAGTCTTGGACGGTTGTCTGCCCTTTGCGGTTGTGTGGTTGCGGCTACCGGTTCCAGTTGTGGTATTACTTATCTGATGGGCGGTAATAAGGCACAGATTTCGTATGCGATCAAGAATATGATCGGAAATATTACAGGTATGATTTGCGACGGGGCTAAGCCCAGTTGTGCATTGAAAGTATCGAGTGGTGTTTCTACTGCTATGATTTCTGCTTTGATGGCGATGGAGAATAAGGTGGTAACTCCTGTTGAAGGTATTATCGACGAAGATGTGGATAAATCTATCTCGAACCTGACAGCGATAGGCTCCCGTGGAATGGAAGAAACAGATAAATTGGTATTAGATATTATGACAGGCAAGTCTTGCTAAAAGATTGTTTTTGTTCATTACTTTGACCTCTCAACCTCATTTAATTGGGATTGAGAGGTTTTTTTGTACCTTATAAGTTCTACTATATAAATTTTGTCAATAAATACATCGATAAATTCGATCGGTTTCTGTAACTCTTTCGTGCGTTCAAATGTTTATCTTGTAAAGGCGTTAAGATCATGGAATATATGCTGTGTAATATATGATACAGTTTAAGAGGAATGTAGCTCTTACTTTTGTATATGTCACCGTAGTTAAAATTTAAGTTCATCAAACAATAAACCGACAATCGCCATGAAAGAAAAAATTGAACAATTGGCAGCTCTGAACCATCAGGCAGAGCTGGGAGGCGGCGAAGACCGTATCGCAAAACAACACGCAGCGGGTAAACTGACTGCCCGTGAAAGAATCGAATTACTTCTTGAAAAAGGAAGCTTTGTGGAAGTCGACAAATTTGTAACCCATCGTTGTACAGAGTTCGGACTGGAGAAACAGCGTCCGTTGGGTGATGGGGTAGTGACAGGCTACGGCTTGATAGGTAAACGTACGGTATTTGTCTTTGCCCAGGATTTTACGGTATTCGGCGGTGCTCTTTCCGAGACATACGCACGGAAGATCTGTAAGATCATGGATATGGCGATGCAACTGGGTGCACCGGTGATCGGTCTGAACGATTCAGGCGGAGCACGTATTCAGGAGGGTGTACGCTCGCTGGCCGGTTACGCTGAGATCTTTTTACGCAACTCGATGGCATCGGGAGTTATTCCACAGATCAGTGCGATCATGGGACCGTGTGCCGGAGGTGCAGTCTATTCACCGGCTCTGACCGATTTCATCTTTATGGTGAAAGATTCCAGCTATATGTTTATTACGGGGCCGGAAGTAGTAAAGAGTGTGACACAGGAAGAAGTGACGATGCAGGAATTGGGAGGCTCGGAAGTGCACAGCAGCCGTTCTGGAGTCGCTCATTTCACTGGAGATAACGATATGGATTGTATACTGAAGATACGCGAACTCATGTCATTCCTTCCAAGTAATAATATGGAAGAACCTCCGTTCATCCCGACGACCGACAGCGCGAACCGGATCGATGAACAGTTGAATAATCTGATTCCGACCAATCCGAATCAGCCTTACGATATGAAAGAACTGATCGAATCGGTAGCCGACGATCATAATTTCTTTGAAGTACAGGAAGAATATGCCAAGAACATCGTTATCGGATATATCCGTTTGAATGGAAAAACGATCGGTATTGTAGCTAATCAGCCCGCCGCCCTGGCAGGAACGCTGGATATAAATGCTTCCGTGAAGGCGGCCCGTTTCGTCCGTTTCTGCGACGCTTTCAATATCCCGTTGTTGACATTGGTGGATGTGCCGGGATTCCTTCCGGGCGTTAACCAGGAATATGAAGGTATTATCCGCCACGGGGCAAAATTGCTTTATGCCTATTGTGAAGCGACGGTTCCGAAAGTAACGGTCATTACCCGTAAGGCATACGGCGGAGCCTATGATGTGATGAGCTCCAAGCATATCCGCGGTGATATCAATTTCGCTTATCCGACTGCCGAGATCGCTGTAATGGGACCGGACGGTGCCGTGAATATCCTTTTCCGCAAAGAACTGAAAAAGGCCGAGGATGTAGAGAAGAAACGCAAGGAATTGCAGGATGATTACCGTGAGAAATTCGCTAATCCCTACCGGGCAGCCGAACTGGGCTATGTGGACGAGATCATCGAACCGTCGGGAACACGTGCCCGCCTGATCCGCAGCTTCGAACTACTGGCTAATAAACGGCAATCCAATCCGCCGAAGAAACATTCCAATTTACCACTTTAATACGCGAACGATTATGATAAAGAAAGTATTAGTAGCCAATCGCGGCGAAATTGCGATGCGAATCTTTCGTACCTGCCGCGTAATGAATATACCGACCGTTGCGATCTATACACATGTGGACCGGGGTGCCTTGCATGTACGATATGCCGAAGAAGCCTACTGTATCTCGGAAGATGAAACAGACACTTCTTATCTGAAACCCGACCTGATCCTGGCAATCGCCAAGAAGACCGGTGCCGCTATCCATCCGGGATACGGATTTTTATCAGAGAATCCGGATTTTGTAGATGCCTGTGAGCGAAACGGCATTGTATTTATCGGACCTTCCAGCCAGATCATGAATGCAATGGGCGATAAGATTTCTTCCAAAAA
>ERZ812616.2906-NODE-2906-length-13093-cov-3.176177_pt1 | contig 13093 bp, 6 predicted proteins | sample MGYA00376249_ERZ812616 | MGnify/ENA primary metagenome ERZ812616 (study PRJEB26924, sample SAMEA4378265) | human gut metagenome | biome: human gut; feature: human-associated habitat; material: faeces | place: China | collected 2013 ... | reverse complement strand
GTCGGCGATTTGTAATTGATCAGGTTTCCTTCTTCTCCTGTTTGCGATAACCCCGGAAGCACTGTGGTGCCCGTGTTCAGGGGATCCAGCCATATATCCATCCGTCCGGTGTCAGCTTGGCTGTATTTATCCCAGTGATAAGATAATTTGCCATATAGATTATTACCGGTTGTCTGGCGACAGGTGGAATTTCCGCCGCTTAATGTTCCGACTATCTGTTTATTCTCGTTGAAAAGCGGTGAACCGGAAGAGCCGCCTTCCGTTATGGAATGTCCATTGAGGGTCTTATCGAAAATAACATTCCAGTGGGCATCAGGAGCGCCGGTAGTATTCCAGGTCATTGTTTCTACCGGGCGATTGCCAAATGTGGATATTTTCATATAATCACCTGAAGGATGATGAATGTTTACTCCTGATGAAGCAGGTAGATCACTTCGGTCCCATCCGTTGAAATAAACATTATAATCCTGAGGGATCTTCCCGTTCAGCAATAATAATAGGCCGTCGGAACCTCCATCTATCGGAATACTCACGATGCGGCTGCACCCGACCATTGTTTTATGATCGGCAACCGGTGAAGTGCTTTCACATCCGGTCTGTTCGAAATGAAAATAGAATACCCATTGGTTTAGATCCTCTGCTGAAGCTATTTGCCCGTTATCCTGATGTTCCGTACAATGGAAAGCAGATAAGATATAAGGTTTCATATCTTTAGCCGTATTATTTATCAGGGAACCGGAACAAAGATATCCTGCTTTTCCTATTTTTTCTACCATCTGGCAAACCCCGTTCTTTTCAGTTTGCCACTCCTCTCCTTCTTCACAATTTATATTAACCATACAGGAACCGGAAGTTCCTGGACCAGTATTTCGTAAACTGCCGGATACGGTTAAATGATTGTATCCATAGCCTACCTGGCTAATGGCTATTCCGGCTTTATCACCGGATGCAGCTGGTTCATATTCAAGCGTAAGATCATCACCAGCTACAAATTCTGTGGCAAATATTTTTCCTCCCGGATTGCTTTGTGATGTATAGGCTCCCAACAGATGAGTTTTATCAGCATTATAAATAAATAGTTTTCCGCCTTCCGGAATGTAGAATTCGTCATAATATAACATTAAGGCAATTGCTCCTTTTGCTTGCAGATGGAGCTGCCATACCTTTTCCCCTCCGGGCAGTGTGATCCACTTTCCGGAATTATCGATATTCAGATCCGTATCTATTAAAGTAGAAACAGTTAAAGGTGCCCCCTGGCTCACCCGCCATTCGTCGACTGCAATCAGGTCTTCCACACTGAAGTTTACAGGAATCTGAACAGCCGGCTGTTCACTTTTCAACATATTTCGATAATTGAAACTGGACGGTTTCCCTCCTTCGCTTATCTGCGATTTCATTTCACCTGCATGAAACAGGAAAAAACTGATAATACTTATATAAATGCTATGACGGAATAACTTGTTACAATTCATTATAATTTGATATAGATATGTTTCTTATATAACCAATATCCCGGAATCCAGTTTAATATGACAAAAAGAATGGCCCATACCAGCGAACCTCCGAAATTACCGAACAGAGGCACCAGTATATCGGTATAAACATAGGATGTTATTCCACATTTATCGAATATAGTAGCCAAAATAGCGGCTTGTACATAAAGATATAACGGATTGATCCCGAACGACTCGAAGAATAGTGACCATTTCTTTTTACCGTTGATATCGATGATCCAGATCAGTAAGGCAAGGAACAATGATCCGAATCCACAGGTAGTTAGTACGAATGTGCTGCTCCATAATTTTTTATTGATCGGACAACCGTAACTTAACAAAAATCCCAGGAACAGGATGATCGCTCCGAATATAAACAGGTTCCGTATGATCTGTTCATTATTCTTTTTATTGTCCAGAATTATTTTACCGGCATAAAACCCCAACAGGACGTGTCCGATGCTCCCCACGCAACTTAACAGTCCTTCCGGATCGAAAGCGATACGTGTCCCGTCTGCCAGGGAATCATGGTACATATGTGTATTGCCAAACAAGAGACGGTCTACAACCGCAATAATATTGTCTTCCGATAGTGTCGTACTTCCGGTGAAAGCAAGTAACATCCAATAAACGATCAGGATACCGGCTGCCGTTTGCCAGATGTATTTGTGATTAATGGCCAGTCCGATCAGTGAACCTGCACCATAAGCCAGTGCCAAGCGCTGCATTACTCCGAGGATACGAAGATTCTCAAAATGAGTGAATCCGTTGTAACATATATGTGAGAATAAATTCAATCCGAATCCGACCAGGAAGATCAACACAGTGCGCTTCAATATTTTCGTAACGCTTTCTTTGGATAATTTGAAATTGTATTTCCGTAATGAAAAGAACATGGAAACTCCCATGATGAACATAAAGAACGGAAATACCAGATCAGTCGGTGTCAAACCGTTCCATGATGCGTGGCGGAGTGGTGCATATACATAATCCCATGTTCCGGGGTTGTTTACCATGATCATTCCTGCAATTGTAATACCTCTCATTACATCCAGTGAGAGTAGCCTTCCTGATTGTGCCATAACTTAGATTTTTGGGTTGTAGATGCAAATGTAATTAAAAAACAACAGGGTTATGTTATTTGTAAAATAAAACACTAATGTTCAGTAGAATGTATCCTTTGTTTTAGTATATTTATACGGCACTTTTTAATGGCTGATAATTGTCGGCCATTCGGTTGATAAATATCAACCACTGATTTCCTCGGCATGTAATTGGATTTAGTATGTAGGGTAATTGAAATCCCTTCGGCTATATTGTAAATTTTTGTTATATATTCTTTGTCGTTCTTTTTTTATTGACTAATATTGCGATGTTATAATGTGGCATCCTATGAAAAATATATTCTACCTGTTATTTCTTTTGATTACGTTTTTTACAAGTTGTCGAAATGAATCGACTGAACGCCAATTGATAAATGACGCTGAAGCTTTGTTAGAAATAAAACCGGATAGCGCTTATCTGTTGTTGGATAGCATAACTATGGCTGATAACTTGAGTGATAAGTTATTAGCCCGCTGGTGTATGTTGTATGGAAAAGCAGCCGATAAAGTGCATGAAGACATGCCGTATGTATCTCAATTATTACGTGCACGAACCTGGTACGAAAAACATGGAACACCTTATGAACAGGCACAGATCGGTTTATTCTTAGGACGATCATACGTAGAAGATAGAGAATATATGAAAGCGATGGATACTTATGCACAGGCGCTGGATATAGCTGAAAGGGCAAAGGAGTATAATGTGGCTGGGTATATTTGTTCTTATATGGGGGATTTATATGAATTGAAAGGATTCTTTCAGGAAACTCTTGATAAGTATAACCAATCTGCTGATTATTTTTTGAAAGCCGATAATAAGAGAAGTTATGCGTTGGCATTGAAGTTTATGGCACAAACATTGGCGTTTGAGGACTCTTGTTCATTGGCATTGGAATATTTATTGAAAGCTGATTCCATTGTTGTTTGTTTACAAGATTCGGGTGCTATTTCTGCTATTTCGAATGGACTTGGAAATATATATGGAATGTTAGGTGATACGCTTAAGGCGGAAACTTATCTTTTAAAGGCGTTGGATACAGATTCTTTAGATAGTGCACCAAATTTTTTAGCATTAAGTAGCTTATATATGGATATGGGTAATCTTGATAAAGCTCGTTGGTATTTGAATAAATCAAGAACAATACCTATAATAAATCAATATACTCCAATTTCATCTTTATATCTTGAACATGAATTAGAGAAAAGATCTAATAATTCGGAACTAGCTTTATCTATTTTGGAACAGTATGTAGAAAAAGTTGATTCTATTTATAATTCAACTATTCATTTGGATATATTAGATGCAGAAAAAAGATATAACCATGTAATGTTATTAAACGAGAATAATCAATTGCGCATAACAAATTTAGTTGACATTATTATTTTGATACTGATTGTTATTATTTGTTTGATTCTATTCATAGTTTATCAGTATAGAAGTAAATTGAGGAATGATAAACTATATGAGCAGGAAATCAAATTGAAGCAGAATGATATGAAGATATATGAATTATCTTCAGAACTGAACAGAATGAAAGGTGAATTATCTTTACAAGGCTCGTTGGAACACAATGAGCAGATACTGGATAAATTGAAGAGTAATATTACGGAAATTCAAAATGAATTGATTCTCTTACGAAGAGAAAAATTACTATCGTCGCCGATTGTAAATAAAATAACGAAACTATCATTGAAAGTAATTCCAGGAAAAGGATCTCCATTGAGTGATAAAGATTGGGTTAGTTTGAAAAATGTAATAAATCAAATATATACTTCATTTAGTAATTTCATAATTAATAATGATTATGGACTGAGTCCGGCAGAATTGCAATATTGTTATTTATCTTTTTTGGAATTAGACATAAGAGCAGAATCTATATTGCTAAATATAAATCCGGAATCTGTAAGTAAACGTAGGTTCCGTGTACGCCAAAAGTTAGGAAATATAGAAAAAGAATTATCATTATATGAATATTTTGTAAATATTTGATATTTAGCAAATTAGGTTGTTGGTTGTCTATATATGTGTTTTTAAGTGTTTGATAATCAATAATAGGTAGACTATTGAAGATTGGGGGTTTTTACTGTTTTTTTAATGATTAGCACATACATTTGTTTCAAATACCTATGTAAGTATGAGAATACATATCTTCTAGTACTTGATGGTGAGAATCAACTTTGTAACTAATTATTTATTTGTTAATCATATAAAAGAGTCAGTATGAATATTAAATTCTGTATTTTGAGTATGCTCGTTTGCATGAGCGTGGTGAAGATGAGTGCCCAGGTTCGTTTAGGAGCAGAAATTGGTATGAATGTTTCTTCTTTGGCTATTATAGCTAATGGTCATAATGTGGATGTTGCGGGAGGATTATCTGCCGATTATTTGTTTAATAATGGAATCACGTTACAATCGGGTTTGTATTATTCGAGTAAGGGTGCTTCCGGGTTGTGGGATGGGTATAATTATTCCTGCGAATTGAGACAGGCCGATATTCATTTGGGCTATATTGAGGTTCCTTTAATGGTCGGTTATCGTATTCCGGTAATGAGTAATGTTTATCTGGTTCCTTCTGTGGGGGCTTATTTTGCTTGTGGAGTAACCGGTTATGGTGAAATTGATATTATTGTTTCTAATGAACACGGACATGGTCGTATCTCCGACCAATGGAATAACCCATATAAAGATTTTAAAAAGGATTGGCTTGCAGATACAGAGGTAAAAGCTTTTGATCGGTTTGATTCCGGACTTCGTTTCGGATTGTCGGGAGAAATTTCCCGTTTCGTTATTTCTTTTGCGTATGATCTGGGATTGAAAAAAGTTTGGTCTGGCTTTGATACACCCAGTTATAAGACTTCAACGCATAAGATGAAAAATAGAACTGCATGCATTTCAGTTGGTTATAAGTTCAATTTATAAGAATAGATGGTGAGGCTACTGCGGTAACTTCACCATTCGTCTATATTCCGACATCTTTGGTAACTTTTTAACATGAGGGAATCAGAACTATTTATTCCATTATCTTTGGATTATGAAAAAGTTTGTGATAGGTTTTCTTTTGTGCTTATTATCAGTAAGTTCTGTTCATTCCCAACTCGCTATCAGGCGCCGGTTGGCTGTGCCTAAAGCGCCTGATTCCCATGATCTTTCTTACTATTCAAAAAATAAAGGATTTCAGGCGGGAGCCACTGTTTTCGGTATTAATATGGGAGTGTGGATTTTTGACCGGTATATCCAGAAAGGGGATTTTGCTTATATCAATGGTCATACGATCAAAGAAAACTTTAAACATGGTTTTATCTGGGATAATGACCAGATGGGGACGAATATGTTCCTGCATCCTTATCATGGTAGTTTATATTATAATGCCGGCCGGTCGAATGGATACAATTACTGGCAGTCGGGATTATATGCTTTTGCTGGTAGTTTTATGTGGGAAATGTTTATGGAGTGTGAGTATCCGTCTACCAATGATATCATCGCAACACCGATAGGAGGTATGGCATTAGGAGAGGTCTTTTACAGGGCTTCTGACCTGATATTAGATGACCGGAAGACGGGAACGAATCGTTTTGGTCTTGAATTTGCATCCTTCCTTGTTTCACCGGTACGTGGGTTGACCCGTATAATAAACGGGGATGCCTGGCGTAAGAGAACGACTTCAGGAAAACAGTTTGGAGTACCTGAAATAAGCGTAGAGGTGTCTATGGGAATACGGGCCCTTGAACTGGAAGATGAGATATTCGATAAAGGTGTCGGATTTGCTTCGGAAATCAATATAGAATATGGTGACCGTTTCGATGCGGAAAAAAGAAAACCTTATGATTACTTCTCTGTAAAAGCAAATCTGAATATACAAGCGTCACAACCGGTATTGGGACAATTGAATATTATCGGCCGTCTGGCTGGTAAAGAATTGATAGATAATAAAAAGCATTATCTGAGCCTGGGGCTTTATCAACATTTCGATTATTATGATTCGGATACTATTTCGGATATATCGGCTAAAACGCCTTATAAATTTTGTACACCGGCATCGTTCGGTGGTGGCTTGATTTATAAAAATAAAAGGTTCAAACGATGGGATATCGATATCTATGGTCATCTGAATGCCATTCTTTTGGGAGGGGCACTCAGTGATTATTATCGGGTGGATGAACGCAATTATAATCTGGCCAGCGGATACAGTACGAAAGTAGGTTTTAATTTCATTTTCAAGAAAGATAAATTTTCAGCATCAACTACTTACGAAGTTTATCATATGTTTACCTGGAAAGGGTATCCGGAAGACATCGACTGGAATGATTTTAATTCGAAAACTCTGGATGCACAAGGCGACCGTTCGAAAGCGATATTGCATGCAATCGGTTTGCGTATGGATGTAAAACTGAAAAAGAGGTTGTATTTGACCGGTTCTTTTATGAATTATACAAGGGATACGAATTATAAACATTTTGATGATGTCTTCTCCAGTACTTCGGAAGGCAGGCTCATGCTGACATATAAATTATAAGTATTGGAACGTTATGTCTGTTTGGGAGATGAAATATCTTTATTTGTTGTTTCGGACGAAGCGGCAGTCTTATCCTGGGCGACTTGTTCCTTATTATAATATTCTTCTCTTTTTTTATTGGCGTTCTGTACCAGACTGGTCACATAAACAGTAAAGATCGGGAACATCATCATCCCCAGTGCTGCCAGCAGTACCGATAATATCCGTCCCGTAGGCGTAACGGCATAAATATTCGAACCTACCGTCGTCACATCCATAAAAGCCCACCAGAGTGCATCATCATAACCGGTTACCTGTGGATTTACCTTATGTTCGATGACAAAGAATATCAGACTGGAAAAATAAACCGTAGCCAGCAACATTGTCAGATAAGAGACGAACAATCCCGAAGCCTTGTTGGAAGATAGCCATCCTACCACTATTGCCAGGGCGTAACCACTGCGTGCCAATGGGATAAAACGTAGGAAATAGGTGATCTCCGGTGAAAATTCAATCCCATAATAATTGATAATATTTAGATAAGGAATGGATACGATCAGGAAAATCAGGTGGGTTTGCAGATAATATAATTTACGTTTTGATAAGAAAAACTCCAAAATAAAGTCGGCAATGAAGAACATGCAGATCCAGAACTGTATCTTCAAATACGATCCCTGTGTCATGAAAGGGATATTCTTGAATGTATCGATTGAAATTACAACAATAAGGAACAGCGAAAGTAGCAAAATGATAACGTGCAATACTCCGTATATTCCTCTTTTCTCATAAATAATATCATTAAAAGCTGACTTCATTATGTTTAATCTTTAGGCGTTTAGATAGAAATATTTTAGGGTATCTAACATTGAAAACCCTGATTTTGTTTTTAACACTATTCTGTTAATTAACCTAGTTTGACACCTTGTTGACAAACTAACACAATACCGATTTGTTTTACTGTCATATTTAAAGCGAAACTAAACAATACAAAATTCACATTTAAACAGTAAAATTCATGGCAAATGTAGGAAAAGCAGTAAAACTTGGAGTTTTTACTCTTGCGATTATGAATGTTACGGCGGTAGTGTCTCTCCGCGGACTACCAGCCGAGGCTGTATACGGATTAAGTTCAGCCTTTTATTATCTATTTGCGGCAATTGTCTTTTTGATCCCGACGTCGCTGGTGGCAGCTGAGTTAGCAGCCATGTTCCAGGATAAGCAGGGTGGAGTTTTTAGATGGGTAGGAGAGGCCTACGGTAAGAAATGGGGATTCCTCGCCATCTGGGTACAATGGATTGAAAGTACGATCTGGTATCCCACTGTGTTAACCTTCGGTGCAGTATCCATTGCTTTTATAGGAATGAATGATGCGCATGACATGACACTGGCTTCAAATAAAATGTACACATTAGCTGTTGTATTGATCATTTACTGGCTGGCTACCTTTATTTCATTGAAAGGGTTGAGCTGGGTAGGTAAAGTTGCTAAAGTAGGCGGTATTGTCGGTACGATCCTTCCGGCTGCTCTGTTGATCATTCTCGGAATCGTTTACCTGTCGATGGGTGGTCATTCGAATATGGACTTCCATGGTAATTTCTTCCCTGATTTTTCTAAGTTCGATAACCTGGTTCTTGCATCCAGTATCTTCCTGTTTTATGCAGGTATGGAAATGGGTGGTATCCACGTAAAAGATGTTGAAAATCCTTCTAAGAACTATCCGAAAGCTGTATTTATCGGTGCGTTGATCACAGTTCTTATTTTCGTGTTGGGAACTTTCTCACTGGGCGTTATCATTCCTCAGAAAGATATTAACCTGACACAAAGTCTATTGGTTGGTTTTGATAACTATTTCAAATTCATCCATGCTTCCTGGTTGTCTCCTATTATTGCTATTGCCCTGGCATTCGGTGTACTGGCAGGTGTATTAACATGGGTTGCCGGTCCGTCAAAAGGTATCTTTACAGTTGGTAAGGCTGGTTATCTGCCTCCTTTCTTCCAGAAAACAAACAAGATCGGTGTTCAGAAAAATATTCTGTTAGTACAGGGATGTGCTGTTACTTTATTGAGCTTACTGTTCGTTGTAATGCCTTCAGTACAAAGTTTTTATCAGATCTTATCACAGTTAACAGTGATCCTTTATCTGGTTATGTACCTATTGATGTTCTCCGGTGCAATCGCATTGCGTTACCGGATGAAAAAAGCCAATCGTCCGTTCCGTATCGGTAAACATGGTAACGGTCTGATGTGGTTTATCGGTGGCCTTGGTTTCTGTGGTTCATTACTGGCCTTTATATTAAGCTTTATTCCGCCGAGTCAGATTTCTGTCGGTAGTAATACTGTTTGGTTTGCCGTATTGATTATCGGTGCTATTGTTGTAGTGGCCGCCCCGTTTATTATCTATGCTTCCAAAAAAGCATCGTGGGTCGATCCGAATGCGCAGTTCGAACCTTTCCATTGGGAAGAAGCAAAAGTACAGGCTCCTGTTGCCGGTGCTACAACTCAGACTGCCAATACAAATAATACAACTAATACAACAACAACGACAAATACAAATACACAAGCTTAGCCAATACCTCTGTAATTTCTATTTTACATACAAAAACAAGGGACGGAATCTTTATGATTTTTGTCCCTTGTTCGTGTTTATCTGTTTTCTGTAATCTCTATCGATACGGTTCCCAAAAGTCCGGCAGTCGTTTTTCCCCGGTATTGTGTTGGAACGGAGAGATAGTAGTTGGCAGCCGTGTTATGTATCAATACTTCAATCTTATTATTACCGGCTTTAACATAATCGGTAATGTCAAATAGCCAGGGGGCAGTCAGTTTCAGTCCTGCTTTTTTGCCGTTTATCCATACTTCTGCAGTAGAAATGACTTTGCCGAGGTTCAGATGAACTCTCTGGTTATTTGCTATATCTTGCAGTTGGATATTCTTACGATACCAGGCACCTCCTGAATAGGTCGAGATACCTTCTATCTGTGACCAGTCGCCGGCTGCAATCAAGCCTTCCCCGCATATCTGTCTGATCGGACCATCAATAGCCGCTCCACCGGTATTACCCCATTCTTCTTCTATACGGATGGCGACTGTAGATACCCGTTTGTTTGGGTTAGGGATTGTGGCCTCATAGGTTATGCAACCGTCCGCGCGTTTTCCTTTAATATCTAGCAGACAGGCTTTTCCGTCTACCCATACTTCCGGTTTTCCGAAAGCGGAAAATACGAATTTCTCGAGTCCCGGAGCCGATTTGAAACGATATTGCCCGTAGGTTGCTTCCTGTGTCTGTCTGATATCGAACGGGAGTATCGAACGATCTCCTCTGAAATTGGTAGCCAATGGTTTTTCGGCTGTTGCTTCTTTGAGTATACGCGGGGTGTCGCCTTGTTTTCGGATGACGCACCAGGTTACACCGAAAGTATCGTAATGCAGTACGATTTCGTTGAGACCTTCTTTCAATAAGATACTTCCCGATAAGTCCTCGGTCTGCTTTCCATTGATATAAACGGCTGCCGGCTTCAGTTCTCCGAGTGAGAGTTGGTAGGTTCCTGCTTCCGGAGCCAGTACATTCGAATAGAGATAATAGTTTTTATTACCGCTTGGGTCTTCTACTCGTAGTGTTTCTCTGAATTCCTGTTTGAATTCGCCTAACCTGATGAATTCATCGTGTACGGTTGCTTTCAGTCCGTGCCATCCTTGATGGCCGTAATCGTTTTCTACTCCCCAGCGCCAGGAGAATTCGTACGGCTTCCAGCGGTATTCTTTATTACTGTCTATGATACCTTCGGATTTTCCTGGGAGATTGCTGAAAATCAGTTCTTCTGTCAATTCTGGAGTGGCTTCCAGCAGCATAAAGCGGGGAGCGAATGTGAAAGTCTTGGATGTCCAGTCATCATCGTTGAAGGAAGGAGATTGCCACCCGTCTGTAGCATTGGAGCTTTGGTTGTAGCGCGCTTTGTAAATATAAGCTCCCAGTATTTCTTTGGTAGCAGGCCAGTGGAAATCACCGAATTGGTTATCCAGGCTCGGTTTGAGTTCGAATTCCCATTCACCATCTAGTACGATTGTCTCTGTTATTTTGTGTTCCACAGGGATTGAGATCGTGGCTTTCCGGGCTGGATCGAATACGAAGATATGCATATCCTGCTTATCGAGTGGCATACGGATACAGGTTCCTTCGTTGGTAACGGATGATGCGGATATTTCCCGGGAAGTTCCGGTCCATGGATCCCATAGTTCTATCCCGCCTGTTGCGCGGAAGAAGCATTCTGTATCTTTAGGTACATTATATACGGCGTAGAGATCTTTACCTGCTATTTTCCGGTGCATGATATAAGGTTCATCCTGTTTATCCTGCCCGGAAGTGATGCGGAAGTCGCGGGTAAGATGTGAGTCAAGAATATGGAGGATCTCTTTGTTGCTTGTGGCGATAAATGCGTTATTGCCGGATGTTTTGAATAGTTTGTCGAGTAATGTGTTTACACGGGTATCATTTAATCCTTTCTTCTCTGTTGCTTCGGGTAAATCGCCGAGGTTGATGACAATGCCTCCGCTTTGTTTGAATTTCAGTGCTTTTTCCAGGGAAGAGTGACGAATGGCCTTCATGGAAGGGATAATAAGTACTTTGAATTCTTCTCCTGAAATATGAAGTTTACTGTTCTTTACGGTTGCCTTATCCAACGATTGGTAATCCATGAAGTCGAAATCGATACCTTTCTTATAAAGAAAATCTCCCAGGCTGAAAGCTTTTTCCACAGCATCGTTACCGTATCCGGCTACTACCGGTTCTACGGGATAGAGAATTGCTATATCGGCCCGGTGATATCCTTGTGAGAGAACATAACTCAAACGTTCGGAACATTCGAGTAGGGGCCCCATTTGTTCCCAATAAGGCATGTGGGTATGATTACACGGAGGTGCCCATTCCCACCAGCCTCCTACCGTACTGTAAAAGAAACCATGCAGGCTGAGCAGGTTCTGACCCATGGCAAAATTAGCAAAGATCGCGTCGGTAACATGAGCTGTGTTGCTATCCCATTTACTACTGTGAAAACCTTCCAGCCATACTCTCGGACGTTCGTAAAGATGTGCGATGGAAGAGGCTACTTTATTTTTTATAACGTCTTTCGAGAAGTTGGGCTGATCACAACCCGGTGCCTGGTTCCATCGCTGGGTACGGAAGTAATCGCCGAATTCACTGACATCTCTTCCGCGTCCGCCATGGTCGCAGCCGTAAATGAGGTTACGATCTTCGTGCCATTGGTATACGGGGATGAAGAAGTTCTCTTCGCTGAGCGATACCATGACGTCATTATAATCCAGCCGGATTTTAGGAGTGATTGAACCTATATGGGTGAACAGGGCGGCGAGGTAGGGGACGATATCGTATCCTTTCCGTTTTTTGAATTCATCTCTGAAGATTGAATTCCAGATGCAGCCGTGCAGGTTGAAGTTTAGCTCATCAGAAAAAAAGAAGTTGAGTCCTCCTTTGGATTGTTCCGGGAAACGGTCTTCGAACCGTTGGAAAAAATGTTTGACATAACTTTTGCCCGAGAGGGGATGCATCGGGTCGAGTGACGGTTTCTTTGCGGCACTGTATACCTGCGTTACGATCCATTTACCTTCCGGTGATTGCCATTGTATTTTGTTGTCAGTAAGGTTTTTGGTCAGGTCGATACCGGAGTTCTCTATGATCATACTGTCTGTTCCCAACTGGTAAGCATATAAGGAAAGCAGATTTTCATGGCATGCTTTTTCATACCTGCCTTGAATGGTATCACTTTCGAATTTCAGTTCGGCTCCCGTCAATCCGGGGTTTTCCTTTAGGGCATCATCAACGTAAGAACCTTGTCCGACTCCCAGTGTGTAATCACTGAGACTGACGGTCATATTTCGTTTTTTCGCTTCTCCCATGAACCAACCGAACAGATCCCACCATTCTTCAGTAAAGAGGGCCGGGCGGGAAGGGAAAGTCAAGCCGTAACTGACTCCTCCTTTGTCTGAGTGG
>ERZ812616.2893-NODE-2893-length-13144-cov-3.007411_pt1 | contig 13144 bp, 13 predicted proteins | sample MGYA00376249_ERZ812616 | MGnify/ENA primary metagenome ERZ812616 (study PRJEB26924, sample SAMEA4378265) | human gut metagenome | biome: human gut; feature: human-associated habitat; material: faeces | place: China | collected 2013 ... | reverse complement strand
GATGCTGAATTCAGGCATGCGGTTTGTGCTGCCTCTTCTGGCACCGCTGTTGTTGGATCATGGGTTGAGCATGTCCGCATTGGGCGCGCTGTTCAGCGGCGGCAATATTGCAGCGGGCATAGCAGGAACGCTGGCCGGCGGATTGCTGATGAAATACACCTCACCCGGCAGAGCGCTGTTGACGGCTTATGGCGTCCAGGGGATCGCGCTGCTGGCGGTGGTGATGACGCTCATGATGGCGCCGGGTCATCTGCTGCTGCAGATTCTCCAGTGTCTGGTCATTGTCCAGTCCATTTCGCTGGCCTGCGCGCTGGTCTGTCTTTACGCCACGCTGATGTCGCTTTCATCGCCTTTGCAGGCCGGTGTCGACTTCACCCTCTTTCAATGTACTGACGCGGCAATCGCCATTCTGGCTGGCGTTATCGGTGGCGTTGTTGCTCAACATTTTGGCTATGCGGCCTGCTTCCTGTTTGCCGGGGCATTCACGTTGCTGGCGGCGTGGGTTGCTTATATCCGGCTGCATTCGGCAAGAGAACTGATGACAAGCGCAATTGATTGATCCGGGAATAACACAGAGAGGTAAGGGATGAAAATCAGTGAATTTCTACATCTGGCGTTACCAGAGGAACAATGGCTACCGACGATTTCTGGCGTTTTACGCCAGTTCGCAGAAGAAGAGTGTTATGTCTATGAGCGTCAACCCTGTTGGTATTTAGGCAAAGGGTGCCAGGCACGGCTGCACATTAATGCCGACGGAACGCAGGCGACATTTATTGATGATGCTGGGGAGCAAAAATGGGCGGTGGATTCCATTGCCGACTGCGCGCGTCGTTTTATGGCGCATCCTCAGGTGAAAGGACGTCGGGTATATGGACAGGTTGGGTTCAACTTTGCGGCGCATGCGCGGGGGATTGCCTTTAACGCCGGGGAGTGGCCGCTGCTGACGTTAACCGTTCCCCGTGAAGAACTTATTTTTGAAAAGGGAAATGTCACCGTTTATGCGGACTCCGCCGACGGGTGCCGACGTTTGTGCGAGTGGGTAAAAGAGGCCGGTACAACGACGCAGAACGCACCACTGGCGGTGGATACCGCCCTCAATGGTGAGGCATATAAACAACAGGTTGCGCGCGCCGTTGCGGAGATCCGCCGTGGCGAGTATGTCAAAGTGATTGTCTCGCGCGCCATTCCCCTGCCATCGCGGATTGATATGCCCGCCACGCTGTTATACGGGCGGCAGGCAAACACGCCTGTGCGCTCGTTTATGTTCCGTCAGGAAGGACGCGAAGCGCTGGGTTTTAGCCCGGAACTGGTGATGTCAGTGACGGGCAATAAAGTGGTCACTGAACCGCTTGCGGGCACCCGCGATCGCATGGGAAACCCGGAGCATAATAAGGCGAAAGAGGCAGAACTGCTGCACGACAGTAAAGAGGTGCTTGAGCATATCCTTTCTGTCAAAGAAGCTATTGCTGAACTGGAGGCTGTTTGCCAGCCGGGCAGCGTGGTGGTTGAAGATTTAATGTCGGTTCGCCAGCGCGGCAGCGTTCAGCATCTGGGGTCTGGCGTGAGCGGTCAGCTTGCGGAAAACAAGGATGCCTGGGATGCGTTTACCGTGCTGTTTCCGTCGATTACCGCCTCAGGTATCCCTAAAAATGCTGCTCTGAACGCGATTATGCAAATTGAGAAGACGCCGCGAGAGCTTTATTCCGGCGCAATCCTGCTGCTGGACGATACGCGCTTTGATGCGGCGCTAGTTCTGCGTTCCGTATTTCAGGATAGCCAGCGCTGCTGGATACAGGCGGGGGCGGGAATCATCGCGCAATCTACGCCGGAACGCGAACTGACAGAAACCCGGGAGAAATTAGCGAGCATTGCGCCCTATTTAATGGTGTAGGAGTAACTGTTTTCTAACCTCACAACCAGACTGTCCAAAGACAATTGAGTCGCTCTTTGATTCCTCTGTGACTCTATTGTCTTCTTTTGGGATAAAATAGGTGTTTTTCGTCATGAAGTTGATAAAAGTCTATATAGAACCACCTCCTGTGGAGGTGGTGGTAATTTGCCAGAGTGTGGGATTCGTTAGTATACTATGGGATAAACTTATTTTTACCAATTGTATAAGGCGGTGCATAAGATTCTCGGCATGCTTCCAGATAATCCGACCACCACTGCATCATCGCTTTGCGGGCTTCCAGGTGCTCTGCCTTATGAATATAAGCCATGCGCACGGTATTGCGCTCCTGATGACTCATCTGGCGTTCTACTGCGTCCTTTGCCCATAAACCCGATTCCATCAGCGCACTGCATGCCATTGCCCGGAAGCCGTGACCGCAGATATCCTTTTTCGTGTCGTAACCCATCACCCGCAGTGCCTTATTGACCGTGTTTTCACACATTGGCTTATACGGGTTATGGTCGCCGGGGAAGATCAGTTCATTATTACCGGTGATATCCTTAATCTGTTTCAGAATGGCGATGGACTGTTCTGAGAGGGGGACGATATGCGGCATTCGCATTTTTGCCCCGCGGCCGGAATAATGCACGCCAATAATGGGTTCTCGCGTCGCGGGTATCGTCCAGACTCGGTTTGTGAAATCAATCTCTGACCAGCGGGCGAAACGCAGTTCACTGGAGCGAATGAACACATGCAGCATCAGCAGAACGGCATGCCGGGTCAGTTCACGGCCCTGATGATATGCCCCAATACGTTCAAGCAGTTCAGGCAGCCGCTCCAGCGGCAGGGCAGGATAGTGCCGTCTGACAGGAGGTGTGGTCACGCCGCCAAGGTTTGCTGCAGGGTTCGTATCGATTAACTCCTGATGGACCGCATGGCGTATTATGTTACTCAGGTGCTGCCGTGTGCGGGACGCAACCTCCAGCAGACCTTTTTCCTCGATCCCTTTCTGCAGGTCAATGAAATGACGGGGTTTAAGTTCTGATACAGGTAGGTTCCCGATGACCGGAAAGATGTGATTGTTCAGGCTGGCAAGCAGACGGTCGGCGGTGTTCTGCGACCATTTCCTGTTACTTTTATGCCATGCCAGCGCCACGTTTTTAAAAACTTTCTCCGGTGTTCGTGAGCCACGTACAGCAGCCCGCTGCTGTACCGGGTTGATATTCAGCGCCAGCATTTTACGGATACCTTCACGTTGCTGTCGCGCATCAGACAGGGAGATGGCTGGATAGGCACCCAGCGCAATGCGGGATTCTTTACCGCTAATACGGTATTTGAGATACCAGTGGCGGGAGCCACCCGGCTTGACCCGCAGATACAGACCGTGAGAATCGGAGACTTTAAAGGGTTTATCAGAAGGCTTGAGGGTGCGGATTTTTGCGTCGGTAAGGGATATATGGGGGGCACTCCATTATCGAACTAACCTGACCCCAGATTTGACCACCAATTTTTCCCGATGCGTAGGGTAAAATCAAAATGCACCGAGAAGAGTTTTCACACTAACCTGTTGAATCAACATCAGATAAAGATTCGCAAGGATGCAAGAAAACAGAAAATTGGCTCCTCTGACTGGACTCGAACCAGTGACATACGGATTAACAGTCCGCCGTTCTACCGACTGAACTACAGAGGAATCGTGAGAACGGGGCGCATATTACTTAGCGGTACCTTGTCTGTCAACACTAAATTTCATAAGCCATTTCAATTGGTTAATTAATCTGCAAAGTTGTTAATTAATGAACATTCGTCGCCGAAAACGAGTCTGTATCATTAGCGTGATGCAGTCTCTGCAAAGGATCTTGTTGATAAAATTGACAGAAACGTTGCCACAATGAAGGGAAACGAGGAGCAAAAAGTTCTGGGGCGCTAAAGAAATATTCAGAAAGTACGGCAAAACATTCAGCAGGATCACTGGCAGCATAAGCATCAATGCTCGCCGCATTCTCACCAACTAATTCGATTTCTTCCTGAATGTTGTTCATTGCAGCATGAAGATCGTGTTCCCAGCCAGCAACCTCACGCAACGAAATAAAGGGAACTCCGCTGGCGCGATCGCCGTTACGGGTGTCCAGCTTATGAGCGACTTCATGAATAATCAGGTTAAAACCAGAAGCATCAAAAGAATCTTGTATATCCAACCAGTTCAAAACGATAGGCCCTTGCTGCCAGCTCTGACCTGACTGAACAATACGTTGGTTATGCACCAGACCGATATCGTCTTCCCATTCATCATCGACCACAAATGGCGCAGGATAAATTAAGACTTCATGAAAACCATCCAGCCATTCCAGTCCTAACTCCAGAACGGGCAGGCAAAATAGAAGTGCTATCCGGCAGCTTCTTAATGAATTCAGCTCAAAGCCCTGTAAAGGAACAAGCCGTTTTTGCTGTAAAAAACGTTCGGCAAGAGCGACCAATTTGCTTTGTTCCTGTTCTGTCAGACACGTTAAAAGGGGGATCGATAGTGCTTCCTGCCAGGGAAGGGCAGTTTGATGTGCTGATTCTTGTACTTTCCAGGGCCACTTAATCATCGTTTTGCTCGCAAACTCGTCACTTGAACAAAATTGCACGGACAGGGACTGTTAAAATGCCAAATTTCCTGGCATCATGGCAACCATCTGAACGGAGAGATGCCGGAGCGGCTGAACGGACCGGTCTCGAAAACCGGAGTGGGGGCAACTCCACCGGGGGTTCAAATCCCCCTCTCTCCGCCAAAATTCAATCACTTACACATCATTAAGTCAGTGACAAAAATCACACTTGGAATTACTTGGAATATTTTCTTGGAATATTTTCAGGTAACGGGACATCAAGTGTTGGTGAAACTTTAACCTTCCTGTCATAGATTAGCACTTGCCCTTCGGTTTTGTGACCAGAGAAAAGTTGCTTATCCCGGCTGCTTCCTTCATAGTCTGAAATTCCTTTCGCCTTCAGATCATGAAAGGTGAAGTCGGTTAAAATACCTGAAATTTTTCCAGCACGATTTCTTGCTTCTACCCACATTTCGTTAAAGCCTTTGTACATATATCGGTTGCCGTATTGATTGCTGATCACATAGGCAGATTTTGGTAACTGTTTTGCTTTTTCGATCGCTGCCTGTAATCGTGGACTCCATGCTTTTATCTGTTTTTTTCCGGTTTTCCCTTGCTGGATGAATATCCCGTCGTTTCCAATCTGTTCCCATTTCAGCGATAACACATCGGAAACCCTCGCTGCACACAGATAGGCAATTTCCATTGCGATAAAAACAGGAAGAGGTGCAACGCTTAATACTGCCTGGTATTCTTTGTCGGTTACATATCGTTCGCGGTTTTTGGCCTTGAATTTACTTACACCTGCACATGGGTTAGCCTTGACGTACCCTCGCTCATACCCCCAACTGTAAACACGGGACATACTGCTTTTTTCATGGTTGGCTTGCGTTTTACTCTGCTCCCCTCTTTTGTCCATGTATCGACGGATGTGTTCTGGTTTTATGGAATCCGCTGGTACCTTACCGAATACGGCAAGCAATTTTTTTTGATGTTGCAGATAATCTTTTTGTGTTCTTGGACTAAGGTCACTGTAATAGGCGCTGGCGAGGAATTTTTCCCACAAGCGACCGAATGTCATTGCACGATCGCGATTATTTACAGTTTCCTCATACTTTTTCCATAAAGCAGCTAAACCATCCTTGATGGCGGTTAGTGTGACAGATTCTCTGGATGTTGGTTTCCATACATAACTATATTTATTTGGGTATACATTTGGAGGTAATTTTTCGTGTTCAGGATTTTTCCTTCGTCTTCCCATCAGATCGCACCAAAATTCGGCTCTACCTCGCGTGGTGGTAAAGTTTTATTGCAGGTAAATAGATCCCGGCTGACAATCGGTTTGCCACTACGATTGGTATAGAACGGAAGCCCGTTTTCCATTAACCATTTTCGCTGGTGGCTTGCATATTTGCAGCCCGTTAATATTAGCAATTCATCTTCGGTTAAAAATAAGCTGCTCATGGCTATATCTCATAACCGCCGCTAACTATATGCGGTTAGCGGCGATCAGGGTTGAACATTAAAAATCAGCCTGACTCGGGATCAGTTTTTGCCAGATAGCTGAAACGTATTTTGCCTGGTAACGGGCGTCATCAAGTGCATTATGGCGCTCACCTTCGAATGGAATAGCCGTTCTGGCATCGAAGTCTATGGCTTTCCCCAGCTCAACGATTGTGCGTACATCGCGATCGTTGTAGTAACGCCACGGGCAGGGGATCCCCTGCCGTTCGTATGAACGGCGCAAAATTGTGTTGTCGAAGTTGGCTCCATTTCCCCAGACCTGAACAAAAAATTCACCGGAGTTTTCGTCGATAAATTCCCGCAATTGTAACAGTGCATCATCTAACGGGATTTCATCGGTCATAATGGCAGATTGCGCTTCGCGTGATTGCTTAAGCCACCATTTAATGGTGTCCCGATCAATGACTCCGCCAGCAGTTTCCAGATCGATAGTCTTACTAAATTCCGGTCCCATATCTCCGGTTTGCGGATCGAAAAATATTGCACCTATTGAGATGATCGGGGCATCAGGATTTTTTCCCATGGTTTCAAGGTCGATCATTAGATGGTCACACGTCCTGCTGGTGGATGTGATTTCTTGATGACCGTTCACCTTAATTGAGTGATCTGCCGTCTCGCCAGTTTCATTATCGCTATCGTGATGCTGATTGCCGCCAGTGTTCTCCTTGTGTGGATGTTCAGCGCCTTCCATTTCCTCCGGATCATCTTCCTGAACTTCAGGCTGATACTCTTCATCGAATGTTTCCTGGTATGTTGCGTCGCCCATCACCGCGCCACAATCAGGGCAGTTGCCGCCGCCGGTCTGACCGCAGGCGGTGCAGACTTTTTCCACTTCCTGTTGCGCCACTGATTCAGGCTGTTTCGTTTCTGGCTCGTTTTGTAACGCATTTGGGCTGTTTTGTTCCGCTTTCTGGTCGTTCTGTTCCGTTTCTTGCTGGTTCTGGTTCACAGAATCGCGGGTCTGGTTCCCCTTAACCCATTTCGGATCATTCGGGTCGCTAATCCCTTCAACAAATTCACCACGTGATACTGCAAGCAGTTCATCGGCGTCAGGCTGGCTGATATTGGCTGCCTGCATAATTTTGTTTACTTCGTCAGCGGTAACTTTTACTGACCCTGGTTGTGCGGTCGTGTCAGATGCACCAGTATTTTGTTGTGAACCTGAGTATGTACTGTTTTTGCGGGCGAAATATTCTTCTTTCGTGATTTCAGTAGCCCCAGCAGACAGCGCCTTATCCAGACCAGAAAGTTTGTTTGCGCGACCGTATTTTTCGCCATCCTTGTCGGTGAAGAGGAAGTAGAACGGCCCCTCACGTTCTACAGATGGTTCGACTTCCACTTTGCATTCGGTTTTTTCGTTGTCCGGAATTGCCGTTTCCACTGCATCAGTTTCTGGTACTGGCGACGAGAGAGTATCAGTTGCGCTCTGATTTGTTCCTTCATCTTCAAACACGCCCTTTGTAGTCAGGTATTCAGTAATGTATTTGTTCAGTGCCACAGGGTCTTTGTGAATGTCGATCGGACGTTCACGGACAAGGCCAAAAATAGTCTGGCGGTCGTAGCGAAGGGCATCAGGCTGTTTGCGCATTGATGCCGAGATACGCTTCCAGTCTTCGCGGTCGTTGTCGATAACTTCATTTTTTGCCCAGCGATGGATGCTGCCGTCAATGTTTCCGGCATCCACATCACCAGGCCAGAGAGCGTAGGCCAGTTCGTCATCCAGTGTTTTCCATGTCTGCTTGTATTCGCGATGAATGGCAGCAATGACCGGGTTGATTTTTCCTGTTGAATTTTCAGTGTGCTGTTGATTGGCTCTGGCGCGGGCGAGATCAACAACAGACGTGTATTTTCCGGCTTCCTTGCGTTCACCTTCGCGACGTTTTTTCCAGATGCGCATCTCTGCCTGAATTTCGGGCCATTTGGCACCAGGCTTACATTTATGCTTAACCCACCCGATGGCATGCAGCTTAAGCTCCGGATACATGGCGTTAACTTCTGGCATTTTCATCAACGCTTCAACGATATGTCCGTCGAATGTTGCCATGTCTTCCTGCAACAGTTCCTGCGCGCTAATCACCATATCAACGGTGATGTTTTCACATGTGTCGAACTTAACCATGACAGCGTTCTGTACTTCAGGGGCCAGCTTGTCAAAAGTGACGTTCATCGGATCGGATTCAGGTTCGACCGGTACAAAGGAAGCTGACTCCTCATCCCAGCGGTTTTCCTGCATATATTCGGTATCCCAGGAATCGAGGGCAGGGCGGGGTATGCCGGGTTTATCCTCGCAGACAAGAAATTTATAAGCGCAGTCCTGAGCAGCCGGATAATGTTCCAGGAATTGCCAGTGAAATTTTGCGCGTGCGCGACGCTCATCACCGGCTTCAATGGCAGTGGCTACAGCGACGGCACCTTCTTCCTTTATTGCCTGTTCGTCCGGAATGGCGGCGCAAATAAAGACTTTACTCATTTTGTTTTACCTCATTACAGATTTAAGGGTGAACAAATCCCTGCCATTGCTGGCATATAAAAATGAAACTGGATATTAATTATGGCGCTGTTTTTAATCCTGCCGGGATTTCGTTATTGTCCATGTGAATAACTTTATCGACCGGATAACAGTTGCCGGGAATTATCTGTTCCGCTGCGGCAGCCATGCATTCTTTCATTGAGTTGTACATGCCGGTGATTGCATCAAGCGACTCACCAGTATTGAGATGTACAGTCAGAATGAGTACGAATAATGTGTTCATCGCCACTCTCCGAAAATACCGAGTTTAAGAAGGGCAATTCTGGAGAGTATGGAATTGTCATTCAGCAGGTAGGGTTCATATTTTCTCATATTGATTGCATCCTCGGTGAAATCCCTGTTACTGAGCAGAACACCAATATTAAAGCACCCGTCAGACGTATTAACGTTTGGTAATAACGTTTCCATTATCGCGTCCTCAACAATGAATTTTGTGATGCAGTGCCTGGTGCCTCCAGGTGACGTTAACCAGTTAACAATTAACGCCGGGTTAGTTGATGCTCGTTACGCCCGTAAAATACCGCCTTACTGCTTTAACTGTTCCGCGTGCGCATAGCCGCATTCACCGCATCACAAAATTCACTTTAAAAAGGGCGGCAGAGCAGTCACGGAGTAAAACTGATACCGCCAAATGTCACCAGAAAATTGATAACAGAGGGCGTTGTAGCGGGGTTGTCACTTAAGCGTATGGTCAACCTGACAACCCGGTGCATTTTCTGGAGCAATGGAGGAAACCCCAGCCATACTTACCGCCGCGCCATTTCGCGGATTGCCACAACCGGAAGCGCACGGTCGAACTAAATTTAACGACACCGTACAGAGAGACCAATTTCGCCGTGCGCTTTCGCGTTATGCCCTGACTTTTCAGGGAAAATTAACCAGTGGTAAACTGGTGTTGCCGGATTCTTATCCGTGTCCGGCGCACGACCACACGTGACAGCGTGTTGGTCTCCATCATTAACCCAGAACCTCTATGGAGGATAATATGCAAGTTGATATTATTAGCCCTGTAACTGATCCATATGCTTGCGCACATCAGGCTCTTCTGGCACTAATCAACGCTGGAAAAATTGAAAATTCCGCTATGTGCTTTGAAGAGTTGAAACAACTTGTGCGCTTGTATGAATATATTAAAAAACAATCACAAGATACGGCGTAACATTTAAAATACTTTCTGTTATATGGGCCTGCTATAATGCTGGCCCATATTTCTAACCCCTCTATAAGAAAACATATTATTATGGCAATTTCTTCGGTAGCTCTTCAGAAAGCTGAGTTGTTTTAATTATGGTTTTTAAATAATCATCGCTTTCACATTTGAGTGATTCTATGGCAATCCAGATGCGGGCTTCGGTGCCTGCATTTGGTTCCAGTTGCTGTAGACGTTTTGCATCTTCCAGTAGTAAGGCGATAACGTGTTTCAGCTTCTCATCATTCGCTTGATTCTTGTTTTCAGACGAATTTTGTCCGCCGAATGGCAACTTTTCTTCGTACAGCCCGATAAAGGTACGACGCACGTTACCGGATATATTATCGATGGTTTCTTTTTCTACGGTACTCAGGTCAAGAGTCGCCAGTTGAGAGCGAACCACATTCGATGCCATTTCCTGGAATGGTACTGGTAAATCTTTAAATTCCATCGTCAACCTCATCAGTCGGAGTTTCTTGCTAACCAGCGACGCGCGCCAGCTTCGGTTTTAAACGTTTTGCTTTTGGTATACGTCATGGCGGTGAATGTGCCGTCCTGGTTGGGGAACACACCACATACCAGAGATTCGCTGTTGCCAAGATCGATAGTATCCATGCTGACCTCATTTCCCCTTAACGCCGGGGTAGCGGAACAAAAACCTGCTGCATAGTTATTAAAGTTGAACCCTGCCGTCATGTTCTTACGCCTCGGGCTGGCTACTTAACCCCTGACCACTGCCTGGTAACTCGAAGTATTGCCCTGCATTCTGTGGGGTGGGGAGAGGGAATGAATGAAGTTTAGAAAAATGAACTTTTCAGGTCAATGTTTTTTTATCAAAACATTTTAAGCAGGCAGCTGTTAAGCCATCACCACGATGGCATACAGTTAATCAAATAGATGAGGTCGGTTAAATATCTTGTTGAATTTTAAAGCATACGCCCAATATGCAAGATAGATCATCCAGCATAATTGAAGGGTAGCGAGGATTCGTGGGGACTAAAAGAATATCCGGCCCTTCTATCTCCAGTTTACGAATGACAGGTGTTGTGGTCCCTTTGGGTAAGGCAAGGACAATATTTCCTGGTTGTACGGTTCGATCGGGATCAACAAAAACTGTTGAACCATTTGGGATGGAAACTCCCCCACCAGATGTTGACATACTGTCACTCTCTAGAACAACTGCAAAGGTATTGGCCGGGATTTCTCCGACAAGCTGCACACAAGAGGTTATTGAGGAATTTTTCATATAATCACTCCAGCTTGCTGCCTGCTGAAGTGATAGTAGCGGAACCGTTTTTATCGGCGGTAAAGATAGATCAAGCGAATCACCTGTATTTAACTCTCCTCCATTAAGAAGCCAATTTTCGTTTACTTTCAATATTTTTGCCAGTGAACTTATGTAACGCGAGGACGGCGCTCCTCCACCGTTCATCCATTGACTTACGGAGCCTTTTGATGCGCCAGTGGCATTGACAAGGTCTTTGCCTTTCAGGTTTAGCGCATGCATACGTTGGGTTATGCGTTCAGATATTGTTTGCTTGCTCATGTTTTGATTTTAAAACACAGATGGTTTTGTTTCTTGACTTTCTTTGGTTTTGATTATTAAACTTTTGGCGTTCAGTTTTATGGAGCGACTCATGAAAAAATCAGAAGTATTAGGCTATTTTGGCGGAGTTGTTAAAACAGCCGCAGCTCTAGGAACGTCAAAAACCACAGTCAGCATGTGGGGGGAAGAGGTTCCGTGGAAATGGGCGTTGCTAATTCAGGCAGTCACTGCCGGGGCGCTCAAATATGAGTTACACATACCGACGGTTGTCATTCCCGGTTCTGATCATAATCCGCCTTCTAACCAAGGGGGGATTCATGAAAATCAAGCATGAACACATCCGCATGGCGATGAATGCCTGGGCGCGTCCTGATGGCGAAAAAGTTCCGGCAGCTGGAATAACCCAGGCTTATTTTGAGTTGGGTATGACGTTTCCTGAACTGTACGACGACAGCCATCCGGAAGCCCTGGCTCGCAATACCCAGAAAATTTTCCGCTGGGTGGAGAAAGACACTCCTGATGCGGTTAAAAAAATTCAGGCGTTGTTACCAGCGATCGAAAAAGCAATGCCGCCTCTGCTGGTGGCCCGAATGCGCAGCCACAGTTCAGCTTATTTTCGGGAGCTGGTGGAGACGCGGGAGCGACTGGTGAGAGACGCCGATGATTTTGTCGCAGTGGCGATCGCTGGTTTCAACCAGATGAATCGTGGTGGCCCTGCAGGAAATATTGTGGCTGTGCATTGACTCGCAATATTCATACCGGATCACTTCCGGCAATTTGTGAGTAAAAAGATTCGGTATCAGAAGAGGTGAGTATGGCTAACGCCTGGCTCAGATTATGGCATGACATGCCAAATGACCCTAAGTGGCGAACAATTGCCAGGGTGTCAGGGCAGCCAATTGCAACAGTGATGGCAGTGTATATCCACCTTCTGGTGAGCGCGTCACGAAATGTCACGACATGTCACGGCGTGTCACTACGTGGTCACATTGATGTCACGACGGAAGATTTAGCAAGTGCGCTTGATGTGACGGAAGAAGTAATTGATTCAATTTTACAGGCAATGCAGGGGCGGGTACTTGATGGTGATTTAATCACTGGATGGGAAAAACGCCAGGTGCTTAAAGAGGACAACGGCAATATTTCGCAAACCGCAAAATCTCCTGCAGAGCGCAAGAGGGCGCAGCGAGAGAGGGAAAGAAAGCGGGAACAAAATGGCGATTGTCACGGCGCGTCACGAAATGTCACGCACATGTCACGACGAGTCACGACAGATAAAGATACAGATAAAGATACAGATCAAGAAGATCAAAACACTATGGTTCATGGCGTAAAAAACGCCACGAACCAGGCAGGGGATGTTCAGACCGTCAATCCTGGTCAGCCAGCAGGCACGACACCGGAAGCCGATTCAGCGTATGCGCTGAAAGCCGATTCGGGCGCTGTGCAGCAGGTGATGACCGCAAGGCCGGAGCAATCACACCAACTGCAGCAGCCTGAAGCCGATTCCGCCATTCAGCGGGAAGCCGATCGGGTAGTCCCGGAAAGCACCGGGCAGTCTGTGGGACGAGTGGATTATCCGGATGTGTTCGAACAGGTCTGGCGGGAGTACCCGTTGCGTGCCGGAGCAAACCCGAAGAAATCCGCTTTCAGTGCCTGGAAGGCCAGATTACGCGAGGGGGTGCCACCAGAGGCCATGCTGGATGGCGTGAGGCGTTACGCAAGATACTTGGCGGCTACCGGGAAAACGGGAACGGAATTTGTTCAGCGAGCGACGACGTTTTTTGGACCGGACCGGAATTTTGAAAACCCCTGGCTGCTCCCGGTAAGCGGCACGAACAACCAGCGTTGTGTGAATCATATTTCTGAACCG
>ERZ812616.2883-NODE-2883-length-13233-cov-6.499165_pt1 | contig 13233 bp, 12 predicted proteins | sample MGYA00376249_ERZ812616 | MGnify/ENA primary metagenome ERZ812616 (study PRJEB26924, sample SAMEA4378265) | human gut metagenome | biome: human gut; feature: human-associated habitat; material: faeces | place: China | collected 2013 ... | reverse complement strand
CTGCCGCTGAGAATGATGAAAGTGCATTTGAAAAAGCCTACAATGGTCTGCAAGGCTGGGTAGACTGTTTTGAAAAAGCTTCCTTGAAAGGCATGGTCGGTGGCGGTGGAATTGATGCTGCAAATATAGCTGCAAGCCATGTGGATGTGATGAAGAAAGCATATGAACTTGGAAGGGAATTATAATTTGTTGGTTGTCGCTACAAGAAAATCCATAACTTCAAGATGTGTAGGGCTGATAATCAGTCATTCTATGATTAGAAAAAAGAGATAATTACAATCAATAACGCCGGTGCGGGATTTTGATATCCAGTACCGGCGTTATTGATTCCACAGGGGCTTGGGGGTGTAGCCACCAAATATACTATTCGTTTTCTGCTTCGGCAAGTTTGTTAAGAATCCACTCCCGATTGATAACAATGTCCTCATCATCTCGGAGATCCTTGAAATCATCGCAGTGTGAAGAAGCAAATTCATACATATTGTCAATGTCAACTGCACCAGTGATCTCACCCTTATTAATGATTACAAGAATATTTGTTCCGTCGGCATCGACAGCAAAGCGCAGTTCATCAAATTCTTTATCAGGATCATTTTTGAGAATAGAATCTGTCGCAAGTAATTTAACAAGTTCCATTATCCTGTCATCTTTACCTGCATCAAAAATCTGTATCTTTTCAACGAGCTGATTTGGTGACGTTACGATTCGGGCTAAATATTTTTCAGTACGAAAATCAAACAAAGCATTTTCACCATAAAACATTTCATATGTCTTTTCTACTTCTGATTCAGAAACCAGATAAATCATGATAAGATCTTCCATCTGGTGATAGAGTGTAGGATAGTTTAAACGAAAGGTCTCTCCACAGCTCGGGCAGGTATAAAGGAAAATAGATTGATTAAGTACCTTCTCTTTCATTTCAGGATTCAGTGCAGTATTAATACTGTCCCAGAGCTCAAAATCCCCCTCATGATGGCAGGAAGGACAAGTTACCTTTTCAATATGATGTTTTGACATAAATAATCTCCCTTTCAGTGAGATAAATCTATAGTTTTTCTATTGTAGAATAATCTTATCCGCTATTATTTCGCCAGAAAATTGCTCTGTATCTCCATCGGCATATGATAAGCCTGGCCTCGTTTTGTCAGGCTGTATAATTTAAAGCTCATTAGTTCCGGAGTCGCATTCAATGAACTGCAGAGTCTGAAATAATTCAGGTCCTCGTTCTGAACCATGGTTTTTGTCAGATTGTAAAGAACAGTGCGGAAGGAAAAGTTGACGGTATCAACTTCACGATTACTGGAAACGGTATCAATCAGACAGTTACAACAGCCAATGGCGGTAAGTTCCAGATTGATAACCTTATGCCGGGTATCTATACCGTAACCGAGCAGGCATACGATAAGTACGAGTCGCAGGAAACACATAGTGTTAATGAAGTATGGATTATAAGGAAACAGAATAAGGAGCTCTATGGATTCTTAACTGTTTGACTTATTTGTTTACAAGCAAAATATTGATTATTTTTGAGGAGCATTTTTCAAAAATAAGGTGTATAAAAGGACACTTCTCTTTTGGTAGAAATACCAATGGAAGGTGCCCTTTTTTTGTTGTCAGGCATAGCAATTATTCATTTTGATGATATGCAGAAAACACATCTTTTCACGTACCTGCCAAATAAATTTCTGGAAACAAGGAGGAAGCCATGAAAAAACGAAAAACACCTGACTTGGAAAAATATCTGGAAGGAAAGAAACGTAGATTTGTAAATTACACACAAGGAGCAAAGATGTATAGGATGTCCTACTGGCCTTTTGCCAGACTGGCGAAAAAGGCAGAAGCCAATTATCCGATTCGAAAGACAGCTATTGTGAATCTGAATATTCTGGATGATTTTTTAGAAGACAATCCTGATGTTGCATCAGAATTAAAGAAGAGAAGGGGGAAGCGTTATGGGAAATAACCGAAGCAAGGTTCCGGATTTGAAAAAGCTTGTCAAAGGAGGACGTAAGAAATTTGTCCGTTATGAAGAAGGTGCAATGCTTTATTCCATGGGGATCCATACATTTCAACAGTTAGTCTTGGAATGATGACGATTAATGCATTGGTATCTTCGGATTCTGTTTTGATTCCGGTCCAGGCAGCCTATCTTCCAGTGAAGGGATTACAGCAGCTGATCAAAACAATCTCTATGGTGAAGAAAAGACTGAATCGGAAATTGACGATAGAAGGAATCCTTTTGACTATGGTAGATTTCAGAACCAACTATGCGAAGGACATTGCGGCACTTGTGCAGGAAACTTATGGAAGCCAGATTGCAATCTTTAAAAATGTAATCCCAATGTCAGTAAAAGCGGCAGAGACAAGTGCAGAAGGAATCAGCATCTACACGCATTTGGCTGATTGATAGCAAAAACAAAGTATGATATTATATTTAAAGGTCATCGATCCATCGGCTGATGGTGTTAACAATGTAATATTGACCCAAAAATAAGTGAGAAGGCATAAAAATGCCTAGGAGGACTTAAATGATGAAAAAAACAGTATGCGAATTATTTGCTGGAGTTGGAGGATTCCGCTTGGGATTAGAACGATTAAATTCTGGTTGGGAAACAATGTGGTTTTCACAATGGGAGCCTGGAGCAAGAACACAATGGGCACATGATTGTTATGTGAAACATTTTGGAGAGTCACCTGACTTAAACGATGAGTATCATACTGGTGAAGATATTGGAAAAATGGTTAAAGAAAATATTCCTGACCATACACTTCTTGTTGGAGGATTTCCTTGTCAAGATTATAGTGTGGCACATACGCTTGCTTCATCTAAAGGGATTGAAGGAAAAAAGGGCGTTCTTTGGTGGCAGATTAGAGATACACTTATAGCAAAACAAGCACCGTTTTGTATTTTTGAAAACGTGGATAGATTATTGAAATCACCTGCAAAACAACGAGGCAGAGATTTTGGAATAATTCTTAGTTGTTTAAATGAATTGGATTATTCTGTAGAATGGCGTGTAGTTAATGCAGCCATGTATGGTGCGGCACAAAGACGTCGCCGAACATTTATTTTTGCTTATAAAAATGATACCGAGTATGGAAGAATGCAGTCAGTAATTAATGCTGAAGACATAATCACGAAGGATGGATTTATGGCTAAAGCATTTCCGATTATCAGCATAGAAAAAATATGCGAAGGAGAACTTCCATCTGATATAGTGGAAACATCAGATGGATTTGCATTTGATTTTTGTCCAGCAGGATATATGACAAAAGGTAAGATATATACTACGAAAATTAAAGAAGATGAAGAGAAACCAATTCTTCTAGGGGAAATTCTTCAAAGTGGTGTGGATGAATCATTTTTTATTACTGATGAAACACGTATGGCAAAATGGACATATTTAAAGGGAGCAAAAAAAATACCGCGAAAATCTGCTTCGGGTCATGAATATATTTTTTCGGAAGGTCCGATTGCATTTCCAGATCCGTGGGATAGGCCAGGAAGAACAATGCTTACTAGCGAATCCACACTCAATCGTAGTACCCATGTAGTAGCAGATCCATCAAATGGAAAACTAAGAATTTTGACTCCGGTTGAAGCTGAAAGACTTCAAGGTTTTGATGATGATTGGACCAATTCTGGAATGCCTCAGCGAATGCGATTTTTCTGTATGGGGAACGCATTAGTGGTTCCGATGGTTACTAGAATGGGAAAAGTATTAGATGAGATTATTAAAAATGAACCGTAAGAGACGATGTTAAAGGTCAGGTAAGGTGGTGATAATATGCCAGAACATATTTATAGTAAAGAAGATCTTATTCAGAAATTTGATGGAATATTAAATAAAACGTTTGAACAGATTGATTACGTTGGGATGTTTAATCATATTCATGAAGAAGATTTTAATCTTCAGAAAGGTATTGCAGGGGCGGTAATTGAACAAAGTGTATTGGGATATCCTCCGGATACAAAACAGGAAGCCGATTTAATTATTATAGACGATAATGAACGCAAAGATACGGAACTCAAAGTTACTGGTATGAGAATAACTAAAAATGGTAGTCCGCATTTTGTAGCTAAAGAGCCTATGTCTATAACAGCAGTTGGTATTTATGATTTGGCGGAGCAAACTTTTTACAATTCACATTTCTGGAATAAACTAGAACATATGCTTATTGTATATTATCATTATTTATCTGACCATGCTGTTACATCTTATGAATATAAGGATTTTCCGATTAAAGGTTATGAATTTCATGAATTTAATCAAGAAGATGAGAGGACCCTTCGGTATGATTGGTTTTATGTCCATGATTTAGTAGCTGATATTGTGAAAAAATATCCGGGACCTAAGGATAAAGAATGGAAAGAAAAGGTTAAGCAAGAGTATTTAGATCGGCATGGATCTTTGAGAAGATTTCTTAGTTATATAGATCTTGCACCTAAATTTCCGTCGAGATTTCGTCTAAAAAAACCTACTGTTAATACTATAATTGCAAAACATTTTGGATATGAACTTGAACAACTTCCTGGAAGGTATACTACAGTATCGGATGTTGATAAAAAGTGTCAAGAACTTCAGAAACAATTTGCCGGAAAAACTATCGGGGAAATTGCCGATTTATTTGATGTACCACAAATAACGGATAGTGGAAACGAAAATAAAAGTATTGCCGAGCAGATTACGGTAAAAATGTTTGGTGGTAATGCTAAAAAACTGAATAAAATTGAACTGTTTGAGCGCTTTGGATTGATTGCTAAATCGGTAGCAGTTACTCCCGCTGGTGGTAGAACGGAAGATATGAAATTGTATCATATTGATTTTGAAGAAATGATGCAGGAGTCGGTTACAGAGGACGATGGAACAATACGCCCGTTTACTTTTGAAGATTCAGAATTATATGGATATTTTGCAGATCATGAATTTCTTTGTATTATTTATGAGGAACCGGCCAAAGAATATGTTTTCAATCTTGAAAAAGGTAAAAAAGAAGAAGTCAAGCACCCATTAGCAGAAAATAAATTCATTGGTTTTCAGAGGTTAGTATTTTCTGATGAATTTATTGATACAGTAGTAAAAAATGTGTGGGAAGATACTCGATATAAAATTAAAAATAATAAGCTTGTAGATGTTGTTAATCGAAAATCAGATGGAAGTCCTATTCTTGTTGGTTCTGGCGATATAAGTTCAGCCCCCAATTTTTTAAAAGGATCTGAAAATGAAGTGTTTGTTCGAGGAAGTGGAGAAAATTCTGCACTAATCAATAAAACAGAATGTGTGAATGGCATAGCTATGATACCGCAGTACATCTGGATTAAAGGAACTGCGATTTGCAAAGAATTGTATCTTCATCCAGCCGATGGTGAACTATGAAACATCCAAAATATTATGAAACAGATGCAGCTACATCTAAGAGAATGAGTAATGTTAAGCTAAAAAAAGGAAAAGCAGAAACATTATTAGCTAAAAAATTATGGAACAAGGGATATCGGTATAGATTAAATTACAAAAAGCTTCCAGGATCACCAGATATAGTACTTACAAAATTTAAAATCGCAATATTTGTAGATGGAGAATTTTGGCATGGATATAACTGGAACGAAAAAAAATCAAAGCTGAAAAGGAACAGAGAATATTGGATTGAAAAAATCGAAGAAAATATTGAAAGAGATAAAAGGATTGATCAAGAACTAAAAATGATGGAATGGATTCCTATTCATTTTTGGACAAAGGAAATCGATAAAAATTTAGATGAATGTCTCACTGTTATAGAGGAAGTAATCTTTGAACAATCTACAGATATAGAAATGTAATTATAGCAAATGGATTTCTTAATATATTACATTCAGAAGGGATTAAATATAATGGGTGAAGATTTTGAAAGATTAGCACTGAAAAGATTATCTTATTATTTTGGAAAGTCTCAAACAGAATTGAAACGGACTTTTTCATTAGAATCATCTGCAAAAAATATCAATGAAGTATTGTTGTCGAAAATGCTTGGTATAGATGGCAAATTAACTTCATCAGCAGAGTTAGTTAAATCAAATATTACACCAAAAACTATTAGAATACAAAAAACGGGACACATAAAAGAAAGCATGTCTTTCCCGACATTTAAATTTACTGAAATCATTCAACAAAAGTGGGAAGACTCAGATTTTTATAAGGTTCTAAAAAATTCTGTTTTTATGTTTGTTATTTTCAATGAGAATGATATGGGGGACTATATTTTTTCACGTATCAAATTTTGGCGTATGTCGGAAAAAGATTTACTAGAAGCACGTAATGTATGGGAGAAAACCGCAGAAATAATACGGAAAGGCGTCAAACTTGAATTTGATGGTCGAGTAACTAGAAATAATTTACCAAGTGGCAGTGAAAGTCCTGTTGCGCATGTTCGTCCACATGCAAGAAATGCGCAAGATACATATCCACTACCAGATGGTAGGCTGATGACAAAACAATGTTTTTGGTTAAATCGCGGTTACATTGAAAATATTGTGACAGATGCAGCTGAGAAGGTAAATAGTAATCAAAAGTTGTTTTCAGAAGAAGAACAGGTATATATTTCTAGCTTGTTATCTTCCGATTTGATTTTTGTTAGCGACATTGAGATAAAATACATCGAAAAATTTGGAAAACTGCATATTGATAGAGTTAATGCAAAATCATTAAAAGCACTAGGATATAAATATTATTCTGATTACATTATCAGCATGAAATATGAAAATGAAGATGAATATTTTTCTAAGTTAATATTAGAAGCTCCAATTTTAGATTTTTCCAAAATGGATCCGAGACTTATTCAATCATTATCTTTTAATAAAATGATAAATATGATGCGTTCGACTTATGATGTGTTGGAATTTGAAGAAGGAAAGTATCTTACGTTTGATCATTTAAGAGATATAGAACCTGATATTTCTAAAACAACAATACTTGAATTTGCTACAAATGCAATAAGGTATACTGGAAAACAAAGATACTTAAATTCACATTTTCTGAGGAAAGAAGGATCCCAAAACAATCTATATAGTTTTGGTTTTTCAGATTTTTTTTACGATAGGATATTACGATATTCAAAAATATTTAAGTTTATGCGAATTGGTGGAACATTATTGTTTTATGATAGCAGTGACAGTAAAACGAATGGTGATTTCTTCCGAGATATATTTAAAGATATTAAATCCATGGATATCGAAAGGTTTGAGGAATATCTTAAAGACGAGTATGGTATCTCATTATCTAAAAATCGCATAATGACCATTTCTAAAGCAAATGGTCTATATTATGATTCTACGATGGAAAAAATATATTATACGAAAGATGACTTTTATAATGAGTTATAAAGGCGGGGTGAAATATGAATTTACTTACAGATGGTATTACAATAGGTGCAGTGAGAAAAACAGATAGAGCAACAAAAATGACGGTTGATGGTCTTACGGATACGTATGCAATTTATCAAGTAAGATTAGACTATCTTTATTTTAATGATCAAAATGATCGTATTGCTACCTGGATTAGTCAATATAAAGCTGAAAATGGAATAGATACTATTTCGATGCAAGATGTAGAGAAATACAATGATATGATTCAGGGATTTATTACCAAGAGTAATCCAGACAAACTTAAGCAGACAGAAAAAAATATTGAGCTTATTGGTCAACAAAAGTATGGCGTTGTATTAACAGATGGACGGATAATCGATGGAAACCGCCGTTTTTCTTGTTTGCGAAACTTATCAAAAAAAAATGATAGCTTTAATTATTTTGAAACAGTTATCTTAGACCGTGATTATGAACATAATGCAAAGCAAATCAAAATGCTTGAACTTCAAGTTCAGATAGGAGAAGAAGCACGTGTAGATTATAATCCAATTGATAGACTGGTCGGTGTGTATAGAGATCTTGTTAGAGATAAACTTTTAACAATTTCTGAGTATGCACGAAGTACAAATATGAAAGAGAAGGATGTAGAAAAACAAATAGAATATGCTAAATTATTGGTCGAATTTCTTGAAGCTATAAAAGCACCGGAACAGTTTTATATTGCACGTGATATGGATTTGAATGGTCCGCTTGTTGAACTTTATGGCATACTAAATAAAATTAAGGATGAAGATAAAAGACAAGAAGTGAAATATATTGTTTTTACCAATTTTTTGATGGCTCCTTCAGGTGATATGACACGATTCGTACGAAATTTGAAAAAAGTAGCGGTGTCGAAATATCTGGATGAGTTTATTGAAAAGGAGACAGAAATTTCAGAAGATGTATTGGACAGTCTTCCGGAAGTGGGAAAAGTAACGCCAGATACTATTGCAAAAGTGCGTGCAAATAAAGACATTGTGGATCAACTTGGTAATGAAATGGAAATTGTTAGTAACAAGGCAAAGGTATCGGAAGTAAGAAATAAACCAGGTCAGATTTTAACCAAAGCTGTGGATGCTATTCTTTCTATTGATTTAGGAATCATTGATAAGCTTACTGATGAACAACGTGAGGAAATGACGGAAACTATTGAAAAATTAGAGGAAGCTGTAGAAAATCTTAAAGAGGTACTTTAATGTTTAGGGAATTAAATCTTCATCCGGTTTATACATCAGATGAGGATAATATTGCTAGAGATTTTTATATTCCTGTTTTACGAAATGCCCAGACGTTTAATAGGACAAGTGCTTATTTTTCAGCAAGAGCGCTTGCTGCTTATTCTGAAGGATTAGAATACTTTAGTATTCATGGGCAAAAATATAGATTGATTATTTCAAAAGATATTACGGAATATGATTTCAAACAACTAAAAGCAGGATACGCACTTAGAAAAAAGGTCCTTGATAATATGGTTGATGATTTTATGGAATCATTGACTCTAGCTGAGGAAAAAAACATATCAAATCTTGCATATTTTATTGCAAAAGGTGTTGTTGATATAAAAATTGCATTTAAAGAAAAGGGTATCTTCCACGATAAATGTGGAATTATTACAGACGAAAGAGGCGATAAAATATGTTTTCGTGGATCAAATAATGAAACTGAGGCAGCTATAAATGCCAATTATGAGTCTTTTCAAGTAACTTGTAGCTGGCTGGATCCAACTGGTTTTTATACAGAAGGAATTGTGAAATCTGAGGAAGAATTTGAACATCTTTGGAATAACAAGAAGGATAATATTGTAGTATTGCCGGTGGAAGATGTAATAATAAAAGAAATAATGAAATATAACAAAGGACGGATAATAGTGGAAGAAATATTATTAAAGCGAGATATTGCTATTTTGGATATTGAAGGGGGACAACTTCTCTTACATCTAAATATGGAATCCACGGAATGGCTGCTGTCAAAAACTTTTTTTAAGTCACGTTTGAAACATCGTGTTGAGAAAGTGGAGAACAATATTATATATTTTAAAACAGATTTATCTTATCCAGAATATATTAAAATTGATTCTGTGTTAAAAAAACGAATACCTCAATGTGGTTTTGAATACACAATGACACAACGTCTCAAAGACTTTATTGATGAAAAAAATCTTCATATTAAAGAACGATCAATGCTTGGTACTGAGTTAAAGACAGATAACCACCGGTTAGAGGACAGATATAAAAAATTTAAATCCATAGTTGATGAAAATATGGAGAGAACGCTTCGAGATAAACAAATGAGAGATGCATTTTTTATGTATGCAATGACTAAGTCTGGAAATTTTTCTGTTCCAGGTTCAGGTAAGACATCTTCCGCTTTGGCAGTCTACTGTTATCTTAAAGAATGTAATTTAGTAGATAGAATAGTCATGATTGGGCCGAAAAATTCGTTTGGCTCATGGATAGATGAGTTCCAAGCTTGTTTTGGAAATAAGCTGATATTAAATTGTTTTAATATTCAGAATCCGGAATATAAGTCTGTTAAATTGAAGAAGAATGCTCTCAGATATGAATCGGCAGATAAAAATTTATTTCTTATAAATTACGAAGGATTAGGTGCTTGTTTAGAAGAGATAAAACATATTGTATCAAATAGAACACTTCTTATATTTGACGAAGTGCATAAAGTCAAGGCGATTAATGGTAAGCGCGCAACGGATGCACTTGCTATCGCAAAGTGTTCATCGTATACAATAGCGATGACCGGAACGCCTATTCCCAATACATATATGGATCTTTATAATTTATTGCATATTCTCTATAATGATGAATATATGGATTTTTTTGGTTTCGATATACCTACATTAAAAGACCCGAGTGTAGAGGAAATAGAAACTATTAATGAACGAATACAGCCATTTTTTTGCCGAACAACAAAGCAAGAATTGAATGTTCCGGAGGCAAATCCTGACATTATAAATAAAGTAAATGCAACAAAAGATGAGCAGGAGCTTTTTGAAATCGTATGTAAAAAATATCAGAATAATAAATTAGCATTGTTTATTCGAATTCTACAATTAGAATCAAATCCTAAGATGATTTTGAAAGCACTTGATTTTAGTGACTTTAAGGATATTTTGGATATTACAGACGATATTGATGATATTGATATGGTTGATTATTCAAATGATGTTAAGGCACTCATAGATAAAATCAAAATAACGTCCAAAACGGCTGCTTGCATAGATACAACAAAAGAATTGGTATATTCTGGCAAAAAAGTTGTTATTTGGTGTATTTTCCGAGATTCAATAAAGAGAATAAAAAAGCTGCTGGAGAATGAGAATATTCATGCGGAGTATATCATGGGTGAAGTGGAATTGGAAAAAAGACAAATGCTGATTGCTGATTTTAGGAATGGAAAATTTGATGTACTGATTACTAATCCACATACGCTTGCTGAGTCTGTTTCCTTGCATTCAGTGTGTCATGATGCAATCTATTTTGAATACAGTTATAATTTAGTTCATTTATTACAATCAAAGGATCGTATTCATCGATTGGGATTGAAAGAGGAACAGTATACACAATATTACTTTATGGAAAGCCAATATAATACCCCAAGCGGGGAGCAATCTATAGATAATAAGGTATATTTACGTTTAAAAGAAAAAGAGCAAACAATGTTGGATGCAATAGATAATCATGAGCTTGAACCAGTTTATACACCAGAAGAGGATTTGGAATTGATATTTAACCATTTGTGATAATTAGCATAAAAAACGGCGGTGGTATATTGAATGATGATGAGAAATTAAAAAATACTATAGAGGAATTACTCTCTAAAGGATACGAGGGTGGTCACTGGGATTATAAAAAAGATTATACAGATTGCCAAGAAGATAAACTGATGGATTTGATATGTATGGCAAACAATATTGAAGGGCAAGATGCTTATTTGATTTATGGTGCAAATAATGATGGTACAGTGTTTGGTATAGAGAATACATCACATAAGCGGTATACGTCTAAAGAATTACAGGAATTTTTAAGAACAAAAATGTTCGCAGGAGATTATGTTCCTTCTATTTCTGTAAATACGATAAAGATTGATGGACACGAATTAGATGTTGTAACAATTCACAATACAAATAAAACCCCTTATTATTTAAAAAAGGATTTTAACCCTAGTAAAGATAAACCAAATAAAAAGCTGCGTGCAGGTGCAATTTATACAAGGGTCAATGACATAAATACTCCGAGAGAGTTAACAGCTAGTTTGGAACATACAGAGTATTTGTGGCGAAAGCGATTTGGGATAGAAAAAACTCCTTCACAGAAGTTAATGCTTTTATTAGATGATATTAATGGCTGGTCTGAAAGCAAATGGGATGAGCAAAGATATAGTTATAATATTCAGTCACCAGAATATCAAATTATAGTTTTAGAATCGGATCGAGGTTATGAAACTTTACGTTATTTCTATGATGATGAAAATATGTTATATGCACCTGTAAAATTAAATTATTTAACGACAACATTGTATGAAACGGAACTTTGGTATATGGATATGGGACGATGTAAAATTCCAAAACCTAGAATTCGATATATAATTGAGTCACATATTTTATATTATTATATTGAGAAAAATACTATAGAAGGCAAGTTACTTCCATTTTTTACAAATGAAAGATGCAAATGTTGTAATCGCTCAGGGTCACCCATGCCAATATTGATATTTGATAATAAATATGATAGAGAAAAGTTTGAAAAATGGATGTTAAATCATATTTCTCTTCGAACAAATTATGAAAAATCTCTTCAACAGAGTGCTATATTTCAACATATACAAAACAAGGAAATGATAGATGGGAAATCTGAATGCGGTGTATTAGAAGTGGCTACATCGTTTGAATTCTACAAAGAATGGGAAAAAAGTGAAGAATTATCTTGCTCATAGCACTGAAATATTGGACACATAGTAGGAGAAATAATATTTTGGAAAATATACTGCAAAGAAAATTATCTGAAGAAAGTAAGCAAATTAATAAGAAATTTATGAAGGATACAAAATCCAATGAAATTTTGATTATTATTCTTAAAGCTCATTTATATATTGAAAGAGAGCTGATAAAAATCTTAACAGATACAATTATTGATGAAAAGGTATTAAAGGGGACAACATTTAGACAAACACTGGATTTAGCAAATTCTATGGGATTAATAGAGGGAATTTATGGAACATTAGGCAAAGTGAATTCGATAAGGAATGCGTGGGAAAGAAGGAAAAGCAACAGAAACAAAGCTGGAGCGAGGAAGAAAATTAATCAGGGAACTGCTTGCTGATAAAAAAGAAATTTCAATCAGGGAATTAGACGAAAAAGCAAAGGAACAGGGAATTTCTGGAAGAACCATGCGTGATGTAAGAAGCCGGATGAAGAATGAGTTGGAGTATCGAGTAAATGAAAAACAGGAAAACAGTATTCGATTAAAAGAATGATGGGTGGCAGAGTCATTGAAGCAAATACAGATTTTTATAGATATTCTATCTGCCACTTGCCGTCTGCCGGTGCATGAATTTTTCAAGTATCAGGAGTAAGTAAAAGTAGATTGACAGATAATATAGAAAAGCGTATTATAATAATAAGAGGTGGGATTTCCTACACAAATGCTTGCGTAGGAGGTGTCGATAATGGAAGCAATGAAAGATTATGTTGCCCATCTGGATAACAAAAAAAGAATTACGCTCAGAGGAGCTGCTTATCAGTATTACAATGTAAAAGAATACGGAAATGGCTGCATTATTCTGGAACCTCGGGAACTGGCAGTGCCAGAGAGCATTTCAGCCAGAACTCTGGCAGA
>ERZ812616.2878-NODE-2878-length-13262-cov-2.384190_pt1 | contig 13262 bp, 12 predicted proteins | sample MGYA00376249_ERZ812616 | MGnify/ENA primary metagenome ERZ812616 (study PRJEB26924, sample SAMEA4378265) | human gut metagenome | biome: human gut; feature: human-associated habitat; material: faeces | place: China | collected 2013 ... | reverse complement strand
TGCGCTTACAGCACGAGCGACGGGGCCGCGTAGACGCGAGCCTTGAGCTCGCTGTTGAGCATGTACAGGCCCTTGGCGTCCGTGCCGAAAAGCTCCATTTTCGTGATGAGATCGGCGGCGTTCTTCTCCTCCTCGCCCTGCTCTTTGACAAACCAGTCGAGCAGCTGCATGGTGCGGAAGTCGCGGTCGTCATACGCGGCGGCGTAGATGCCGTTGATGAGCGAGGTGACGTACTGCTCGTGCTCGAGCGCTTTTTTCAGCGGGGTCATGTGGTCGCCGCGCGTCCAGTCCGGCGCGTCGACGGCACCGAAGCTGACGGCAACGCCGTTGTTGAGCAGGTACTGGAAAAACAGCAGCGCGTGGTCGCGCTCCTCCTGCGCCTGCACGCGGTACCAGTTTTCAAAGCCGTCGAGACCGGCGGCCGCATAGTAGTTGGCAAAGTCCAGATAGAGATAGGCCGAGTAAAACTCCTTATTGATCTGCTCGTTGATGAGCTGGGCAACCGTTGCGTTCATGGGATGACCTCCTGATAGAAAATAAGAATGATTCTTGATTTCTATCATACAGGATTTTTCCGCCTTGTCAAGCCCCGAGGGAAACTTTTTCTGGCGCGCAGGCGCGTTTCCTGTTAAGATGGGCGGGAGAGAAGCAAAAACGGGAACGGAGGAACCCACATGGACTACAACGAAGTTTTACAGCGGGCGCGGGCGCGCATGGCCCCGCGCTGCAAGGTCTGCCCGGAGTGCAACGGCCTCGGCTGCGGCAACACGATGCCCGGCCCCGGCTCAAAAGCGCCCGGCAACGGCGCGAACGACAACTGGCACGCGTGGCGGCGCTGGTGCCTGAACATGGACACCATCGCTCCGAACACGCCGGTGGACACGTCGCTGGAGCTGCTCGGCCGGACATTTTCCCTGCCCGTGATCGCGGCGCCCATCGGCTCGCTGCGCGCGCAGTTCAATCCTGAGGACGACATCCGCGACTACAACGCCTGCTGCATCGCTGCGGCGGCGCAGACCGGCATCGCCGCGAGCTTTGGCGACGGGCTGGACGCGCGCGTGTTCCCGCACGGGTGCACGCTCTCGCAGCAGTACGGCGGCATCGGCCTGCCGGTCATCAATCCGCTGTCGATGGACACCATCCGGGCAAACCTCGACCTTGCCAACGCGGCGCGGCCCTTTGCCGTGAGCGTGGTCATCGACTCGGCCGGTCTGCCGCACCTGAAGGCGGCCAGCCCCGACGCCGGCAGCAAGACGGTCGCGGAGCTGCGCGAACTGTGCGGCTATGCGCAGATGCCCATGATCCTCAAGGGTATCATGACGGTGCGCGGCGCGGAGAAGGCTGTGGAGGCCGGCGCGGCGGCCATCGTCGTCTCGAACCACGGTGGGCGCGTGCTGCCCGGCAGTGCCGCGACGGCGGACGTCCTGCCCGAGATCGCGGACGCGGTGGGGGATCGCGTGAAGATCCTCGTCGACGGCGGCATCCGCTCGGGCACGGACATTTTCCGCGCGCTCGCGCTCGGCGCGGACGCGGTGATGATCTGCCGGCCGTTTCTCATCAGCTACTACGGCGGCGGCATGGAGGGCATCGTCACCTACGTGGAGAAGCTGCGCGCAGAGCTGACGGACGCGATGTATATGTGCGGCGCGCGCAGTCTCGGCGACATCACGCGCGACATGGTGCGCGAGGTGCGGTAACGAACACGGCAAAAAGCAAACAGCTGCGAAGCCTTGGCTTCGCAGCTGTTTTTGCGCTCACAGGTGCTGGTTGCGCGGGATGCGGTCATAGTGCCGCAGCAAAATCGGCTCGAAGGCCGACAGCAGCTTCATGTCGAGATTGAAAAAGTAGATCGTGAACGTCACGGCGAATGCACCCGCGCTCACGCCGAGCAGCCGCCACGCGAATTTCGGTATTTGCATCGTTCCCCTTCCTTTCTCACCATGCATTTTCGTCCGGCAGAACCTCGATCGACGGGTCGAGCGGCTCTTCACGCATGACGGTGCGCATATAGGCGTTGAGCTGGTCGCGGATGGCCTGGCGCGTGTAGACGCGCGGGTCGCACAGGTCGTGGCAGACCCAGACGAGGTGGATGCCGCGCGCGCGGGCCTGCTCCTCGAACTGGCCGTGCATGCCGGTGAGTGCCTTGCAGGACATATGTTCCCACATGATGACCATGTCGGCGTGCATCGTCTCGCAAAATTCCCACAGCTCGTCGACGAGCACCCTGTAGCCGCCGTGCGTGCGGTTGCGCATGATCATGTTTTCATTCAGCCACGCCATGTCGTAGAACGCCTGCTCGCGGTTTTCGGGCGTGTCGGTGTCGGCGATCATGCGCGTGTTGACCAGCGAGAGCATATCCGTCAGCGGCACGATGCCCCAGCAGTGCACCATCCAGTTGAGCATGTCGATGCAGTACTGCGGCTGCACACCCCAGACGATGGCGCGGTGGCGGTATTCCGGCGCCATCATGCGGTGCGCCTTGTTGCCGCGCTCGGCGTAGCGCATGATCTTGCGGTCGATGGGCGGGAACTTGGCCGAGCGGCCGCAGTTGCCCATGTAGTTCGTGTCGTTATACAGCGAGAACGGCGCGCCGACAAACTGCGGGTAGGGCGTGCTGTTCATCTCGAGCCACGCCAGACGGTTGCGCGTGGCATCGTTGACGCGCTTGGCGCACTCGAAGTAGTGCGACCAGTCCCAGTGCTGGCCCGTGTGCTCCTCGACGAAGGCGATGACGTTGCGGATATCCTGCGCGGCGTAATCCTGCACATCGTCCTCCTGATGGCGCATGGGCGCGACAAGCTGGAACGTCGGGATGCCGTATTCGCGCTCGAGGCGCTTGGCGATGATGCCGTTGCCCATGAGCGAGCCGTCGCAGGTGGTGTTGCACTGCACGGCGCAGACGCCGAGCACGGCGAAGTCATCGTCGATGGAGCAGCCGGCCTCGGCCTCCGGCATGGGGCAGACGTCGCCTGCGATGCCGAACTGCTGCGCCACGTCGAGGTAGTGCGTGGAGGAGTTTTGCGTCAGGAGGTTTGCCACGAACATCGTCGGCACTTCGCGCAGGATGGCCTTCACGTTCGGGAAGCCCATCATGAACGCGGTCATCTCGTTTTCGTCCGTGAGCACGCATTTTTTGGAAAATTCCACGTCGTTGCCGGTGCGGCGGTCGCCGCGGAAGATGTCGTCCATGGTGCTGGCCACGTCGTAGACCACGAAGTCCATGGACGTATGGACGATGCGCAGCGCCTCGTCGCGCAGGCCCATCGTGAACTTGTCGACCATGTGCGGCACGGCGAGGTAGTTGGCCATCCAGCGGTAGCGGAACATGGCCTTGATGTTGCGCGGCTTGACGATGAACTTTGCGAGGAGGGACAGAATGTACAGCCAGCGGCCGTAGTCATAGAGGGTATCCTTGACGCCGCGCCACTCGCGCCGGCAGCGGACCTTTCCGCCGTCGAAGAGTACGCCGAGCTGCTGGTCGCCGATGCGCCGCTTGCCTTCATTGGTCACCATCATCGGACACCTCCCTGTATTTTCTTGATCTCTATGCTCTCGACGAATGCCTGGACGCGCGTGCGCATCTGGCCGATCGAGGAGCGGATGTTGTACGGCCGGTCAACGGACAGCACAGGGAAACCGAAGTCTTCGCGCAGCATCACCGAACCGAGCGTACGCTCATATGCCCACGGGTCGCAGAACTTGATCTGCTGATAGAGGATGCCGTCGGCGTTGTACGCTCTGGCGATGTCGGCCACGTACTGCTTGCGGCCGTAGACCTTTTCCATGTTCATCGTGCGCGGGCACTGGCCGCGGTAAACATACTGGCGGCAGATCTGCGTGAGCGCGTCCTCCTCGTCCGTGAGCACGATCGGGTCGCGTCCCGGAAGCGAGCCGAAGCAGAACCGGTCGGCGCAGACATAGGCGCCGGTGTCCTCGATGAGCCGGATGAATTCGCTGTCGTCCACTTCGGAGCCGACGAGCGCGATGCGCGCGCGGTATGCCCGCTCCTCCGGCTCGCGGCTGCGTACTTCCTCGAGCGTCTCTTCCAGTTTGTCGATCAGCAGGTACTTCGGCGCGACATAGGTCGCAAGCGTGATGACGTGGAATTCGTAGCCCGTGATGCGCGGATTGGGGCCCTTGCGGTACTCGCCGATGGCGCGGATGAGCTCGCACACGCGGTTGTGCTCGGCCACCGCCCTGCGGATGGCGGCGTCGGACACGTCCGTGCCGAAGGCGTCGTGCAGGGGCTTGAGGATGTGGTTTTTGCACTGGAGCACGAGCAGGTCCACGCCGTTGTCGTCGGCCTTGAGCGGGATCTCCATGTACTCGTAGAAGAAATGGTCCTTGCCGGCGCCCATGGTCTTGAGCAGCTCCATGTTCTCCACGGCGCGGTTCATCATCGAGCAGCCGTCCGGCGTAATCATGCAGTCGGCAAAGTTGTAGCCGCCTTCAATGGCGCGCTCGAGCAGCGCGCGGCTGTACTCGCACAGGAAGCTGGTCATATAATATGTGGCCATTTCCATAGAGCCGGTGCGCGGCGCGCGCAGGCGCGTTGAGAACGAGCCGGGCAGGTTCAACAGCGGCTCAGGCGTGTTTTCGCAGGCATAGGCAACGCAGATCTTCCCCTCGTTCTGCGCCTGAGCAATCAGGTCATTGTGCGCTTCCTGCAAAAGGTTTTCGAAGTACAAAAGATGTTTCAGGTCTTTCATGGTTCACTCCCTCTTCGTTCGTGTTTCTATCAAAAGCGGCTGCGCGACCGCTTCTGTCTCTTTTGCTGCCCATAGGCAGGGAGGCGTGCCGGAATCAACGCGCCTCGATCTGTTTGATATTGATCTCATTGCCCTGCTGCAGCCAGGTGTTGCCGCTGCCGCAGTGCGGGCAGGTCTTGCCGTATTGTACGGTCGGGTAAGTGGTCTTACAGTCGTCGCACCAGGTGACGGCCGGAATGATCTCATACAGGAATTTCGTGCCCTGAATGATCGGCTCCTTCTTGGTATACCAGTTCCAGCAGTCCTCGAGATATTCCGGCACAATGCCGGAGACCTCACCGAATTCGAGCGTGACCGACTCGATCTCGGTGAGGTTGTTTTCCTTGGCGATCTCCTGCACCTGCTTGACGACATAAGTAACGATACTCAGCTCGTGCATGGGGGCTCCTTTCAAGCGGGCGGGCACAGCGGGAAGGGTTCTGTGCCCGCCTCATAATGATGGATTACTTTTTCTTTTCCGCCAGAGACTTCTTGATGATCTTCACCTGACGCTTGGCGGCGTAGGGGACGATGGCCTTGAACTTGTCCTCGGCCGGGATCATCTTGCTGTTTTGCGGACGCACGCGCTTGAGGTGGATGGCGTCGAATTCGCACTTGGTCGTGCAGATGCCGCAGCCGATGCACTTGTTCGGATCGACGACGCTGCGGCCGCAGCTCAGGCAGCGGGACGCCTCGGAGCGGATCTGCTCTTCGGTGAACGTCACGCGGTCGTCCTGCATGGTGCGCACCTTCTTGCTGTCGATGGCAACGGCGGCACGCGCGGGCTTTTTGATCTTCTCGGTCGGCAGAACGATATCGTCTTTGTTGAGCTCCTTGAACTCGCGGGTGTTGCGGTGGATCGTCAGGGTCTGGCCCTTGTTGACGAAGCGGTGGATGGACACCGCGCCCTCGCGGCCGGTCGCGATCGCGTCGATCGTGTACTTCGGGCCGGTGGCGCAGTCGCCGCCGACGAAGATATCGGGCTCGTTGGACTGGAACGTCACGGCGTCGTGTGCGATCAGGCGGCCGTCAGCCGTCTCCGCCGCGGTGCCGGCCAGAACGTCGCCGTAGACCGAGCGCTGGCCGATGGCGACCAGAACGTTGGAGCACGGGACGGTGATGGTCTCATTCTCGTCATAGACCGGAGCAAACTTGCCGCTCGCGTCGCGGACGGACACGCAGCGCATCAGCTCGATGCCGGTGACCTTGCCGCCCCCGCCGAGGATGGCCTTCGGCGCCCAGGAGTTGTTGATGACGACGCCGTCGGCGATGCCGGCGTTCTTCTCGTCCGGAACGGTGGGCATCTCTTCGTCCTTCTCGAGGCAGTACATGTTCACGCTGCCCTTGGTCAGACGCAGGGCCGCGCGCGCCACGTCGATGGCCGCGTTGCCGCCGCCGATGACGACCACATCGCCCGTGAGCTTCTTGAGCTTGCCGGCGTTGACTTCACGCAGGAAGTCGAGACCGCTCTTGACGCCTTTGAGATCCTCGCCGGCGATGTTGAGCTTCGCCGCCTGCTGCAGGCCGACCGCGACGTAGAACGCCTGGTAGCCCTCTTCGCGCAGCTGCTGGATGGTGATGTCCTTGCCGACTTCGACGCCGCATTTGAACTCCACGCCCATCTCGCGCAGCACATCGATCTCGGACTTGACCACGTCCTTGCCGATGCGGAAGCTCGGGATACCGTTGACGAGCATACCGCCAGGCACGGCTTCCTTCTCGAACACGACCGGGCTGTAGCCCTCAATGGCCAGGAAGTAGGCGCAGGACATACCGGCCGGGCCGCCGCCGATGATGGCGATCTTCTGGTCAAGTTTCTCGTGTGTGCAGGAGTTCATGGGCGGCACGTAGCGGTGCTCGGCCTTCATGTCCTGCTCGGCGATGAACTTTTTGATCTCGTCGATGGCCAGCGGCTCGTCGACGGTGCCGCGGGTGCAGGCATCCTCGCAGTACTTTCTGCAGATGCTACCGCAGACAGCCGGGAACGGGTTATCCTTCTTGATGAGCTTGAGCGCGTCGGCATAGCGGCCGTCGCCCGCCATCTTGATGTAGCCCTGGATGGCGATGTGTGCCGGGCAGGCAGCCTTGCAGGGCGCCGTGCCGGTCGGCCAGGTCTGGATGCATCCGTTCTCGTTGCGGTAATTCTTGTTCCAGTGATCCTCGCCCCACTTGGTGTCGTCCGGCAGCTCATGGTGCGGATACTGGATGGGGCCTTCCTTCGTGCAGAGCTTCTGACCGAGGCGGACAGCACCAGCCGGGCAGGTCTCTACGCACTTGCCGCAGGCAACGCACTTTTCCGGGTCGCTCTCGGCCACGTAGGCGGAGGCGGACAGGTTCGGCGTGTTGAACAGCTGCGAAGTGCGCAGCGCGTTGCAGACGCCGACGGCGCAGTTGCAGATGCCGAAGATCTTGTTCTCACCGTCGATGTTCGTGATCTGGTGGACATAGCCGCGGTCCTCGGCCTTCTGGAGGATCTCCATGGCCTCTTCATAGGTGATGTCGTGGCCGTGGTTCGTCTCGCGGCAGTAGTCGGCGAAGTCGCCGACGCCGATGCACCACTCGCCTTCCACGTCGCCGGAGCCCTCGCCGCGGATGCGCTGCTGCTTGCGGCAGGAGCACACGGACACGCCGATGTGGCCCTCGTACTTCTTCAGCCAGTGGGACAGGTGCTCGATCGGCAGAGACTTGCTCTCGGCCGGGATGGCCTTTTCGACCGGGATGACGTGCATGCCGATGCCGGCGCCTCCGGGAGGCACCATCTCGGTGATGCCCGCCAGCGGCAGATACGCCATGCGCTCGAAGAAGTCTGCCGTCTCCGGGAACATGTCCGCCTGCTCGGGATTGATCATCATGATCTCGGCACTGCCGGGGACGAACATGTCCAGCACCCAGCGTTTCTCATGGTTCGGGTTCTTGCCGTCGAGGTTCTCCCAATGGAACTCGACCAGACCGCTCTCGCTGATAGCCTGCATCGCTTTTTCCAGATAGGCTCTGTCGAACTGCGGGTTTTTCTTTGCGAGCTGCTCGATCGTGAGCGGCACGCGCTTTTTCATCGTCAGGGCGATATCGAGGATATCGTCCGCCATCTTCTCATCATACTTCACCGCCGTGAACTTCAGGGCGGAGTTGATGCCCAGATACTCCGGGGCATCCGGCGTGATCTTGTCCTTGCCGAGCAGGACCGTTGCGCGATCCGTGATTTCTTTGCCGAGCTTTGCAATTTTCTCGTCTTTTGTCATGTTCTCGCTTCCTTCTCTGATAGTTTACATCCAAATAACGACGGGCCGTTCGGACACTTGAACAGCTTCCAGCGTCGCCATGTTAATTTATTAACCCTGCAATGTCAAGGCCTCCAGGGCATTTTTGAAACAAGTCACAAAAAAGTTGTAAAAGAATTGCGAATAAAATCTTATGTGTGTTGAATCACAGAAACAAAAGTCGTATAATGTTTGAAGAAAGCAAACATTTTTCGTCAGGGGTGTTTGAAGTGCAAGATTCTTCCTGGAAATTCAAAGAGGAAGTCGCGGAAACAGCCATTTCCCTCTTTAAGCGCGACGGATATAACAACGTGACCGTCAACGACATCTGCAAGGCATGCGGTATCTCCCGCTCCGTCTTTTACTCCTCTTTCAACGGCAAACGCAGCATCCTCGAATACATGGTGGAAAAACCGCAGCACAATGACGACAAGAGCTTCATGAAGTTTGCGCACGCAGATAATGACTTTGAGCGCATCTGGCAGCTGTTCGACCGGTTCATCACGATCGCTTACGACTTCGGCCCGGAACTGACGAGCACACTCTTCATCATGCAGTTCGAGTCGCCCGAAGGCATCCGCACGGCCATCCATGCGCTGGACGATCTGTTTGCAACGCTGGCCAATAACTGCGCCAAGGCGGGCATTATCGACACGGAAGAGCCGCCGGATCTGCTGTCGCGCATCGCGACGGATCTGGTCTGCCATGAGCTCTATGTCTGGTGCAGTCAAAAGGGCAACTTCTCGCTGCGCGCACGTGCGCGGCAGTATGCCGAGGTCGCCTACCACGTCAAACCGGAATACCGCATGCCGGCCGAACAGCGGGATGCTCTGTGACTTGCAGCATACGGCTACCGCCTGAATCTGTGCATGCAATACCATGGCGCTTTCAGTCAGTGACGTAAAATCACGCCGCCACAGGGACTGAACAATCTGCTGCTTGAGGAAATGATACATGAATAAATATGTTTATAAGCTCGGAGAATTCAGCGGCAGTGATTACCTCAAATTCAGAAAGGGAAATTCTGGTGCCAGCAGGAAGTTTCTTCGACAAGATTCACTGTATGTACTGGACAACGCGTTTTACTTTTTCCTGGCAAGCGCATTTCAAAAAGTCTCTGTGTCATTCGATATGTTTGAAGATACTAGTGTTACAAGAGGAGAATGGTGAAAAATGATGCAGCTGAACATTCCAGAAACCGTTCTCCCCGAATTTGTAAGTGATGCTAAGGAAACGATATCTGCTACAGACCGTTGGGTCACAGAAGAAATCGGAGAGAACGAAGAATTCATTGTCATTGGCGTATAACAAAAAAGAGCTATCTGATTTCAAATGAAGTCAGATAGCTCTTTTCTTATGAATCATAAAATTCTGTTGCCAAATCGCTGCCGCGAGGGGCTTCAAGGCTTAAAAAGTCCAGTATTTACAGGCTTTTTTCGACCTCTGGAATTATTCCCACTCGATCGTGGCGGGCGGTTTGGACGTAATATCATAGACGATGCGGTTGATGCCCTTGACCTCGTTGACGATGCGCACGGAGACGCGGTCGAGCACATCATACGGGATGCGCGTCCAGTTGGCAGTCATGAAGTCCGTCGTCGTGACACTGCGCAGCGCGAGCGTATAGTCATACGTGCGGCCGTCGCCCATAACACCGACAGAGCGCATATTCGTCAGCACCGCGAAGTACTGATTCATCGTCTGCTCCAGGTGCGCCTTGGCGATCTCGTCGCGGAAGATGAAGTCCGCGTCGCGCAGGATGTCCAGCTTGTCCTTGGACACCGCACCGAGACAGCGGATGGCCAGACCCGGGCCCGGGAACGGCTGGCGCATGACCAGATACTCCGGCAGGCCGAGCTCACGGCCGAGCGCGCGCACCTCGTCCTTAAACAGCAGACGCAGCGGCTCAATAATCTCCTTGAAGTCCACAAAGTCCGGCAGACCGCCGACGTTGTGGTGGCTCTTGATGACGGCAGCGACATTCGTGCCGGATTCGATCACGTCGGGATAGATCGTACCCTGAGCCAGATAGTCGACCGAGCCGATTCTTGCCCTCTTCCTCAAAGACGCGGATGAACTCCTCGCCGATGATCTTGCGCTTCGTCTCCGGATCGGAGACGTCCTTCAGGCGCGTGAGGAAACGCTCTTCCGCGTTGACGCGCACGAAGTTGATGTCCCAATTCTGGAACGCAGCCTCGACCTCGTCGCCCTCGTTCTTGCGCAGCAGACCGTGATCGACAAAAATGCACGTGAGCTGATTGCCGACCGCCTCCGCCAGCAGCGCGGCCGCGACCGAAGAATCCACACCGCCGGAAAGTGCCAGAAGCACCTTGCCGTCGCCGACCTTGGCGCGGATGTCCTCAATGGACTTGCGCATGAAGTCGCCCATCGTCCAGTCGCCGGTCGCGCCGCAGACCTCATACAGGAAGTTGCGCAGCATGGCCTGTCCGTACTCGGTGTGGTTGACCTCGGGGTGGAACTGCACGCCGTAGAAGCCGCGCGCTTCATCGCAGATACCGACCGTCGGGCAGGCATCCGAATGCGCCACAAGCCGGAACGAATCCGGCACCTTGGCCATATAGTCCCCGTGACTCATCCACGTAATGCTCTGCTCCGGCAGGCCGCGGAACAGACGGCAATCGGTGTCAAACCATGTCTCCGTCTTGCCGTACTCGCGCGCGGTGTCCTTCCCGGCGGCGGTTACTTCCCCACCGAGATACTGCGCCATGAGCTGGCAGCCGTAGCAAATACCGAGGATGGGGATGCCGAGCCGAAAGATCTCCGGATCAACCTGCGGCGAACCTTCGGCGTACACGCTCTGCGGGCCGCCGGTGAAGATGATGCCGATGGGGTCAAAGGCGCGGATCTCATCCACGGTCATGGTGTTCGGCTTGACTTCGCAATAGACATTGCACTCGCGCACGCGGCGCGCAATAAGCTGGTTATACTGTCCTCCGAAATCGAGGACGATGACAGACTGATTCGGCATGGATGACGCTCTCCTTATTCGACGGTAACGGATTTCGCGAGGTTTTTCGGCTTATCGATCGCGCAGCCGTTGGCTTTTGCGACATAATATGCAAAGAGCTGCAGCGGCACGATCTCCGCCGGGACGACGAACAGGTCGTCCATGCGCGGTACGAGGATCACATCGTCCGCCTCGGAATAGATGGCGCGATTGCCCTCGAGCGCCACACCAAGCACGCGCGCACCGCGCGCCTTGACCTCTTTGACGTTGCTCATGGTCTTGTCAAACAGCGGCTCGTAGCACGCAACGGCGATGACGAGGCGATTCTCCTCAATGAGCGCAATCGTGCCGTGCTTGAGCTCGCCCGCGGCATAGGCCTCCGAGTGCAGGTAGGAGATCTCCTTGAGCTTCAGCGAGCCCTCCATGCAGACAGCGTAGTCCACATTGCGGCCGATGAAGAACAGGGACGGATTGTTTTTGTACCGCTCGGCCAGCTGCGCGATCTGCGGGTTGAGGTCGATGGCGCGCTGCACCATCTGTGGCAGGATCATGAGGTCGTCCGTGAGCTTTGCCGCCTCTTCCCTGCTCAGGCAGCCGCGCTTCTCGCCCAGATAGAGCGCCAGCAGATACAACACCGACACCTGCGTGGTGTAGCCCTTCGTGGTCGCAACGGCGATCTCCGGACCTGCCCAGGTGTAGATGACATCGTCCGAGATGCGAGCGATCGTACTGCCGACGACGTTGACGATCGAGAGCACATAAGCCCCCTTGGACTGCGCCTCGCGGATGGCGGCGATGGTGTCCGCCGTCTCGCCGGACTGCGAAATGATGATCATGAGCGTGTGCTCGTCGACGATCGGGTCACGGTAGCGGAACTCACTTGCAAGGTCGGCATCGACCGGGATGTGCGTGAGCTTTTCGAGCGCATATTTGCCCGCCTGGCCGGCATAAAACGCCGAGCCGCAGGCCGTGATCATGATCTTGTTGAAGCCCATGAGCTGCTCGTCGGTCATCTTCAGCTCGTCAAACACGACGCGGTGATCCTTCACACGCGGGTCGAGCGTGGACTTGATGGCACGCGGCTGCTCCATGATCTCTTTGAGCATGAAATGCTCATAGCCGCCCTTCTCGGCAGCCTCGATGTCCCACGCGACGCGGGAGACAGGCTTGTGCACGGGCTTTCCGGTGCAGTCAAAGACGGTATAACCGTCGGCGCGCACCTCGGCGAGCTCGCCGTCGTCAAGATAGACCACATTTTTCGTGTGCGACACAAGCGCCGTCACGTCGGAGGCGAAGAAGTTCTCACCCGCGCCGACGCCGATGATCAGCGGACAGCCGTTGCGCGCGAGGAACATCTGCTCCGGGCAGTCGGCGCACAGAATGCCGATCGCATAGCTGCCCTCCAGACGGCCAAGTGTCTTCATGACAGTGTCCTTCAGGTTGCCGTCACCGGTGTAGTACATATCCAGCAGATGGACGATGACCTCCGTGTCCGTCTCACTATGGAACCGGAACCCCTTGGCCTGCAGCATCTCGCGCAGCTCCATGAAGTTTTCGATGATGCCGTTTTGCACGATGGCGAACTTGCCGTCGTTGCTCACGTGCGGATGGGCGTTCGCCTCCGTCGGCGCGCCGTGCGTGGCCCAGCGCGTATGGCCGAGGCCAATATAGCCGTGAAGATCGCTACCGTCATGCGTTTTGGCCAGCAGATTCTTGATCTCGCCGCAGGCCTTGGCAAGCTCGATCGTGCTGCCGTCGAGCACGGCGATGCCGGCCGAGTCATAACCGCGGTATTCGAGCTTCTGCAGCCCTTCGAGAAGGATCGGCGCAGCCTGCTGCGCGCCGACGTATCCAACGATTCCACACATAGTCAGTTCTCCTTATTATTTTGAAAAATCATCGTTATCGCAATTCTATGCCGACATTGTGCAAATACGTACAAAATGCCAAAATAGCATTCTAAATATTATACCGATATCCCGTTCGTGTCAAGTTGCGCTTTGTGAACACTGCATAGACCGCAGTCCCCGTTGCCGCGGGCCGTCCGCCAAGGCAGAATGGAAAATGCAATCATCGCAACCGGATGGCGCACATCCCCGCGCGCCGGAAACAGCCGGCAAGAAAGGCAAACAGCGACAAAAAAGCTTGCAAAAATTGCATTTTTCTGCTCTGCATACTTCCATTCTGTCCGCAGAAAATAGTAGCGGGTCAAGAAACCCAAAACACGAAAAGGAGATGGAAAACGAAATGGCTACTTCCAACAGCAACAACCTTGTCAACCCCAATGCG
>ERZ812616.2877-NODE-2877-length-13268-cov-2.961704_pt1 | contig 13268 bp, 11 predicted proteins | sample MGYA00376249_ERZ812616 | MGnify/ENA primary metagenome ERZ812616 (study PRJEB26924, sample SAMEA4378265) | human gut metagenome | biome: human gut; feature: human-associated habitat; material: faeces | place: China | collected 2013 ... | reverse complement strand
AATACTTCACAAATAGTTCACAAGGGTTTAAGGCTTATAAATCAAGGATAAATTTATCTAGCATTTCCGCTTTTCCCTCTTTCCCATGTATCTTTTTGTATAGTCGGGTACGTGAGTTGCTAATAGCTGGTAAGCTAAGAAGAAGGATTTTTGCTATACCTTTAACTGGTATCTGTATTTTGATCAGGTAACAAATACGGAGTTCGTGTTCCGTTATTTGTGGATATAAGGCATATAGCTTTTCTGTAAAATTATTATAAGTCGCATCAATGATTTGTCGTAATTCTTTCCAACTCTCTTCTGTTATAGATTTGGATTTATCCTCTTGGTGGATTGCCTGATGGAATAATTGATATATGTCCGATTTGTTAAGGGATAACTTTAATAGATCCTTTTCATTTAGCCCCATTTGGATTTTTTGATTCGATACTTCCAGTAATTCTTTTTGTGATCGGATTAGTTGTTTTTTTAATGTGTCCTTTTCTCCTTCTACTTGTTGTAATAGAATGCCTAATTCCTTAATTCTCTTTTTATTATCAAGGATATAGGCTTGGCTATTCTTATATTGTTCATCTTTTAGTTGAAGTAATCTTTTTTGTTGCTCCAAAGCGATTCTTTTTTGTGTTCTTGTATAGTTCGTATAAAAAGCTGCTGAACCTATAAATATCAGCAAACAGATAATTAGTAGATAGTTTTGTTTTTCTTTCTGTTCGTTTTTTAATAATAGCTGTTGATTCTCTTTTTCTGTATGCCGATAATTATAAAGGGCATGTATTTTTCCTATTGCTTCTGTCCGGGTAATTTTTTTTATAGAATCTTCAAGTTTAAGACATTGTTGTGCATAATCGAAAGCTGAATTGAAATTCCTTTTTTGTGCTTCTATTTTTGCTAATGCATTATTGACATAACTTTGCAAATAAATATTCTGTGCTTTTCTATTATCTTGCAATGCTTTTTTGAAATAAAATTGTGCAGAATCAAGTTGTGATGTTAACAGAAAAATAGAACCTAACCCTTTTAGATATATGGCATCATCTTTTAACTTCGGAATTTTTGAGAAAACTTTTTTAGCCGAGTCCAGCTTTCCTAATTCGAGGTAAACATTACCTAACTCTGATGATATCGAATTAATCAATTTTTGATCCTTTAATTCTGTGGCTTTACTATAAGCGGCCTGGTAGTAATATTCTGCACTATCAGGTTGGTTTAACGATCCATGCATTCGCCCCAAATTTCGTAATGCATAGATAAGATTAGGATTTTCTTTTTTTTGCTTTAGCCTACAAACATAAGCTATTTTGTAAGCCTTCAAAGCATCTTCATACAACGACTGATAAGCAAATAAAGTTCCCATCTGTTCATAAATCCGCCCTAAAACCTCATACCTCTGGCTATTCTCCCCAACATCCGCTGCTTGCTGAAAAATAGCTATCGCTCGTGGCGCATCCTTCATATCCCGATAAACGGAGCCTAAATAATAATAGGCTTCCATTAGTTTATCCGTATCACCATAGGATTCATAAAAGCGAACCACTTCTTTCATCAGTGAATCGGATTTGTGTGGGATATATTTTTTATCCTTGGCTTTTGTTGTAAGCAATCCATAATACATCCGTGTTTCTTCCGGTTCGTGCTGTATGACGGAGTCGAGCGAAGACAGATAAGTAAGCGCACTATCTGGGTATTGTTCGATACAACGTTTAGCCTTTAGCATCGCTTCCGGATAGGGCCTGTCTGTCCGACAGGAAAAAAGCATGATTAGTCCGGCGAATAATAATATGGGTTTAAGTAATTTCATCCGGTTACAAAGATAGGAGAAAATATATATTTTTCGTTTATCGAATTATCAAAATGTAACTACTATACCACCCAAATCGAGTTTCTATTACCGCTTGCCTGTTTCGGTAGCCAGTTGACAGTAGTGTAGTGCCGCGGAATTGAAGTCCCGGCTTTTGAATCCGGCACAGCGTTACAACAAAAAAAACGGACAATCTTTAAAGTAAAAGTCGGACATTTCTTAAAGTAAAATCCGGACAATCTTTAAAGTAAAACTTGGATATTTCTTAAAATCATCCTATATTTGCCTCATAAAAAGGATTTTACAATGCAAGCAACTATTGATTATCTACCTCGTATTTGCGATCGTCTTCTTAAAAAGAAAATGCGATCATCGGGTGCTGTTTTGGTTACCGGTTGTAAATGGTGCGGAAAAACAATGACTGCGTCACAATCAGCCAAAAGTGTATTGTATATGCAAGATCCGGATAAGACATCTTCCTTATTGGCACTGGCAGATACAAAACCGTCTCTGTTGTTGAAAGGTGAGAATCCGAGACTGATCGATGAATGGCAAATGGCCCCCGTACTATGGGATGCCGTAAGATTCGAGGTCGACCGCAGAAACGCTGTCGGACAATTTATACTCACCGGCTCCGCCGTTCCCAGTGATAATGTCACTGCACATACCGGGACAGGTCGTATCTCCCGGCTCCTCATGCGTCCTATGAGTTTGTTCGAATCCAAAGAGTCAAATGGAGAAGTGTCTTTAAAAGCATTGTTCGATGGCGAACAGGAAATCCTTTCTACCTCCAATCTCTCTATAGAACAAATTGCCTATGCTGTTTGCCGGGGTGGCTGGCCGGCCTCTGTCGGATTACCGCCCGAAGATGCCATTCAAATGTCTGTCGACTATGTAGAAGCAATCATCCACCAGGATGTATCCAGGGTGGACGGAGTTGAAAAGAATCCTGCACGAGTCTCCTTACTCCTTCGTTCTTTGGCAAGAAATGTAGCGACCATGGCTACTAATACGACCATCTTGAAAGATATTGAAGCAAACGACATGTCAATCACGGCCCCGACACTCGATGTCTATGTAAATGCCTTAAAACGCATCTTTGTCATAGAAGATCAGCCGGCATGGTCGCCCGCCTTACGTTCAAAGAGTACGATACGCACTTCTTCAAAACGGCATTTTGTAGATCCTTCCATTGCTACAGCTATCCTGCGGACGAAGCCGGATGCCCTTCTACATGATTTTGAATCATTCGGTTTTCTCTTCGAATCTTTATGTACACGCGATATGCGTATTTATGCACAAGTAAATGACGGAGATATTTTCCATTATCGTGATAAGACAGAGCTGGAAGCAGACATGATTGTCAGCCTGAGAGATGGCCGATGGGCAGCTGTCGAAGTGAAACTGGGTAACAAACAAGTCGAAGAAGCCGCCCAAAATCTGAAAAAGCTGGCTGCGAAGATCAATACAGAAAAAATGGGAACCCCTTCGTTCCTTATGGTATTGACCGGTGGTGAATTTGCCTACAGGCGTGAAGACGGTGTTTTTGTTGTCCCTATCGGTTGTTTGAAAGATTAGTTGCGGGACTTTTGTTTATCGAATTATCAAAATGTAACTACTATACCACTCAAATCGAGTTTCTATACCGGGAAAATGAAATTACCTGGCCGGGTAATATTTTTTAACATATTAAACTGTTTATAATAGCTCTTTAATGTTGGCATTTTGTCAAAAGTCCTATCTTTGTGGGAAAGAGTCTAAGGGTTGAATTTTAAACGAAAGTTTGGAGTTCAACCTTTGCTGCTTTTATAACGCCATGTGTTAACCTGTGAAGCTTCTTCTCCTTTCTTTCGCACCGGATTTGTTAACCGTTGGTGCTTCAGGTATCTAACAATTTAAAATGTATAGTTATGGCGCGTCCATTAAAAAAGGGACTGGGGTATTTCCCGCTGGATACGGATATGTTATCCGACCGGAAAATACAACGACTGTCCCATCGGTACGGATGTAAGGGCGTCTGTACGTATCTGACCATTCTCTGTGAAATATACGGGGAGAGGGGGTATTACATTCCTTACAGCAATGATTTTTGTTTCGATATCGCTTTTACGCTTGGCTTGGAAGAGGCAGTGGTGAAAGAGATTGTACTCTACTGTGTGGCGATCCGTTTGTTCGACTGCGAACTGTTGGAATGCAGGCAGGTATTATCGTCGGCCGGTATCCAACGCCGTTTCCGGGAGATCAGCAAAAGAAATATGGCCGGAATAGATCCGGATCTGGAAATTCCCGACGACTCGGTGTATGGAGGTGTTGCTGCGGCAAAAACAGCCGATAATGCAACCGAAACTCCGGTAATTGTTACAGAAACCCAGGTTTCTGCTGCAATAACCCCTGCAAATGGAAATGAAAATAAAATGAAAACAACAACACAACATGGAAGATCAAATGAAGCTCAATTTTCAAAAGATAACGGAGAGTCTGCCCGACGGGAAGAACTTATCCGTATGGCAAAAGAAGCAACAGGAGGTTGCTGATATGCGTACGCGTTACGGGAATGCGGAGAAATTCCTGAATACGTTTAACCCTGATATGCAGGTGGCCACTGCGCGTTATGCCGAGCGGGCCTATTTCGGGACGGCTCCTTCGCTCGAAACGGTCTGCCTGGGGTACGGGGAGCAGACGGCTATTGTATGGAACTGTATCCAGCTGGAGAACATCAATCTGTTTGCCGGTGTAAAGGAGAAGATGCCGGTAGCCCGGCAGAGAGAGTTATCGCGGTTGATGATGGCTGAATATCCGTATCTGAAGGTGACGGAACTGTTACTCTTTTTCCATCGTTTGAAGTGCGGACGTTACGGTCGTTTTTATGGGATGGTGGATGCGCTGTTTATTACCAGTGCACTGGTGCAGTTTATGGAAGAACGTCGCACGGAAACAAAGCGTTTCCTGGCGGCACGGATGAAGGAGGATAAACCGGAAGAAAAGACGTCCGGCGGTATCACGTATCAGGAATATTTATTGCTCAAAGAAAAGAAACAAAAACCGGAAAATCATGGATAAGAACAGATCGTGGGGCCATATGGAACTGGCTCTGTTATATTTCCCGAATATTTTACCCAAATCGGCTTCTTCGCAGTTGTCGCAATGGATCAGGCGGGATGAAGAGTTGCTGGCCGACCTGCTGAAGGCAGGATATAAGAAAGGACAGCGTATGTATACACCCCGCCAGGTATCGATACTGATCGATCATTTGGGTGAACCGGAAACCTGGAAAATCCGGTAAATAAGTAACGAAGTCCCCGCGATTGGCCAGCTCGGGTTTGACCTTTGTTCTCTTTTCTTTCCTGCATTTTCGTAAACCTCTAATAAGTGAATCCAAACATCCATAATGGGATTTTATGACCGAACCCCGTTTCAATGTTGTCCATAGCAATAAAGCTATTTTTCAGATTTTGAATTTGCTTATAGTTTTTTCCTTTCCCGCCAACTTCAAAGATATATTTCTCGTCAATCATAAAGTCACCTTGTTTACTAGCCGTTAGCTTGTGATTAGCTGAACATTGGTTAGCAAAAAATGTTTCCCTAAGATTTCCTTCATTTATACTGGAAGCTGCCAATGAATGAATCAGATTTGTGTTATCCAGATATATTTTCTCCGGCTTATTCATCAGGTTCATACCTTTACCGGCTGGAGCCAATAATTTAATGAGGCCTGCTTTTTGCAAATAACCGAGATATTTAATAGCAGATGCCCTGTTGGTTTCAATTTCGGTACTTAAAGAAGTTAAGTTTGGGGAAAAAGGAACCAATGAGGATATTATCATTAGCATCTTCTTGATTTTCAGAATAGTGTTGTATTCTATTTTTTCTACCGAAGGCAGGTCATTGTCGAGTATGATGTTTACTATATTTTGCAGACGTAAAGAATATGATTCTATTCCTTCTTTGTAAAAAGGGTAGTAACCGTATTCAAGGTATTTTTTGAATTCCGGAAGAACTTTTATTTTATTAGTGATCTCTGCAGCAATGTTCATGTGATTACATATTATATCTTCCAGCGTCAATCTGGGATAATCTGTGTTCGTTTCCATAGCTAAATATTCCCTGAATGAAAGCCCATATAAGTGATAACTTATTGCACGTCTTGATAAATCCGCGTTGGATTTATATATTTCTAATATGGATGATCCGGTAAAGACTATGTGTAAATCCGGGTAACTGTCATATATGTTTTTTATTTCGATAGACCAGTTTGGATAGCGATGTACCTCGTCTACAAATAAATGAGTTCCACCAAATGTATAAAATTGATTTACTAATTCTATTAAACTGTTTTTTGTGAACCAAATGTTGTCTAAGCTCACATAGAGAGCTTTGGACCTATCTTTGAATGTGGTTTTAATATGTTGCAATAACATGGTCGTTTTACCAGTGCCACGACTACCGGTTATACCGATCAAACGGTTTTCCCAATTTATTTCATTATAGAGATATCGAAAAAAACGACTATCTGTTGCATCCAGTAGACGTAAATAGATCTGATAAAGTATATTTTCCATAACCTGTTTTATTTAATAATATGGCAAATATACCAAAAGTGTTCCACGCACGGAACACTTTTGTTGTTAAATCGTTCCCTGTAAGGAACGATTTTGTCAAATATGATTGACAAAATATAGGCTTCGGCTCTTTGTTCTCCTCCTTATTCCTAGCTATCCCGATTGATCTCCTATTTGTTTTTATTACTCTTGATACTTTTGGCTTTACATAAAGTATAAACTAAAAAAAAACAGGTATCATGAGAAAAATTAATCTGATTGTTTTGCATTGTTCGGCTACCCGGGAAGATATGGAGTATACGCCTGAACAATTGGAGCGTGACCACAAGGCACGCGGATTCCTTTCTGCCGGTTATAATTATTATATCCGTCGTTCGGGAGAGATCGTTTCGATGCGTCCACCGGAGCAGATTCCGGCACATGTGAAGGGTTTTAACCGTTTTAGTCTGGGGATTTGCTATGAAGGGGGATTGGATGCCGGAGGACGGCCGAAGGATACGCGTACAAAAGAACAGAAAGAGTCGATACGGATTTTGTTGTTATTGTTGCTTGTCAGATATCCGGGCTGCAGGATTTGCGGACACCGTGATTTGTCACCCGACAGGAACGGCGATGGAAAGATCACACCGGACGAGTGGCTGAAGGAGTGCCCTTGTTTTAATGCGGAGGAAGAGTATGGCAGGTTGTAGAAAGTTTGGGGCGATGGTCAACTGTCAGTTGTTTATTGCCGTATTGTTGTCGTTGGCAGGAGTTGTTTTATTGTTCATGGGGTTCTGGTGTAGCCCGACCGGGGAGATCCATAATTCGGTACTGGTGGGTTTCGGGGAGATTTCTACTTTTTCCGGGGCGTTGTTCGGGGTGGATTATAGTTATAAATATAAGTACGGAAAAGATGAGAAACAGGAATAATATCGGGTTTCCGGTTGGTTTATTGAGCGTTTGTCTGGCTTTACACAGTTGTGGGGTACGGAAGAAAACGGAGTCGGAGCGGAGGTTGATGGAAAGAGACTCTTTGTCGGTCGAACGGATCGACAGCATACAGATGGGACGGCTGTGGAAGTTGGATGGTGAAACACATATCTCCTGGGAAGAAATAACCTTGTCCGTTCCTGACAGTAACGGCCAGCAGCATATTTCCAGTGTCCGGACGGCTGTGGTCGGAAACCGTTATGCTCTGACACAAAAAGATACTTGTAGCGTACAGAGGCGCTTGACTAGTGACTATTCCCGTCTGCTTCATGCCAGGGAGCAGGCAACGGCTCTTCCTACTCTCAACAGAAGAGGCAGTTGGTGGGGGATAGTAGGGTTATTTGTTGTCGGTGGGGTAGTATTGAGAATCTATAATCGTAGAAAATAGTTTTATTCGTTATAACTAATCTATTTCATAAATATAATTTGCCGTTATCGGCAAGAAATGTGTATATTTTAGATGCAAATATATCGATTTCTTGCCGATAACGGCAAAATTACCTCGAAAAATCGTGTGTCAGATAACTTCGTTATAGCGGAACACATGGGTTTTCACGTGTTCCGCGTTGTCTGTGTTTTGTTAGAATGCCGGATACCCCGGATTCTGTTTCAGGTTTTGATTGGTTTGCCAGGCATCCTGCGGGATGGGAAACAGGTTTCTGTAATCTTCACCTTTTGTATCCGGTTTCAGGAAACGGGCATTCTGGAAAGTGCCGAAGCGGATGCAGTCCTGACGGGAGTAGCATTCCCAGGCAAGTTCGAGCTTACGTTCCAGGGCAATTTCATCGAGTGTGACAGATGCATAATTGTGCTCCGAATTCTCGAACCCTCTTTGGCGGATCTCATTGACCAGGCGGGTCGCTTCTCCGTTGTCTATACCCATACGTACCAGGCATTCGGCTTTCATCAGATAGATATCGGCCAGGCGGAACAAGGCGAAGTCGTTCTCTATGCCGTCTACGGTCGATTTGTCGAAAGGCCATTTGATAGCACGGCCGCCATCTTCCTGGTTCACATCCCCCCAGGCTGTACCGTCACGTTCCGTTCCCGGGATGATCGTAACGTCTTCCGTGTGGATCAATGGACGGTCGTGAGCTGTAATGATTACTTTTCCGGTAGCCGGGTCGATCATTTCACCCAACAGGAAAGAGCCTTTTTTACGTATGTCGGCATCGTCGAACAGTTTTACATAATCCGGCTGTCCGCAGACGCCGTTGTCACCTGTCACCTTCAGTCCGAGAACCAGATTGTCCTTGTAGTTCAGGGTCCAGGCAAACAGTCGGTTACGGTAGTCCGTGTTGTTTATATCCTGGTCGTTTGCACTGAAGCAAATAGGGAAAATCGTTTCCATAGACGACTCGTTGTTGCTTACGAAATTGGCTTTCCAGTCCGATTCGAGGGTATAGCCGAGCTTCATCACTTCATCGCAAGCATCCGCAGCTTCCTGCCAACGTGGGACATCGACGCCCCATGCTTCGGCATTCAGATACATTTTAGCCAGTAATGTGTAGGCGGCACCTTTTGTGAATTTTCCGTAAGAAGCCGTACTGACGTCCTCCCGTAAGACATCCTTGATCTCAGTAAGTTCTTTCAGGATAAAATTATATACCTCTTTGCGCGGTGTCACGCTGGGAAGGCTGGTGTCTTTGAAATCGGTGGTAAGAGGAATGTTTCCCCAGTTATCCATCATAATGTAGAACCAGACGGCACGTACGCCCCTGATCTCAGCCAATGTTCTTTGTTTCAGCTCGTCGCTGATGAAGGTGTTACTTTCAACGATACTGTAAACCAGGTTGCAGGTAGAGATGGATTTGGTAGCCATACTCCAGCAATTCTTTATCTGGTTGGTGTTGGCTGTCCAGGAGTGCATATGCAATTCGCGGTATTGGCCGCCATCGTACCAGTCGCCTCCTTTGCGTGTCGGGACAATGGCCATATCGCCGCTGCATTCGGACAAAGCCATGAAATTGTAGGGGACATACTGGTTTAAGCTTCTGTAAACCGGTCCGACTATGGATGCTATCTCCGCTTCGTTCTTGCCGAACTGGTCGGCTTGTACTTTGTCGTAAACAGTCTCGCCCAGATCCATACACGAGGGCATAGAACAAAAGAGAAGGGTTGCTCCGGCGAGTGATATTATCAATGATTTCTTTTTCATAAGAATGTGCTTAATTAGTAAGTTAGAATGTTAAGTTAACGCCTAAAGTGAAAGTCCTTGATTTAGGGAAGAACTGGCGGTGTTCGATACCCGGAGACAGGCCGGCATCCGCATCTGTGATTTCTCCGCGGAAGATCTCTACTTCCGGGTCGACACCCTTGTAGCCGGTAATTACGAATAGGTTTTGTCCGGCCACGTAAACACGGGCTTTATCCAGCCAGTTGATCTTTTTCGTGTTGAAGGTATAACCCAGAGACATGTTGTCCAGGCGCATGAAGGAAGCATTCTCGATGTAGTAGGAACAGATACGGGAAGACTCTGTCAACTGGTGAACCAGCGGGTCGTTCAATGCATTGGTTCCGATCAGGAATGTATTGTTGCCATAGGCGGCGCGCGGATTGTTGAATACTTTCTGGCCAATGGAACCACGGAAGAAGAAACTCAGGTCCCAACTTTTCCAGCTGAATGAGTTGTTCCATCCGAATGTAAGATCCGGTTGTGCGTCGCCGCAATAATCACGGTCATCGTCTGTTATCTGTCCGTCTTTATTCTTGTCTTTGATGATGTATTTGCCGTTTTCGTCGATTCCTTCGCAGATCAGCATATAAAATTGTCCTACCGGACGACCTTCTTCAATGACGTGTGAGGTAACGCCTGAACCGCCGCGCAGCCAGGGATCGCCTGTGTAAAGACGGCTGGTCGTATAAACGTCGCTCGACAGTTTGGTGATCTCATTCTTGTTGTGGGCCAGGTTTAATGACATGTTCCAGGAGAAGTCTTTCTTACGGAGGATATCCATGTTCAGCATGATTTCGATACCCTTGTTGGTCATATCGCCTACGTTGGCCTGCATTTTATTGTACACGAACGGGGGAGTCGGGACTTCGTAATTGTACAGCATATCGGATGTTTTCTTGTTATACCATTCGATGGTACCGTTCAGGCGGCTGTTGAACAAGGTGAAGTCGAGTCCCACATTCAGCATCGCGGTAGACTCCCATTTCAGGTCGGGGTTGGCATTCTGGTTGATCTTATAGGCCGTCTGCCAGCTGCCGTCATTATAATAGATGCCTTCCGATCCGTATAATTCAAGGCTCTTATAAGGTTGTAGGCCATCCTGGTTACCGGTTACACCGTAGCCGATACGGAATTTCAGATCGTTTACCCACTTGACATCCTTCATAAACGATTCCTGCGAGATCCCCCAGGCAGCAGATGCGGAAGGGAATGTACCCCATTTATGGTTGGCCCCGAATTTGGAAGAACCGTCGCGGCGTACCGTTGCCGTAATCATATAGCGTTCGGCATAGCTGTAATGGGCGCGTGCGAACATAGAGATCAGTTTGTAGGAGTTTTTGTCTGACGACACATCGCCGGTTTTCAGGCCGGTACCTGATTGAAGGTTATTTGCTCCCAGATCGTTGGTCAGGAAGTTACGGTTTTGTGAAGTGAATGAGGAGTAATTGTTATCTTCCCAGGAGTAACCTATCATACCTTGTATTTTGTTTTCTTCAGCGGCTCCGAATGTTTTTTCGTAGTCGGCTGTCCATTCCATCAGGTTACGGTTCCAGGTGCGGTTCCGTTTTTGTGCATATCCGTTATTGCTTTGTCCCTGCTTGGTTTCAGAGTTGTCATATCGGCTGAACTCGCTGGAATAACGGCTTTTGTATAAATTAGCTTTCACGTTCAGGCCGTCGATAATTGTGAATTGTATATCTCCTGCGCCATAGAAATAGATATTATTCATATCTTTTCTGTTCAGGTCCTGGTTTTGCACAGGGTTTCCCTGGTCGTACTCCGTATTTACTTTGGTGAAATAAGAACCATCGGTATTGTAAACCGGATAAACGGGAAGCATGCTATAAGCTAACACGAAATTGTCTCCGTAAGGGATACGTGCATCCGTTAAGGTGGCTGATCCGAGCAAACCGATACGCAGGCGGTCGTTGATGGCCCGTTGCTGGAACTGGAAGCGGAAGCTGTAACGGTTCATGTCGTTGTCGCGCATGATACCGTTGCGGTCAAGATAGGTGAACGAAGCACGGTAATTACTTTTAGAACCTCCTCCGGAAAGGGAAATGGCATGGTTCTGCGAAATACCTGTCCGGGTCATGGCATCGAACCAGTCGGTATCGGCCCCGTATTGGTCGTATACGCTGGCGTCCTGTCCTGATTCTTTGGCGTATGCTCTCCATTCGTCGGCATTCATCAGGTCGGGTTTGTTAGCCAGATGGTCCATGGCCACGTATCCGTCGTAAGAAATCTGTGTTTTCGAGCCTGAACCTCTTTTCGTGGTGATAAGGATAACACCGCCGGCTGCGCGCGAACCGTAGATGGCGGCTGAAGATGCATCCTTCAGCACCGATATCGATTCGATATCGGATGGTGCTACGGTTGTCATATCACCTCCGGGGATACCATCGATAACGACCAGCGGTCCCTGGTCGTTTTGCAGGGTAGATGTTCCGCGCAGACGGATGGTTGAACTTTTGGTTACGTCACCGGAGCCGGATGTGATTGTCAGGCCGGCCACTTTGCCTTGCAACAGGTCGGAGGCGTCCCTGGTTACGCCTTTGTTGAAGTTCTCTTCTGAAACATTGGCAACGGAACCTGTAATTTCTTTACGTGTCTGTGTTCCGTAACCGATGGCTACGACTTCACCCAGATTAACAACAGACGGAGCCAGCCTGATATCAATTGTCTTCCGCCCTTTTACGGCTTCTTCCGTTGTGTTATAACCGATGAATGAAAACTGAAGAACGGCTTTCGACAGGTCATTCAATGTGAGCGTGTAGTTACCGTCTACATCTGTGACAGTACCATTGGTCGAACCTTTTTCTACTACATTTGTTCCGATGATCGGTTCACCTAGTTCATCTAAAACTTTTCCTTTAACAGTGCCCGATTGAGCAAAGACAGTTGTCATACAAAGTGACATTAATACTGAAAGTATCCCTACCTTGCAGCATTTGAAAGAATAAATCGCTTTCTTTCGTTGCATAATCATTTAATTTTTTTGGTTAACACTTATACTAGTTTCTGAGAATTATCACATTCAAATACAGCTTTATTTTTTAAAATAAACAAATATAAAGAATTTAATTATGAAAAACATGGCTTCCGTGTAAATTTATTGTTTAATTTAACGAAAAACGTTGTTTTTATATGTGGTTTTTGGGTGAATGTACGGGCTTTACTGCTTGATAATAAGATGTCTATCTTTTATTTTTCAGAAACGTTGATTATTAGCGATTGTGTAAAATCAGTTGTCAGATGACTTCGTTCAAGTCCAGATAACCGAATTGTATATCGTCATCCATGCACATAATGATTCGGTTGTTTTCTTCGTCATAACAGAAGCGGACTATTCTGTAACCTGTTTCCAATGTTTTTAGATAATCTCCGTTTAGGTTGAATACAAGAAATTTGGTTGGGTAGTAGGCTTCTGTGCGATGGTCTCCCCCGGAATAGGAGGCAATGATCTTGTCACCGCAAAAGGTTACATTCCAGTAATGGCTGATATCTGAACTGTCGGCTGTCCAATCGGGACCGTAAATGTTGCATATCAGATCTCCGTCGAGATTACAGATTGTCATCAGGTCATGCAGGCTATAACATTGCAAATACATATTATGCTCTGTAGATACGGTAGAGGTAAATCGAACTTTTTTTATATCGGGATGTTCATATTTCATTAGTTTTATTTCTCCTGTGGCCATGTTCCATTTGGCTATATAAGGTTTAAAATTGTTTGTACCTATAGGTTTTATTACCCGGCCTATGC
>ERZ812616.2874-NODE-2874-length-13277-cov-2.888746_pt1 | contig 13277 bp, 9 predicted proteins | sample MGYA00376249_ERZ812616 | MGnify/ENA primary metagenome ERZ812616 (study PRJEB26924, sample SAMEA4378265) | human gut metagenome | biome: human gut; feature: human-associated habitat; material: faeces | place: China | collected 2013 ... | reverse complement strand
CCGTTCACGCTAAACTACCTGCAAAGCAAATCAATAACCTGCAGGAAGCATGGAACTTCTACAAACAGGAGCGCCGTTGCGAACTGCCGATGGAGAACGATTACTACTGGAGCCTCTTACGTTGGGGTAAGCACGGAGGATATGCCAATAACGGTGTAGCACCGGGTGGAAAGATCGCAGGGTTTACAGAACAACCGACTTACGTAGAGATCACGAAAGATCGTAAATCATTCTATATCGGTAAAGTAACGCATGGCGACCATGATGACCGTCAATTCCGTGAAGACCGTCGTTACTTGTTCCCTATCCCACAAGGACAGATCGACCGTAACGCTAATTTAGGTCCTCAGAATCCGGGTTGGTAATAGATGATTAATCATTAATACAAATGAATTATGAAAAAGAATATGATAAAACTGATGAAGAGTAGCCTGTTGTTAATGCTTGTTCTGGTATGTTCATCTTGCCTGAAAGGAAATATGGACGATCTGCCAGCTTTTGAAGAAGCCAATATCACGGATGTGAAGTTTGACTTTCGTTATAAAGATCCGACAGATGAATGGATCAACGGAGAACCCGTCGTGAAAGTTGTCACTCTGACTGTAGCCGACAAGGTGATCAATGCGGAAGCCGGAACGATCACCTGTACGGTCACTGTACCTCCTGCCGACGGTCCTTTTACGGAAGCGATCCGCAGCACGGTAGCTTTGACCAATCTGGTAGGAAAATTCAACCTTTCCACTGCCGCTATCATTGCCCCGCAGGACGGTGCTCCCACACTGGGATCACCCGGCGACTTCTCTGCTACACGCAGATATTTGGTAACGGCTGCTAACGGTACGAAGAAAGACTGGACTATCCAGGTCACTGCATTAAATAAGTAACTATATTTATCCCTTAGATCTGAAATCCTGAGGCTGTCCGCTACCTGTATGGGGACGGACAGCCTTTTCTCTGTAAATAAACGAATGTAAAAATGAAGAAGATGAAAAAGACTCAGATTTGGTTCTTGTGTTTGGTCTGTCTGTTTGTCTGTCCGTCCTTGTTCTCCCAGGGGCTATCCCAGGAGTCGTGGCGGAATATCTCCGGTGAAAAATACGACTGGACAAAGACAATGCGTCCCGAACAACCCTACATGCACCCGTATCATCAGATGCAACTGATGAAGATCATGCTGTCCTATCCCGACGAAAAGGGAGACCCCGTTCTGTGTTATACCTTCGAACAAGTTCTGTCGTTGGTCAAACAGATGGATGCCGTTACGCGGGGATTACCGAAGACCCTCTATCTGGTCGGTTGGCAATACAAAGGCCATGACGATAAATACCCGGCCTGGTTTGAAGTGAACAACACCTTGAAAAGAGACTGCGACGCTACCGGACGTGAGTCGTTATTGTGGTTGGTAGAAGAGGCCAGAAAGTACAACACCTACATCAGTGTCCACGTGAATATGACGGATGCCTACGACGACAGCCCCCTTTGGGACGAATACCTGTCGAAAGGCTTTATCTCCCGCAATACCGACGGAACCCCGATGCAGATCGGTGTATGGAATGGTCGCAAAGCCTATCAGATCTGTTATAAGAACGAGTGGGAGAGCGGCTATGCCATCAAACGGATCGACGCTTTACTGGAACTGTTGCCCTTTCTGAAGGATGCCGGATCGGTCATGATCGATGCCTTCTTCGTGCGTGACAATCCCTATGAGAAGATTTCATGGGAAGAGGAAGAAAACTACCAGCGAAGGATATTTCGCTATTTCAGGGGAAAAGGAATCGATGTCACCCATGAAAGCTTTAACCGCCTGCGTGAAGGCAAAGACCTGTTTATCGGTGTGAGTCCCTGGTACCTGTGGTTTGAAGCGACCGAAGCCGATTATATGAAATACCCCGCATACCTGACGACCGGTGGAGCCTCCTACTTATTCGCCAGGCAGTTCCCCGACCTGACTAAAGAACAACTCCAACTGGGCTTCCTTTTCGGTATGAGCGGACGGGGAGAGGATTGTTTCGGTAACCTGGAAAACGGTTCGTTACCCGACGTGAACTGGATCGACAAATACCGTTACCAGTTCTATACCGGAACGCTACCTTATTTCTACCTGAACCGTTACAAGCGGGAGAATCTGACCGGAAAAGGAGAAAACCGTATTGCCCATTACAACGACGATCTGACCGTCTCGCTGAAAGACTCGACCATCACCCACCATAAACGGTTGCTGAGGGATCATGACGACCTATTTATGCCCGTACTCTGGCGTGCCGGCCGTGAATATATGGCCTATTCCGTCAAGGGTTACGCTGATAAGAGTTGGCAACTACCACCCGACTGGTCGGACGTATACAGCGTGGATATTTATAAAATAACCCCTTCCGGTATCTTCTATAAAACAACAGTTACCTGTGGGGACGGAACTCTTCGCCTTTCCTTAGAACCGGATGAAGCCGTATCCGTATTCCCGTCCACTGGACGTTATAAATCCGATTTGTAATACCTTGTAAAACAAAAGTCCATGAAACAATCATTGCTATTTATATTGTTGGCCTGGCTGGGACTGTCATGCATACAGAACAGTCCGCAAGCCCCATATCTTTATGCCGTAGCCGGTAACCCCTGGAACGAGGCGTTAGGGAACCATCGTGCCGTACTCTCTGTCGATAACCCGGATGAAGCCGTGATGCTTTCCTTCGACTGGCGACGTCCGGACCAGGATGTGGAAAACCGTCGTTTCCTGTTCGTTCATGCTGAAACCGGCGATACCATCCCCAACATCCGCCGGATAGCGGTCGACAACGAACAATGCCGACTTGTTTTCGGCCCTGTCAAAGCGAAAGGCACTTACTATTTCTACTATCTGCCTTACCGTGTACAGCCGGGATATGGTAACTATCATCGCGGCTATTATCCGGAGGAAGACGCCCCCGATCCCCAATGGTCGACTGCTTCCTCGTCTGCTGCGTCACTTCCCCAGGCGACAGTGGTCCGTGTAGAATCGCGTACCGAATTCGATAGTTTCTATCCGATGGAAGTTATTGCCACGGAAAATGAGAAAGCGAGTTACCGTGAACAAAACCCCGGACGCTTCCTCGTCTTTCCCGAAGACCGTACCTTCCCGATACGCATGAAAGCCCATCTCCCTTATAAATGGCTGCAAGATGCAGATCACTCTTCCTTTAAAGGAACGGCCATGCCGAACGAATACTACGCTTTCCAACTTGGTGTATGGGCCGGTAAACAGCCTCTTCAAAGCATCGTCTATGAAACCTCCGGCCTGAAAAGCGGTAATAACATCATCCCCGCAACGGCTATCACCTGTTTTAACACGAGCGGTGTAAACCCGGTAGGAAAGCCCTTCACCAAAGAAGTAAGTGTTGATGCAGATGCCGTTCAGCCTCTCTGGTTCGGTGTAGACCTGCAAGCAGATCAACCCGCAGGCACCTACAAAGGAACAATCGTCCTTACCGACGAAACCGGATATGCCGTCCCTGTCGGTATCGAACTGAAGGTCACCGGCAAACCTTTGGCCGACCGGGGAGATAACGAACCCTGGCGTCATAGCCGTCTACGTTGGCTCAACTCTACCTTGGGCATTACCGATAAGCCTACCGTCGGTTATACCGATTTATCGCTCGAGGCGAACAAAGTCTCTTGCCTGGGACGTACCGTCGGCCTGGATATGCAAACCGGCCTGCCGTCTTCCATTGATTCCTGGGGACACGAATTATTGTCTTCTCCCGTACGTTTCATCATCCGGACGGATGCCGGTGATAAGAAACTGAACGGGACCCTTGTGCCGTCCGGACAGTCCGGAGGTAAAATCTCTGCCACCTGGAAGGCTGAAGATGCCGACCTGTTGCTGACATGCCAGGGCACGATGGAGTTCGACGGCTGGATCAACTACGTCTACTCCCTGTCCCCGAAAAAAGATTTACAGATCAAAGATATCCGCCTTGAGATACCTATGCTGACCGATGCAGCTCCCTATTTCATGGGGCTAGGACTACCAGGTCAGGAGACTCCGGTTAACTATGCTGGTGGTTGGGAAACACAAGGTAAGACAGTGCACGACTATGCCGTATCCATCCCTACTTCTAAAAGTACCTCCTGGTTATGGCCTTTCGATAGTTTCTGGTGTGGTTCCGAAAAAGCCGGTATCCATTGCGAACTGCGAGGTGCCACCTACACTGGGCCTTTATTGAACCTATACCGTCCGGCCTATCCCGATAGCTGGTACAACAACGGTAAAGGCGGTTTCCGCATCACCCGTAACGGTAACCAGACCATCGCAACCGCTTATAGCGGCGAACGAACCCTGAAGGCAGGTGAGAACCTCGCGTTCGACTTCGCTCTGCTTATTACCCCGGTAAAAGAGATCAATCCCCGGAGCCAGTTCACCGACCGCTATTACCATAACGGCGGAGCACCTACACCGGCACAGGAGAATCTTGACGCCGGCATAAAGATCATCAATGTACATCATGCCAACGCGCTGAATCCGTTTATCAACTACCCCTTCATCACAGCCGACAAGATAAAAGATTTCGTTGACGAATGGCACGGCAAGGGATGTAAGGTAAAGATCTATTATACTATTCGCGAATTGACAAATGTAGTTCCCGAGATATGGGCCCTGCGCAGCCTCGGTGACGAGATCCTACAAGGAGGCAACGGTGGCGGTTTCCCCTGGTGCCAGGAACATTATGTGACCGGTTATACTCCCCAGTGGTACCAACACCTCGACGATCAGGATCTGGGTATTGCTGCCGATGCCTCTGTCCTGACCGCTACCGGCGACTCCCGTTGGTACAACTATTATGTCGAAGGACTGGCCTGGCTGGTGAAGCATACCGATATCGACGGACTCTATCTCGATGATGTCGCTTTCGGTCGCGATATGTTGAAGCGTATGCGTCATGCCATGGACGATGTGAAGCCTGGCTGTATCATCGACCTGCATTCGAATACGGGTTTCTCCCGCGGACCGGCTACCCAGTATGCCGAATATTTCCCGTACGTGGATAAGGTGTGGTTCGGCGAGAGCTTTATGTACGATGAGATGTCGCCTGCCAACTGGTTGGTGGAAGTCTCCGGTATCCCGTTCGGTCTGATGGGGGATATGCTGCATGGCGGTGGAAACAAATGGCTGGGCATGCAGTACGGAATGACCGTTCGCCAACCCTGGGTAACGGAAGGTGTCTCCTGCGATCCCCGTTACATCTGGCAACTATGGGACGACTTCAATATCATGGATGCACAGATGCTCGGCTTCTGGGAAGACACTCCGCCTGTGACCACTTCCGACAAGGATGTAAAAGTGACGGCTTATGTCAACAAAGGCAAAACGCTCCTTTCGATCGGTAATTACTCCGGTACGAAGAAGCAAGTGAAGCTGACGATCGATTGGAAGCAACTGGGTCTCGATCCTTCTTCCGCCCGTATGGTCGCTCCGGCTGTTACCGACTTCCAGGAAGCACAGGAGTTTGCACCTGGTGATCTGATCCCTGTCGACCTAAAACGCGGCTGGCTGATCGTTGTATCTGAATAAGGCATTCTTAATATATTACTCTGTGTAAACAAATTATTTTATGAAAACACTTTTCTATATTCTAACCACCCTGTTCTGTCTATCCTGTAGTACACAGAACAAATTGGATGAAATCACTATCCAACTGGATAAGGAAACTCTGAATCCGGTACGTAATCCCGGTGAAAGGGGAACGCTTCGTATTGCAGGCCATTACACCGACGGTAAAACCAAAGATCTTCCCTTGTCCGATGTCGCCTTGTCCGTTCGTACGGTCAGTGCCAGCGGTAACGTCGAAGTGATTGCTTTATCGGGCGACCAGCTGATCCCCAAAGACGGCGGACTAGCTGAGATCAGCGCTGTCTACCAAAACGACGGAGCGACCTACACAGCCACAAAGCAAGTCGTCGTAGCCCCTTACTACCGTGATTATCACCAGACCCTGGTACTGAAACTCTTTGTCGGCTACGACGGTGAATTGAACGAGCCCGATCCGAACAACGTGATCTTCCAACATGAAGACCCGTCACGTTTGTGCACGTTCGGTAAGGCCCTGGATGTCGTGAAGCGGATAGACAACCTGACACGCGGTATCCCGAAGATCATCTACCTGGTCGGTTGGCAACGGGGTGGTCACGACCACCTGTATCCCGACTGGAGTATCGTCAATCCCAAGTTGAAGCGGGAAGAAGATGCCACCGCCCTCGAAAGCCTCCGCTGGCTGATCCGGGAAGCCCGTGCTTACAACACGACCGTCAGCCTGCATATCAACATGGTCGATGCTTTCGAGGAAAGCCCTCTGTGGGATACCTACATCAAAAACGATATCATCGCCCGTGATGTCAACGGCAACCTGAAATCCATCTGGGAATACGTCAAGGGCCATAAAGCCTATCACCTGAGCTATACGAAAGAGTGGGAGAAAGGCTTTGCCAAACCACGTATCGACCATCTGATCGACATGATCCCAGAACTGAAAGACGGCCACACCATCCATATCGACGCTTTCATGGCCTACTGGCAACCGGAGAACCGTCCGTTAAGCCCCTGGCATGCCAAACCCGAGAACGGAGGCATCGACATACATAAGGAAGTCGAAACCCAACGAAAGATCTTCAAGTACTGGCGTGAGAAAGGCTTCGACGTAACAGGCGAAGGTATCTTCTGGGCGCATCCTGCAGGTGAGGGTTTTGTAGGTTTACAACCGATGTCCTGGTGGTTCCCGACAGATATAAACTTCCAGATGCAGATACCCGAAAGACTGTCTGCCCGCGGACGGACCCACCGTGACGGACAAGGCGATTTCCGTTTCGGTTCGAGCATGCAGGGTGAAGAGATCCTACAAAAAGACCTGGAAAACATGCCGGGCTTCCTGTCGCAGTTCTGCACTATGACATTACCCTGGTATTACCTGAGCCGCCTCGACCGGGTCGCCTTTATCGACGAAGCCCTGTATTACAGCAATGGTGTCGTTGCCCATGTGGAGGACGGAAAGAACGTCATCCGTAAAGGTAATTTCATCCTGCGTGAGAACGATAACCTGTTCGTCCCTGCCCTCTGGAACGACAACGAGATCATCGCCTATTCCGGTGACGGATACGAAAGCCGTAACTGGCTGATGCCGGAAGGTTGGGAGAAGGTCGGTGCCGTAGATGTTTATTCCATCTCCATGAACGGATCGACCTTGAAGCATTCGGCTGTCCCTGTACAGAACGGCCTCTTGATGCTGACCCTCGGTAAAGAGGAAGCCGTTTCGATCGTTCCGGCAGGCCAGTCATTGACTAGATAAACAGATTAAAATGATACAAAGATGAATAGATTATTGGTCATTCTTATTTCTTTGACAGCCTGTACCTCCTGGGTACAGGCTCAGTTCAACCATGATTACTCCCAGACATGGGTGACGAAAATGGCGTTGGCTTCACTCGACGAGCGCGGCGATTGTATAGTGCGCCTCACTTTTGAGCAAGCACTGGAAATGATCCGCCAGTCGGATAACCTTTCATTGGGTGTGCCGAAGATCGTTTATCTCGTTGGCTGGCAATATAACGGCCATGATGATAAATACCCGGCCTTTTTTGAAGTGAACGAGCACCTGAAACGGGATAGCGATGCCTCTGCCCGTGAGAGCCTGCGCTGGCTGATGCGTGAAGCACGGAAATATAACACCACCGTCAGCCTGCATATCAATATGACCGACGCTTACGACGACAGCCCCCTGTGGCCTGAATACGTAGCGAACGACCTGATCTCGAAGAATGCCGACGGTAGCCTGAAAGTGATCGGCGTATATAACGGTCGCAATGCTTACCAGATCAACTACCGCAACGAGTGGGAGTCCGGTTATACCCAGATGCGTATCGACCGCCTGCTGGCTTTGCTGCCCGAGTTGGAGGAAAGTGCGACGATCCATGCCGATGCCTGGATTGCACGTCCGAGCGAAGGGCACGACGAAACAGTCATTGTAGAGGCCGAATATCAGAAGAAAGCCGCTGCATACTGGCAGGCCAAAGGAATAGATATCACCAGTGAATGGATGATGGATTACATGATCGGTTGCGTCCCTTACGCCTGGCATTTTAATGCAGCTACCCAGGACGATTACCTGCGTATCCCCGCCAATGTCTATACCGGCACGGGTCTTAACCCGGATATCCGCAGCAACGACCATGACCTGGGATTTCTTTTCGGCACTTCCAGCTATGGTGAGCCCATCTGGAAGATAGCAGAGAATTATTCCTGGCAACCTCTTCTCTCCGAAGACTTCATGTTGAAATGTCCGCAATATTTCTACCTGAACAGTCTGAAGCGTCTTTCTGTGGAAGGAGAGGGAAAAAACCGTATCTCCCTGTTCAGCAACCAAGTCAGCGTCTCGCTTTCCGACAGCACAGTCCGGCAAAAAGACCGTATCCTGCGTAATAAAAACACCCTCTGCATCCCGGCCGTATGGCGTGACGATGAAGGTGTGATCGTCTACAGCCGGGACACGAATGGCAAGACCTCTTTCTATATCCCTTATTTATGGGGCAACCCCAAATCGGCGACCGTCTATAAGGTGACGGCTGAAGGTTTGCAGGAACCCCGGAAGATCCATATAGCTAATGCAAAAATGGTCATCGATATAACTCAGGGGATACCTTATTATGTAATACCGGAGTAAGCGTTTCTACGTTCCGAACCGTGACGTATCTACCGCCTTTACCTTCTTTTCCTTGTAACCGCCGAAGCTGTAACGGATCGTCAGCAAGACCGAACGGTTGTCCTGGAACAGTTCCATGCGGCTCTTCTGACCCTGCTGGTCGATGTGGGTGAGTGGCTTTTGACTGTTCAACAGGTCGTTGCCTTTGAGGGTCAGGCGGAGCTTCTGTTTGGGAAGTGTCCATACCAGGGCGGCATCCAGGCTGTAGAGCGGGTCGATATCGTAAAGGCCCTGTATCACCTTCGTACAGTAATAGCCGGTGAGGTCGAGGGAGAGGTTTTTGTCGCGGGTCAGGAAGATCGTGTTGGTCAGCATGGCCCGCCCGAAGAGCTTCTTCCGGTCGAAACGGACATCGACCAGCGTCCCTTTGTCGTGGATACCGAAGCCCATCAATGTCAGTCGCGAACTAAGCACCTCGCCGGCACGGAAAGGAACGACTGCCATCAGTCCGAACATATTGTGCGTATCCAGGTTGATCGTATGGAAGACCGATTGCAGGCGGTTGGGCAACTGGTACGACATCTGTTGTATCTTATCCGGCTGGAAATTGGCGAAGGCCCCCAATACATACTTGTTTTTGAGGATATAGGTCAGTTGCATCGAATAGTTCAGCTCCGGTTTCAGCTCCGGATTGCCTTTGATCACACTGTAAACATTCATATAATAAGTATTCGGCGTAGTCGCCCAATAAGAAGGATACTTCCGGTTGCTCGATAAGGAGAACTGCAACATGTTGGAAGGATCGATCCGGTAAACGATCGACAGGGCAGGGAAGAGGTCCGCCCTGTCCCATAACGTACTTTTCTTTCCCGCCGAGTCGATCGAAGCCTTGTAATACCGGACGGTCAGCGAAGCATCCAGTGTCAGCTTCTTCCCGAACGAACGCGAGAAACCGCCGAAAGCGCCGACCGAATGTTCCCTCTGCGTCAGGTTGAATGTCCCTTCGCGTTCTTCCGTGTTGTCGAGCAGTGCTTCCGCCTTGTTGTCCGTCCCCGACAACGAAGCCTCCAGCCCGTAGGACAGTTTCCATTTGTTCGCGGTAACGACGAAATGGTTCAGGTAGATATTGGCCCGTTGCGTCTGCTGGCGGCTTTCGTTGCGCCTGTCCTGGTCGGTGTCGTCTTCAAAATTGTTGACCAGCTCCTGCAACGATTTATCTTTGTAGAAGGTATAGTCGATACCCGCGTTCAGGTTCTTATGGCCGTTGTAGTCGATACGTGCACTGTGTAGGGAAGTCGGCCCGGTCGTCCGGCTGGCGGTGTTTACCGTTTCGATGCCTGTGAACTCCGTCCGTCCTCCCCGGTGGGAAGCGGGTCCGTCCTGTACATACCGTCCCGTGTAGGAAGCCGAGAGCTTGTCCTTGTTGTCGAAGTCATATTCGAAAGCACCCCGCAGGTTGTGGGCGATGCTTTTGTTCTCCGACCAGTTCTTTTGCAGGATATCGTACCTCTGTCCGTCGACGGTCGGTTCCGCATGCATATCTTCCGTCGAGCGGCTGTGTCGGTAGCCCGTCGAGTAGGAGAAGTCCGTCGTATATTTCTTTCCCGTGTACGACAGGTTCATCCTTCCCGAAGGAGAGAAATAGTACCCCTGTTCTCCTGTCAGCGACACTTCCCCTTTCAGGATATCCTTCAGGCTCTTGTCGTTCTCGATGACCAGGTTGATGGAGGCACCCTGTACACCGTATTGCGGCGGAGTACTGTACATCACCTCCACCTTTTTCACCTTATCGGAAGAGGTCGACTTCAGCATATCGGCCAGCTGTTCCGGTGTCATGCTGCTTTTGCGGCCATTGATGATGATCGTCGTGCCCGATGTGCCGAGCAGCGAGATATTGTCGCCTTTCTTTTCCACGCCCGGCAGTTCGCCCAGGACATCGAACGCATTGTCCACCGGTTTGCTTTTCATCAGGTTGGGAATGTCGTACTGGAGTTTTCCCTCGGTCATCTTCACCAGCGGGCGTTCGGCTTTGACGAATACCTCCGGCAGTTCCAGCGTGATGCTGTCGTTCACCAGGATCGTACCTTTGCCGTCAGTCTGCTTTTGTGCCGATAACCGGGTGGGCAGCGGGAGCAGGTTGGCTATCAATAACAGGTAATAGATTCTTTTCATGTTCTTGTGCTTTTCGTGATTTTTATACGAAAGGTAGAAAGGGCGCTGAACAGTTCCAAAAAACGCTTGCATTTGGTAAGACTAAATAACATTCGTCCGAAACTGTGTTATTTTGGTTTAAAGCGGCAGGCGGCAAGCCGGAGAATCCCTATATTTGTTTGCATGAAATCATCCATGAAATATATCATTGCACTGGTGATCGTGTCGTTATCCGGGATATTCGCCTACCAGTTGTTCTGGATCAACCGGCTGTACCATTCCCACCAGCAGCAGAACAGGGAATATATCATCGAAGCGATCCGCAATGCCGACCATATCGAACTGTTCAGCCGTGCCGATACCATCAGCCGGTTGGCGAACAAGCGTCGGGAAACCTTCTCGCAGGCCGACGACCGGGGAGGTATCGCCCTGACTACCCGTTTCCGCGATAAGGACTCGATGCCGGAGACCGTCCGGATCGTCGAGAAAAAAGCCGGACTCCCTTATGTGCCCGAAGTGGATGAAGAATTGAAGAAAGTACTCGAAAGTGCCAAGGTCAGGGTAGGCGATGATTTCAGTTCGCTGGGCCAGCTGGGGTTGCAGATGCAACGCAGCCTCCACGAGGTGATCGATACGATCTTTCCCGTCGACCTGGCGAAGTTCGACAGTCTGCTGACCGCCGGTCTCCGGGAGAAAAACCTGCACCTCCGCCATTTCACGGAGATACGGTCGCTTGCCGACAGTACGGTGGTCGCCTCTTCCGTCCCCACAGGGGAAGACCCGGCGCATTACGACCGTTATACCTGGGAGTATACCACCTATCATCCGAAAGCCTATTACGTCTATGTGGAACCGACCCGGCTGGCTTCGCTGGCGGGAATGACGGGTATTCTGGTCTCTTCGTTTCTGATCCTACTGATACTGGTATTGTCGTTTGCTTATATGATCTGGTTCCTGATTCATCAGAAGACGGTGGAGCAACTGAAAGACGACTTCACCCATAACGTGACGCACGAGTTGAAGACCCCCATCGCCATATCCTACGCCGCCATCGAGTCGATCATCCATTATAACCTCCTGGGAAATAAGGAGAAGGCCGATAAATACCTCCACCTCTGTCACGAGGAACTGGAACGGCTGGGCGGAATGGTCGAACAGATCCTGACCCTTAGCCTGGAGAAACGGAAAGAGATCCGTCTGGTGATGGAGGATATTTCGTTGAATGCCCTGATCGGCAAGATACTGGAACAGCAGAAGATCAAGTCGTCACGCCCTTTCCGCATCCGTGTGGAGTCTGTCCCGGAGGAAATAACCCTGAGAGCCGACCGCGTACATTTGTACAGTATCATCAGCAACCTGGTGGATAATGCCGTCAAATATGCAGACAAGGAACCGGCGATAACGATACGGATGGAGGCTGCCGGAGGAAAGGTGCAGCTGCGTGTACAGGACAACGGCCCCGGTATTCCCGAAGAGTACCGCCGGCATCTTTTCGATAAGTTCTACCGATTGCCTTCCAGCCGCCATTCGCAGGTGAAGGGCTACGGCATCGGACTCTTTTACGTGAAGACAATGGTGGAGAAGCATGGCGGGACGGTCACCGTAGAGAGTGTGTCCGGCCAGGGTTCCTGTTTTATAGTTACATTACCGCAATAACCCCAAGCTTATGGATATCTTATTAGTAGAAGACGAAGTCTCCCTGGCCATGATTGTCAAAGACGCATTGGAAGAGGAAGGCTACGAAGTGGCGGTAGCCCGCGACGGACTGGATGGGATAGAGCATTATTTCAAAGAGCATCCGGCACTGATTATTGCCGACGTGATGATGCCGGAGGTGGATGGTTTCGAGATGGTGCGCCGCATCCGCCGGATGGATAAGGAGGTGCCTGTCCTGTTCCTCAGTGCCCGTTCGTCGGTAGACGATATCGTGCAAGGGTTCGAATTGGGGGCGAACGACTACCTGCGGAAGCCTTTCAGCCTGCGCGAACTGATCGTCCGGGTGAAGGCATTGATCGTTAAGAGCAAAGCTGAACCTGCCGTCGTCGCGTATCACGAAATCGGGTTGTACACGTTTTATCCGTCTACGCAGACGTTGGAGGCAGGTGGTGAATCGGTCGAGCTTTCCTTTAAGGAGTCGGAGTTGCTCCGGTTGCTTTGCGAGAGCGGGAATCTACCGGTCGACACCAAGGATATCCTATTGGAACTCTGGGGGAACGACAGTTTCTACAATGCCCGCAGCCTGCATGTGTTCGTCACGAAGCTCCGGCATAAACTGGAAAAAGACCCCCGTATCAAACTATTGAATGTACGGGGGATCGGATATAAATTGATCTGCTAGAGACTCTTACCTAAGGGTTTGGGAGAGTTACCACTTTTCCCTCCTTCCTGCTTCTTTCGGCTGCAAACGCTATCAGGTGGCTTTCCAGCGACTCGTTGAGCGGTGTGCTCATCAGGCTGGCATCC
>ERZ812616.2872-NODE-2872-length-13287-cov-3.064692_pt1 | contig 13287 bp, 10 predicted proteins | sample MGYA00376249_ERZ812616 | MGnify/ENA primary metagenome ERZ812616 (study PRJEB26924, sample SAMEA4378265) | human gut metagenome | biome: human gut; feature: human-associated habitat; material: faeces | place: China | collected 2013 ... | reverse complement strand
CTACGTTGACGAGGGCTTTGATACCCTCGCCTCGGAAATGTCTGCCGACCCGAAAGCTATTCTAAGGCTCAAGCCTGTGAACTATTATGCCATAAAAAATAAATATATCATGGGAAAAGTTTATACGTCTGAGGATTATCAGGAAAATTATGTGCAGTTTTTCAGATACGAGTATGACCACGAGTGCGGAAAAACTGATATCTATCCCCTAAGTGCAGAGCTTATGTCAAAGGCTCTTGCAAAGGTGGGCATAATAATAGACCTGAAAGCCCTTGCCAAAGACCAGTGAGGAAACGAAAATGGCTTCAAAACTTGACGAATTTGATATGAAAGCCCCTGTGGCTGATCTGCTTTATCCCTCTGTGGAAAAGCACAACGCAATGAAAAAAAGAGCTGCCGCCCTTGAAAAGCTCCCCAGAGCGTTTGTTGACAATCTGGAGCTTGAAAAGGTGGCTGATTTTATCACGCCCCATTACCAGTATCGTGTAATGAGGCTTTTTTGTGAGGTTTGCGACGATGAGGAGGTAATAAACTACCGCCTTGATATCCTTGATGATTTCATAAGGCTTCCGTCATTGTCTGCCACCATACGCAAGGTGATAAACGTCATGGTGGAAAATGACAGAAAGAACATCTATAATCTTACTACTCCCGACAGCTTTTCACAGCTGGACGATGCCATAAGCGGCTTTGACGCTTACATACAGTGCATGGAGATAATGCACGATTTTTATGGAAAAATGAAAGATAAGATATGCTCAGAGGGCGTAAAAAAGCTTTTTGCGTTCTTTGAGGAGCATTACGGTGACAAGCATTATATATCCCTGAAGGGTGAGATAGAGAAGCTTAAAAAGGCACTCTATGACCGCATACGAAGCGTTACAGTCGCCATAAACCTCGATGAAAGGCTAGTTCCTGTTTCCGCAGGCATTATAGAGCTTTCAAAGGAGCGTTACGATATAAAGCCGTCCCTTGTGGACAGGATACTTTACCATGGGGCAAAGTTCAACGATAAGGCTGTTGTGAAAAATCTCAGAAAGAAGTATAATGACAGCGAGGTGTCTGACGATAAGCTTATCAATACTGTGGATAAGACCCTTTTTGACGAGCTTAGCGATCTTACTGATACTTTTGTGAAAATGATAGATAAGGTGCTTGCTGAGTATCAGAAAGCAGGCATTGCCGATATGCGCTATATAGACTATCAGCTTGAATACTACATGGGCGCAGTGGCTGTGATAGAAGCCTGCGAAGATCAGGGGCTTAAAATGTGCCGTCCGAAAATTCTTCCTGCAGGTGAGAGAAAAGCCGTCATAAAGGATATCTTTGACCCTGTTTATTTCCGTGAAGCCAGGATATATAATCTTGACCACAAGGAGAAAAAATCCGTTGTCACAAACGATATCACCATTGGCGGTGACAGCGAGGGCTTTTATGTGCTGACAGGCGCAAATAATGGCGGAAAGACCACATTTCTCCGTGCGGTCGGTCTGTGTCAGATAATGGCGCAGACAGGACTTTATGTGCCTGCTTCATACTGTGAAATATCCCTTGTGGACTATATTTACACTCAGTTCCCGCAAGAGGAAAAAACAGGTATCGACACCAGCCGTTTCACCACAGAGATAAAAGAGTTCCGTGAAATAAGCGACACTATCACAGCGAACAGCCTGCTTCTTATGAACGAGTCTATCCAAAGCACGACCCCCAGGGAGTGCGTTGAGGTCGCCTGCGAGCTTTTGAGGATATTCTGCAAAATGGGCGTAAGAGGAGTTTTTGCAACACATCTTGTGGATATCGCATACAAGACCGTGGAGCTTAATAAAGACAGCACGCTCAGAACAAAGCTTGCAAGCATTGTTGCCGACGCAGATGATGAAACAGGAGAGCGAAAGTATAAGATAGTCCGTGGAATGCCCCGTGACAACAGCTTTGCTCAGACTATCCTTAAACAATACGGCATAGATATGGAAACGATAGAAAAGCGTATAAGAGAGAATAAAGCCTGACTATTACAAAATTGTAACCATACTTGAAAATTTCTTTGATGTGTGATATACTGAAACATACAACTATGAAGACAGGAGATAAAACCATGAAAAAGATACATAGAACATTGAGTCTTTTTACAGTCGCTGCAATGTGCACCGCACTTCTCTGCTCATGCGGAGAGGTGCCTGACAGTTCACAGACCGACAGCAGCTCAAAGGCAGCCACAACTACAACAGCCGATACAACGGCTGATACAACCACCACAGGGGATGCGAGCAGTACAGCTTCTGCAACTTCTGCACCTGACAGCAGTGTTTCAGACAGCTCATCAGCGGTAACGGACGATACAAAGACGAACGGCATAACACCTGCTATGTGGAAAGTGACTTCACCTGAGGGCAACACAATGGTAATGCTCGGCTCTTTCCATGCACTGAAAGACGAGTGCTATCCGCTCCCTGAGGCAGTAACGAATGCGTATAATAATGCTGATATACTTGCGGTGGAGTGCGATATAACCTCCACAAGCGAGGACGGCGAGTATATGAAAAATCTTATGAAGCAAATGCTTTATAATGATAACACAAAGCTCAGCCAGCACATTTCCGAGGAAGCATATTCTGCCCTGAAAACATATCTCGGCTATTGGGGCATGGATATCTCCGCCCTTGAGGTCTACAGACCATGGGCTGTTTCAAGCACTCTTGATACCCTGCTTATTCAGGATTCCGGCTTTGACTCGGAAAAGGGTCTTGACAACTACCTTCTTACCACTGCCCATGCAGACGGTAAGGAGATATATGAAGTTGAGTCGGTGGATTTCCAGATGAATCTGCTCATAAACTTCTCTGACGATATCTATGACCTTATGTTCAGAAGCTACGAGGGTGAAACCAAGGAGAGCCAAAAGCAGGCTCTTGAAGACCTCTATACCGCATGGAAGTCGGGGGATATTGAAACCTTCCTTGAGGAAGATAACGAAGAGGAGCTTGCAGGTTATACCGAGGAGGACAAAAAGATCGCCGAGGATTATAATAACCAAATGCTCTATGACAGAAACAAGAATATGGCAAAAGCTGCCGAGGATCTTATGTCTCAGGGCAAGAACGTGTTCTATGTTGTTGGTGCGGCACACTATGCAGGTGAGGGAGGAATAATCGACCTGCTTGAAAAAGACGGCTACACAGCCGAGCGTGTGCAGTATTGATGGATTTATAGATTTGTATAGGGGAAAGGGGTAAAAAATAAATGCCACATTCATCAGGGGGAGGCTCTCACAGCGGAGGGTCACACAGCGGCTCAGGCTTTTCCAGCTCTTCATCAAGCTCGGGAGGGTCGAGTGCTAAACACATAAAGCACACAAGCTTTCCCGGGGCAAGAAGATACGTCTACTATGAGAACTATCATCCTGTCTATGTCTATGCCGACTATGATATCCGCAAGGGAACCGCTTCAGGTAAGTTTTTCAGTATACTTGGCAGTGCTGTCAGCCTGCTCTTTGGTATCATGCTTCTTGCCATGTGCTATGATAAGCCGCAAAAAATGGATACAAGTCCATCTTATCACTGCGAGATAAAGGATACGGCAGGGGTCATCGACGAGCCTGATGAGGTGCAAAGCGCAATAGATGATTTTCGCGATGAAACTGGTATCCCCGTGGAGATAATGACAGTGAACAACGAGGATTGGCAGGGAAGCTATTCAAAGCTGGAGGACTTTGCCTATGATATGTATGTGACGGAATTTGACGACGAGGAGCATTGGCTGGTGGTTTATTCTGAGCCTGCATCTCCTGACCCTGATTTTAACGATTGGTACTGGGAGGGTATGCAGGGCGATGATACCGACAATATCATAACTGTAGATGTAGCAGACGATTTCAAAGATCTTATGCAGAAATATCTTACCGCCAACAGCCGTTATGATGTCAGCTCTGCCATAGCAGCGGCTTTTGATGAAACTACGCCAAACGTTATGGACGGTCATGTAGAGTGGCTGTTTGTGATATGGGGACTTCTCATGTCAGGTATCGGGGCTTATGAGATATATCAGACGCTTATCACGAATAAAAAGGCTTACCGAAGCGCAGTGAAATGTGCAAATGATGCAAAAGAGGACACCTGCGAATACTGCGGAAACGTCTATGTTATCGGCACTTGTCATGAGTGCCCAAAATGCCACATTCATCGGGAGGCGGCTCTCACGGAGGAGGGTCACACGGCGGTTCGCATCACAGCAGCCATTCGCACGGAGGCTCAGGAAGAAGCTCACGCCACGTAAGAAGCACCTATTTCCCGGACGCAAGAAGATATGTATATTATGATCATCACAGACCTGTCTATGTCTATGCAGACTATGACATAACCGAAAAAAGAAGTCCTTTGAGATTTCTTATGCTGCTTTTCTATCTGCCGTTTATTTTATTCACATTTTCTATGTTTGCCGAGGCTTATCATCACCCTCATAAGCTTCCCCAGAACTATGATTATAAAATAGTTGTGGAGGATAAAGCAAATGTCCTTGGCAACACCGCAGAGCTTAGAAACTCGCTGGTGGCATTTTATAACCGCACCGGTATCTCACCTGCGGTCATAACAGTGGAAAATTCCGATTGGCAGGGAAATTATTCAGATCTTGAAAATTATGCCTATGATCTGTATGTGAACCACTTTGCGGACGAGAGCCATTGGCTCATAGTTTACTCTACCCCTGATGGCTATTCTTCCTCTGACGGCTTTGAGGATTGGTATTGGGAGGGTATGCAGGGCAATGATACAGATGATGTTCTGACAGAATCAGTAACGAACAGCTTCAATGACGAGCTGCAGAAAAATCTCACGGCGAGAACACGCTATACAGTGTCCTCGGCTATCAGCACATCATTTGACGACCTGACGCCTACCGTAATGAAGAGTAAAGTAAATTGGACTATGCTATTTACTTCGATCGCCATTCTGGCATTTGTGTGTCTGCACGCCTGCCTTATGATAGGCATAAATCCAAAGGCGAGAAAATATGCTAAAGCAAAGCCTTGTTCTGACGCAGCTCAGGAAAAAGCCTGCGAATATTGCGGCTATACCTATGTCGTAGACACCTGTACAGAATGTCCTCATTGCGGAGCGCCTATCCCACCGGAGGATCAGCCTGGGGCACGATTTACTTGATAAAAAAATCACCGCCTGAGAAGCTATTTCTCTCAGGCGGTTTTGTTTGTCATTTTTAGCCGTACATTTCAGTCTGCTCAGCGTAGCTGTAGATTATCTCGGAGTCAGGGTCAATGGCAACTCCCTTTGCGTGGAAAAGCTCTGTTATGGTAACGAACTCGTAGCCCTGTTCTTTGAGGGCAGGGATTATCTTATCAAGGGCTGCAACTGTCTGAACGTTTCCGTTCATATCGTGAAGCAGGATAATTCCCCCGTCCCTAGCCTGTGCAAGCACCTTTTCAACACGCTCCTCAACGCCTATGGCATTGTTGTAGTCCTCTGCACCGTATCCGCATATAAACGGCATATCCACAGCGTCAAAGATGGTCTGATTTACCGCAATATATGGCGGACGGAAAAACTGTGGACGTTCGCCAACAGCCTCTTCCACCTTGTCAGAGGTAAAGTCTATTTCGGCCTTTATTTCCTCTGCGGTCATTTTTGTCATGTCAGGGTGGCTCTGAGAGTGGTTTTCAATGTCACAGCCCATGTTGTAAGCACGCTTCATGACCTCTGCACTCTCGTCTGTGATGTTGTTTCCGATAACGAAAAACGAAGCCACAATGCCGTGTTCTTCAAGCTTGTCAAGCACAAGGGGAGTTGTGTCAGTGTTAGGGCCGTCATCAAAAGTGAGGGCTATCACTTTTCCGTAGTCAGACTTGTCACGAAGCTGTCTGCGCTTATTCTGTGAACTGCTGTCCTCAGCCTTTGAGTTTTCTTTTTCCAGACTGCTGTTTTCACCAGTCCCACAGCCCACTCCCATAGCAAGGCTGAAAGCCACAGCACCCATAAGAATAGTTTTAAGCACCTTTTTCATAAGATTTTCTCCTTCATATTTATTATCTCTATGATAGCATATTTCCACTTGATTTTCAATAGAATTTGATGATAAAGCAACAAAAAACGAGCGGTCAAAAACCGCCCGTCAAATGTCTTTTATTTTTCAGAATGTTTCTTGCCCTTGAAGAATTTTCTGTATATTGCCACTGTTATAACAGCATATATCGTTCCCGTTAGAACGCCTGCGATAACGTCGAATGGATAGTGTACACCAACATACAGCCGTGAGAACGCAATGAGTGTTGCCACTATAAGTGCAGGCACTCCATATTTTTTCGGCATCTCCATGAACATTACCACCGCCACTGCAAAGGAAGCTCCCGAATGTCCCGAGGGAAAGGAGAAGTCCGATTGTGCCCCTATTATCCTGTTAAGCCCCTCGACCACCTCGTAAGGTCTTGTTCTGGCAATAATGTTTTTGAGAATGATGTTGTTTATAAGAAAAGTCACCGCAAGGGAGCATGAACACACGATGCCTGTTGTTCTAGTCTTTTTCAGTATGAGAAGTAAAACGCATATGCCTATCCATAACGCACCTCCGTTTGCAAGATATGTTATGAACTTCATTATGGGGTCGAGCCACCCTGTACGCAAGTTGTCCTGTATCCATAACAGTATGTCGCCGTCTAGTTTAAGTAAGGTGTCTAACATTTATCCTCCTGCCATTTATGTAAATCTATCCCTTGAATATATTTACATCAAAACTGACAAGCCCGTCAAAAAACGAGCCTGTCCTTTGTGTATTAATGCTTTAGTTCATATTTTCGCAAATTAATATTATGATAAGTTCATTTTCATGTATAAAAAGCTTAAAATCATGTGTGATACTCTTAACAAATTCAATTTGCATAGAAACTTGATTTCCAATTACAGCTTAACAGGCTCTATCTTCCAGATGTTTTCTGCATAGTCCTTGATAGTTCTGTCAGATGAGAACTTTCCTGCATTTGCAATGTTCAGCCAGCACTTCTTAGCGAATGCAAGCTTGTCCTTGTAGTCTGCGTTGACCTTTAGCTTTGCCTGAACATAGCTTTCAAGGTCGCCAAGAACATAGTAGTGGTCAGGAACGTGCCAGCTTGCACCGTCAGTGAGCGCCTTGTAAAGCTCCTTGAAGCTGCCCTCCTCGTTGGACGGAACGCCGCCGTCTGAAAGACTGCCGTCAATAAGCTTGTCAAGAACACGCTTTATCTTGTCGTTTGAGAAAAGTATCTCCCTAGGGTCATACTTTGGCATTATCTCAGCCAGCTCCTCTACTCTTGCACCGAAGATGTAGTTGTTCTCCTCGCCTGCCTCCTGAGCGATCTCAACGTTAGCTCCGTCATAAGTTCCCAGTGTGACCGCACCGTTGAGCATAAGCTTCATGTTGCCTGTACCGCTAGCTTCAGTGCCTGCCGTGGATATCTGCTCGGAAACATCAGCCGCAGTAACAAGCTTTTCCGCATAGGAAACGTTGTAGTTCTGTACGAATACTACCTTGATAAGATCCTTTGTGTCAGGGTCAGCGTTCACAAGCTTGCCTATCTCGCCAATAAGCTTGATGATAGCCTTAGCCCTCCTGTATCCCGGTGCAGACTTAGCACCGAATATAAATGTTGTCGGTGTGAAGTCCTTTATAGAGCCGTCCTTGATGCCATAGTAAATGTAAAGTATAGACAAAGCGTTAAGGAACTGCCTCTTGTATTCGTGCAGACGCTTGATCTGAATGTCAAAAATAGTGTTCGGGTCGATATCAACACCGTCATGCTCCTTTACAAAAGCGGCAAGGCGGTTCTTCTGCGCTTCCTTAACAGCCATGAACTCGTTAAGAACAGCTTCATCGTCAGCATATTTTTCAAGCTTTTTAAGCTCGTCCAGGTTCTTCACCCAATCTGCATTGCCAAGAAGCTTTGTGATAAGTGCGGAAAGCTCAGGGTTGCAAAGTGCCAGCCAACGTCTTTGTGTGATACCATTGGTCTTGTTCTGAAATCTCTCAGGATAAAGCTCATACCAGTCTTTGAGAGCGTCCTTTTTCAGTATCTCAGTGTGGATAGCCGCAACGCCGTTTATATAGCTTGAAACATAGATAGCCATAAACGCCATTTTTACCATGCCGTCACCCACAGGAGCAAGCTTTGAGATATACTCTCTGTCCTTTTTGAGAGCGTACATATCCTTTATAAAACGCTCGTTTATCATAAGGATATATGTGTAGACCTCAGGCACTACCTTTTCCACAAGTCTGCAATCCCACTTTTCAAGAGCCTCAGCCATGATAGTGTGATTTGTGTAGTTAAAGACCTTGTGAGCGATCTCAAAAGCCTTGTCAAAGTCATATCCATGTTCAGCACAAAGCTGTCTTATAAGCTCTGGGACAGCGATAACAGGGTGAGTATCGTTAAGCTGGATAGTAATATAGTCGCCAAGGTTGTCAAGAGTGCCGAACTTAGCCAAATGCTTTTTGAGAATATCCGTCACAGAAGCGGAGGAGAAGAAATATTCCTGCTTAAGCCTGAGTATCTTGCCCTCTTCACAGTTATCGTTAGGGTAAAGCACCTTTGAGATGTTCTCAGCGTCATTTTTAGCCTTTACGGCACCGTCATAGTTACCGCAGTCAAACTGAGCGAAGTCGAAATCCTCCACGCTCTCAGCCTGCCAAAGTCTGAGTGTGCCAACGTTCTTAGTGCCAAAGCCGATAACAGGCATATCATAAGGCACAGCATAAACAGTCTGGTCGCCGTATTTTACTATTACCTTATCATTTTCGCATCTTTTAGACCAAGGGTCGCCGTACTTAGTCCAGTTGTCAGCTTCTTCCTTTTGGAAGCCGTCAACTATCTTCTGCTTGAAAAGACCGTACTTGTATCTTATTCCGTAGCCGTCCAAAGGCAGGTCATGAGCGGCGGCGGAATCGAGGAAGCAAGCGGCAAGTCTGCCAAGACCACCGTTGCCGAGGGCAGCGTCCTCTATTTCTTCAAGGTCATTAAGACTTCTGCCGTGAGCCTTCAAAAGCTCGTCCACCTCGTCAGTTATACCAAGGCAAAGGAGATTGTTATAAACGGCTCTGCCCATAAGGAACTCCATAGAGAGATAGCAGGCTCTGCGGCTGTCAAGGTGAGCCTTTCTGCTGTTCTCCCAATCGCTGTCAATAAGCTCCATAACAGTAGCCGACAGGCTTTCGTGGAGCTGCCAAGGCAGAGCTTTTTCAACGCTCGTGCCAAACTTCTTTTTCAGGTCTTTACTAAGTTCGCTGTAAAACAGTTCTTTGTTCATTGGTTTTTATCCTTTCTGATATTTTATGTATTCTATTGTATTTTGTACTTTGTGATTATCCGCATAACGTATGGTAGGGGCGAACATTGTTTGCCCGTCGAAGAAACAAACCGACGGCAACAACATTATGGGATAGAACTAAAACCTACCCTATCACACCTGTAGGGGACGACGCCCTCGGCGTCCCGCACCCCTCGCCGTTTCGACTGCGATCTCATTTGTGTTATCCGCACAATGTTGCTCTGCACAAATTCTGGATAATTTAAACCTTGTCACTTCGAGTGGGACGTCGCATTTCTGTGAAACAGAAATTGAGCCGTTTCCCTACAATGTTTTGGTCAACTTTCTTCTGCCGCAAAATCGCTGTCGCTCTTTGCGGATCTACGTTGCGCTAATGGATAGAAAAGCGGTGCAGATTTAATTCTCCAATATTACTTTTATCTGGTATCAAACTTTCATGTGCTTTTTGGTTTTATTCTGCACCACTTAGTAGGCTTACGCCTATTGAGGCTCTGCCTCAAACTCCGCTAGGGACTCTGTCCCTAGACCCTGCAATGGGTTTCACCCCTTGACCCTGACCAGGGGCGTGCCCCTGGACCTTTTGCTCGCTTCGCTCGGTGTTTTATTTTACTCCATTCTTGTGATTTGTTCGGTCGGCTATGCACATTCCTCACTCCTCACTCCTCATTTCTCATTTAGCCCTGCTCTATCTGCCATACACCGCTGTTATCTTCGCCAATCTCTCCGCCAAAGTATCATCAAGCTTATCAAAGCTTTCCAATCTCCACTTCCAATTTTCTCCCACTGTTGACGGTGTATTCATTCTGGCTTTATCGTCAAGGCAAAGTATATCCTGCATTTGTGCGATAGCTGTATCACACACGCTGGACCAACAAAGTCTTACCATTGCCCAAGGCACAAACTCGTCTTTTGTAACTCCAAGATAGTCCTTGCAGTAGCTTCTGGTCTTTTCGTCACAGCTCTTTATCCAGCCAAGTATGGTTTCGTTATCGTGCGTACCTGTATAGCAAATGCTGTTTGTGGTCTTAAAATTGTGGGGCAGATAGCCGTTTGTATTATCAGAATCAAAGCCGAACTCCAGCACCTTCATGCCGGGATATCCGCTTGCGTTGAGCATTTTTACAACGTGTTTTGTAAGAAAACCCAAGTCCTCTGCGATTATCTTCACGTCCCCAAGCTGTTTTCTCACTTCTTTGAAAAGCCTCATGTCAGGACCTTTTCTCCACTTGCCCTTTTTGGCGTTCTTTGCACCGTATGGTATGCAGTAATAGCTTTCAAAGCCCCTGAAATGGTCTATTCTCACCACGTCATAGGTGTCAGAAGCCGCCTTTATACGCTCTACCCACCAGCGAAATTTATCTCTTGCTATGTATTCCCAGTTGTAAAGAGGATTGCCCCAAAGCTGACCGTCTGCCGTGAATGCGTCAGGTGGACATCCTGCCACCTCAACAGGCTTTTTCTCCTTGTCAAGGCTGAAATACTGCGGTGTACTCCACACCTCAACACTGTCATATGCCACATATATGGGGATATCGCCTATTATCTCGATGCCCTTTTCATTGGCATAAGACTTGAGCTTTTTCCACTGCTGGAAATATTTATACTGCACAAAGCACCAGAAGTCTATATCATTTGCATATTCTTTTCTAGCACTTTTTATCGCCTTAGGCTTGTACATTTTCAGCGGTTCGTCCCATTCATACCAAGCCTTGCCCTTGTTGGCAAATTTCAGTGACATAAACAAAGCGTAATCGTATATCCAGTCTTTGTTTTCCACCACGAATTTTGAGTATGCCTTTTCAGGCTTCTTGCGAAAACGCTTGTGTGCCGTCCTAAGCACCTTGAAAATGACCTCGTATATCTTGCCGTAGTCAACAGACCCTTTGTCATCGCCCCACTCAATATCCTTGTATTCCGCAGGTTTCAGATAACCCTCTTTTTCCAGAGCTTCAAGGTCTATAAAGTATGGATTTCCTGCGTGAACAGAAAAGCTCTGATATGGCGAATCACCATAGCTTGTAGGAGATATAGGAAGTATCTGCCAACATTTTTGGTGAGCCTTTTCAAGAAAATCCACAAAAGCATAAGCCTCTTTGCCAAGCTTGCCGATACCGTAATCGTTAGGCAGTGAGGATATGTGCATTAAAATACCTGACTTACGCATAAAAATGCTCCTTTCATATTTGTACAACTTACCATTGTAATTATACTACTTTTTCCCCATTTTTGCAATAGAAAAACCGCCATATATTTCAGTTAAGAACTATTTTAATTTTGCCGCCCTGACTTGTCATATAAAAATGATCATGACATAATGAAAAAAATATCGAGAAAAATGCAAAATATACTTGACATTTTAGAAAATATGATGTATACTATGATCAACGAGAAAGAAAGGAGCGGCTGCAAAACTTGAAAAATAAAAAAATGAAAATAGCAAGGCTTGAAAAGGATATGAACCAAGAGGATCTTGCAAAAGCCGTTGGCGTAACAAGACAAACTATCGGAATGATAGAATCAGGCAATTATAACCCGACCTTAAAGCTTTGTGTCGCTATCTGCGACGCTTTGGATAAGACTCTCAACGACCTGTTTTGGACAGAAAAGGAAGAAAGGAAAGATGACAAATGAAACTTAACAAAGAAAAGCTTGAAACTCAGATAACAGATGGTGTTGACGAGCGTGTCAAACAGGCGAACGATTCAGCCCTTGCGGCAGTGGGCATAGTGTCGATATTCTGCGTGTTGATCTCGCTTTTGTATCGGTTGTATACCGACCAGAACCCGTTGCCTGATCTTATAAGCGTTGTGGTGATGATGATAACCTATACGGTGGTGAACAGTAAAAATCATATTTATGATATACCGAGATCATTCACAGGCAAGACTCTTGACACAGGTACGGACAAAAAGAGCAGAAAGAGCAGAATTAAGTTTTATGCTCTTGATTCATTGGTCTTTGCAGCCATGTTTACCGTTATAGATCTGGTTGTCGATACGAAATTCAGCGTTTCCTCTGCTGTATTAGATGTAGTTATAGGCTTTGCAGTATCTATGGTGATCGACTATCTCCTGCATGAGCACACCATAAAGAAATACAATAAGTATATCGATACATTGGAAAATGATGACGACGAAGAAAATGAGTAAAAAAATCCCGAGAGCATTCAAAACGCCCTCGGGATTTTTTTATCTTATTCGTGAGTTATCATCATAAGCACCGCAAAGTAGTGGAAAACACTTCCCGCAATGGTGAACAAATGCCATATTGAGTGAAAATATTTCTTGCTCTTTTTAACATAGAAAATAACGCCCACAGTGTAGAAAAGTCCGCCTATAAGAATAAACCACAAGGACAGAGGATAAACCTTTTCTATCATAGGCTTGACAGCGATTATAACTACCCAGCCCATTGCGATATAGCATACAACAGAAGGCTTGCGGAACTTTTCAAGGTCAATGGAGTTGAGCACAATGCCAAGAATAGCCGCACCCCAAACGATTCCGAAAAGAACCCAGCCAAACGCACCTCTCAAAGGCACAAGGGTGATAGGGGTGTAGGTGCCTGCGATGAGGAAGAAAATGGTGTTGTGATCCATTATCCTGAAAAACTTTTTGGCTTTTGGATTGGTGATAGCGTGATAAAGGGTAGACATGGTGTAAAGTATGATAAGAGAAGCTCCAAAAATAGCGGAGCTTACAACGCCCCAAGCGTTGGAGTAAATGGCAGCGAGAACGATAAGAACGGCAGTGCCGGCAATGGATAGCAGACCGCCTGCACCGTGTGAAACGGAGTTGAATATCTCCTCGCCGAGGGTGTATCTTTTGGTTAGATCCTGAGATTGGATCTCAACAGATTTTGACATAGTATCATTTCCTTTCCGATAGGACCGAGAATTTGCATATAAGTTTTATTACTATAGTATAGTAACATTTTTTTAGACACTTGTCAAGTTTAACTACAGGTGTAAAAAGCGAGGAGT
>ERZ812616.2862-NODE-2862-length-13317-cov-11.293847_pt1 | contig 13317 bp, 7 predicted proteins | sample MGYA00376249_ERZ812616 | MGnify/ENA primary metagenome ERZ812616 (study PRJEB26924, sample SAMEA4378265) | human gut metagenome | biome: human gut; feature: human-associated habitat; material: faeces | place: China | collected 2013 ... | reverse complement strand
CAACCGAAAAGAATATTACTCAGCTAAATCTTTCTTCCAATTTTGGGGACTACACCGGAAGTTTTGTTTTATATAATCAGTCTGCTGATAAATGGAATATTTATAATATGGATCATGCTTCCACACGTGTATCACCGAATTCGACTTATAAAATATATGATGCATTACTTGGCTTGGAATCTGGAATTATTACACCAGAACATTCCACTTTCACATGGAATGGAGAACCATATCCTTTTCATTCATGGGAAGCCGATCAAGATTTAACCTCGGCTATACATAATTCCGTAAACTGGTATTTTCAGGCAATTGATTCACAGGCAGGTTTTGAAGCCGTAAGAACATTTTTACAGACAATAAACTATGGGAATCAGAATACTGGAACAAATCTAAATCTCTATTGGACAGATTTCTCTCTGAAGATATCACCCATAGAACAGGTGGAATTGTTACAGGATTTCTATCAAAATAATTTTCATTTTGACAGTAAAAATATCCAGGCAGTAAAAAAAGCCCTGCTGCTTTCCACTACTTCTTCTGGTTCTCTTTACGGGAAAACAGGAACCGGGCGTGTCAATGGTAAAGATGTCAATGGCTGGTTTATCGGATACATTGAAACATCGAATAATACTTACTACTTCGCAACAAATATTCAATCCTCTTCTGGTGCAACTGGAAGTCAGGCTACCGAAATAACAGAATCTGTACTTTCTAATCTTGGTATTTGGAAATAAATAAAGAGAACTGATAGCATAATTTCCCGTTATCAGTTCTCTTTATTTCATTCTTCTCTACTGATCAATTCTGCAAATTACCTAACCGGTACTGATACCTCGGTATATTATCAATACCATTATCTAAAATCCTGTTTCCAACATACTGAATCGTTCCATCATCCTGAATTTTCATCGTAAGTTCGTGTGTAATAACAACATCATTACATACAACAGAATCACATACTGCATGAATTGTCAAAACAATGGTTCCATCTTCATTGTGCCTGACTTCTGTTACTTCCGGTAAAGACAAGCCAAAATGTGTTGGTGAATAATTACCACATCCCAATCGTTCCCAGATAAACATATTACTTTGTTCATCGTAGACCGCCCATTCTTTCAATTCTTCTTTTGTAACAGGAAGATATGTCATAATTACATTTTCGAACTCTTCTGCTGGAATTCCCACAACCTCTTTTTCTGCAGTAAATTTTTCTCCATATTTCATTTGATAAAAATATTCATAAAGTCCATTATAATCCAACCCCTGCATATCCTCCGCATTCCAGTTTGAACATAACAGATTGTTTCCCTGATAGCCGAACGTACTCACATATTTTTTTGAATATTCCCGACACTCCTCACTCAAAGGCTTTACCCGGATAATACAACTTCCATCTACAATCTCTGTCACTTCCGGTGGTTCAGGTACGCATAATTCATAACAGAAATTCCCATTTTCAGTATATGCCCATTCTTTTATTTTTGATAGCGATATGTATGTAAGTACAGGCTCTGTATCCTCACTCCAGATCATTTTTGCGGACATCACACTCATTTCTTTTCCATCATAACTATATTCTTTTCTGGTAATTCCACCATCTGTATCTGCTTCATATAAAATTACACTTCCTTTTTCTTCTTGTTCTGCAGATTTTAAAAATTGTTCCATCTTCTGATAATTATCCATAACAGAATAATGATCGGAACCAATGACCGGATTCCCATTTTGTTTGATAATTTCTTTCATCCGATTCATCATTTGCTCAGCAGTATTCTGATCTGCTTCTTGTATTCCATTATATTCAGAATAAATATCTCGGATAATGCCCATAATTTCTTCACAATCGTTCACAGCTTCCTTTTTCTTGTCTTCATCGATTGGTAGATTATATCCCTTATCCGGATTTTCCATGGTAGTGTTTTTCTGATTCTTCTCATTTTTTACATCTGTGCTGTTTAACGATATCTTACTTTCACAGGAAGTCAGAATCATTCCTATACAAAGTACTAACAAAATACTTTTTCTTTTCATATTGCCCCCTAATTATTACTGTAATTCTCTTCCCACTCTTCTTCTGTTAACCTTGGCATATACCACCCTGCATTTGCATTTTGATCTGACTTGATTACCTTATTTGATAAATACTGGAAACTTCCGTCTTCCATAGGTTTTATCATCAATTCACTGGTGATTGCCTGATCTAACATTCTGATTTCCCATACTGCTTCTATCGTAAGTTTTAATGTTCCATCTTGTAATTTTTCATATGAGATAACTTCCGGATATGGCTCATATGGGAATTCACAATCATATAACCCTCGCGGTCTGTATCTAAAAGTTCTATTATCAGAGTTATAAAAAGTTCCTTTTTCAATCTCGCTATTACTAAATGGTAAATAGGTCTTTATAACCTCTTCAAACTCATCTTTTGGAACTTCATATTCTGCTCCACCATAATTTGCTTCATATGGAACTTGCTTTCCATATTTCATATAATACATTTTTTCATAAAGATCATAAAAATCAAGTTCCGTATAATTCTGGTTATCCCAATTTGTAATCAACAGATTATTAAGTGCATACCCCAACGGCATAACATATTTTCGATTCAATTCCCGGCATGTTTTATCTAATGGCTGCACTCTGAATCCAGTTTCACCCGGTGCTCCATCAAATCCCGGTGGGTGATATTCCTCCAGAAACAAGTATCCTTTTTCTGTATATTTCCACTCATATGCTTCATATTCATCATAATAATTAGCCTGTGGACTATTATCCTTCCATTTAACCTGACATAATCGAACATTTATCTTTCCATTCATTGACTCTAAATGATATTGTATAATTTCCCCTTCATCAAATACAACAACAATATCTACTGCTGCCTGTTCTTCTTTCTCCGCTGCTTTGCAAAATTCTTCTACTTTTTCACGATTGACCATATCAATCTGATTATCACAATCTACTGCCGCATATCCTTTTTCTTCCAGACAATTGATAATTTTTCTTTTCACCTTTAATGTATTTAACTCCGACTTCTCCTTCATATAAACAGACCGAAAAGTTTGTGCTGTTTTTTTTACTTCTGCATTCATTTCAGATTCTACGGTTTCTTTCTTTTCTTCTTTTTCCGTAATTCGATTTTGTCCGCACCCTGTAAAAACAATAAGAACTATCAATATCATCGCAAATTTCTTACATATGTAATAATTCCCCGTAAAAATTTTTTTATTTTTCAAAATATTCCTCCAATACGGTTGCATCCTTTTTAACAACATAACCACTTCCACCGATTCCTTTCACATTCTCAACCATACTGATAAGAAGAATTGGTTTGTCCACGCTTTTATCTGCCGTAAACACCGAAAACCACCCGATTTCTTTGCCAGAAGTATCTTCTTTCGTTGCCTTCAACTCGGCTGTCCCTGTTTTTCCAGCCAGCAAAATATCGTCACGATGTGCAGCATATCCGGTTCCTTCCGGATCATTTACAACACCTTCCACCCCTTGCATAATTTCTTCTACATTTTCTTTGCTAAACGCATTTTCTATCCATGTTTCACCGGATGCTTCTTCTTTGTATTTCAAATACGGTTTTATCATATTCCCTTCATTTAAAAATGAAGTATAAATACTTGCCAGATGTAATGGATTTACAAGAATCTGCCCTTGCCCATAACCACTATCTGCCAATTGTATTTCTGTTTCTATTTTATCTGTATTGGAATATGTTGATTCCTGCATCGCAATCTCAAACGGCATATTCTGATTAAATCCTATTTCATTTAAAGTATTCATAAAATTCTCACTACCAATTTTAAGAGCTGCCTTTGCAAAATAAATATTATCAGAATAGATAATTGCATTTTTCATAATAACCGGTTCATATTCATGAAGTGTTGTCACTTGATAAGATCCCCAAGACGAATCTTTCTGCCATGCCAAACCTTCATTTCCAAAATCTTCTTTTGGATCTATGCTTCCCGTTTTCAACCCAATTCCTGCCACAACTGGTTTAAATGTTGAGCCAGGACACCATACTTGACGAAAACGATTATATAATGGCTTCTTTTCATCTTCGTTTAATGATGTCCATTTCTCTGATGATAAGCCCCGTATAAATTCATTATTATCATAAGATGGGGTACTTACCAAAGCCAATACTTCTCCCGTATAAGGATTCATTGCGACAGAACACCCCGGATCTTCTTTAAACTGCTCGTATAATGATTTTTGCAAATCGGAATCTATCGTTAATCTTATATCCATACCATCTTCTTTAAAAATACTTGCAAGAACCTCTTTTACTTCCCCATCACTATCCAAAATCTTTATATCACAACCATCTTTTCCTTTTAATTGCTTTTCGTATAACTTTTCCACCCCAGATCTTCCGATTACACTTTCAGCTGAATATCCTTCCCCTGGATGATTTTCCAAATCTTCTGCTGTTACAGACTGTACATAACCAATTAAATGAGCTGCTGCTTCCCCTAACTCATAGGTTCTAACTTCCACATCTGATAGCATAACCCCTGGAATTTCCAAAAGTTTATTCTGACAATCCTGCTCCTCAAGTGTCTTTTCTTCTGGCTGTATTTTCATTAAATCTATTTCTTCTACTTTCGGAATAGTTTCAATTGGTACAAAAGAATCTTCTTTTACCCACTTTGCTGTGAGTTTGTTATTTATTGTTTCTACATCTATCTCTAATAACTCCGCTATTTTTTCAATAGATACATTCCTGTCTTCCAGCTTTCCCGGTATAATGCCAACTGATGTTGCTACTCCTTTTCCTGCAAGCATTTTACCATCTCGGTCTAATATTTCTCCTCTCTCCGCTTTTGATGTAGTAACACTTATTTTATCATCACTCTCTAAATCTGGAAAAATCAGGCTATCCTGCCATACTAATTTATATCCCTGTTTCGTCTTCTTCAGTTCCGCCATATTGTCAAATTGTATTGTTCCGGCAATTGTATTACATGATGTTTCATACGAAAGCGTAACTGTATCTGCTTTTTTCTCTTTCACAGCTATATGACTGATTTTAATGTCACTGACCTCTATTCCTTCGTATATCTTAGAATTTCGTTGTATGTATTCTTCTTTTGTCAGATAAACTTTTTCATCTGAATCTATCATAGTATACATTACTTCATATTCCTTTTTTTCAATATGGTTCATATATTCCACAAGTGTGTCTTCTGGTGATTCCGTTATCGTCCTTTTTAATAAAACACCTCCTGAAACAGCAATTACTGTTATAGCTACTATCAGCCCAAAAATCTTACAAGCGTAAGATTTTTGGATATTTTGCTTTTTTCGTTTTCTTTTCATAGATACCCCTTTCTTCTAATTATTTTGTTTTTCAAAATCTTACACCTGTAATATTTAAAAGTCAAGTAAAATATTATGTTTTAAAAGAATACTTACTTACATAATTTTTTTGACTTTTATATTAAATCAAATCTTCACCATTAACAAATCCATACGATTTTAATAATTCTTTATCTTCTGAATTCATTTTGGGCACTCCCCATACTAGTAAATATTTAGCACGTGTACTCGCTACATACCCTATTCTCTTTGCCTCTCCAGTTCCATTGAGCCAATGCTCCTTCCAATGTCCCCCTATGCTTCTTGCATTTTTAGTAGAAATCACCAAAGTAGTATCAAATGTACACCCTTTACTTCCATGAATAGTCATAATTGGAATAGCATTTTTTACTTTTTCATCTATTTCCCCTATAACAACGTCTTTATTCCCATTGCTCACTCTATAACTTTTTCCATTAATCATTTTTTCAAATTCTCTATCCTTAATTTCATCATAATCAGCAATAATTGGATATTTTTCTTCCAAAATAATCCCTAATTCTTTCTTAGCATATTCATGCCATTTCCCGCAAGTTACGTTAAAATTGGACAATTTTTTTGAACTCAAAATTTTGTTTAATACATTCATCAAAAAGACTCTCCAATAAAAAACTGACGAAATTTCTTTAGGGCAATAATAATTAGCTTTTGTTCTTCCGTTACCTAACCATTTTGAAATTTGTTTTCCCGCCAATTCTAATGCTATCTTCATTTGTTGTGGTGTTCCATCTTTCCAAAGTTGAGTTGCTACAATAAGCGGTTCTTTTTCATCCATCCCATCACGTGTTGATTTTTCCAATTGCAACTTCATCGAATTTTGACGCACTAAAATTCGATTTTCTTTTTCAAGAAAATCAAATTTTTTTAATATTTTGTAATAGCTATTTATTGCATCATCAGGCTTATCATATTCAAAATAAACCAATGAATTACTTCCAAATAAATTATTTAAATTTGCACTTTCAATTTCATTGACATTTATTAATCTTTCTGATAAAGCAACAATCTCTTTACAACTCCTAAAATTAATATGTAATTCTTTTTGTTTATATTCTCCCACATGTTTCAATATCTCATCAGGATCTACACGCTTAAATTCATAAATACTCTGATTTAAATCTCCAATACAATGCACTATACACCCTTGTTCTTGTAATGCTTTAAGTACCCTCAGTTCATTTCCTGATAAATCCTGACATTCATCAATAAAAATCACCGGAAATCGTAATGCAATCTTATGCCCAATATCTCTTTTCAACAATCTTATAGCCAAAATGTTCAAATCATCAAATGTCGAAAAACCAGCTTTCCAGAAAACTTCTTTACATTCCCTAAAACATTTTCTTAAATACTTCATTTCCCAAAATTTTGCATTATGAATTCTCTTTTCCTTAATAAACGCTTGCACAGCCGGCTTTAAATAATATTCCGAAAGCCATTCCATTTTATTTTTTCCTATATAAAAATAAAAATCTTTCTTTTCTATATCATATCCAATCTGATGCGCAAAAATCGAAGACCATTTATTATTTGCTTCTAAATATGATACCCTACACTTATACGTATTTAACCAAGAATTTGAATATACCGGTACGGTACGATCAATTATATTAAATGAAAAATCTTCATCTTTTCCCTCAAATCCCGTAAGGGTGTATGCAAACGGTTGAACAATATAACTATGAATAAAACTGCTTAAAGTTCCTATATAATGTGGATAAACAGCATTCCTCCCCGTAAATTGCTTTACACGATCTATAATTACATCTGTAGCATCATTCGTAAACGTCAATACTGCTATTCCCTGATTATACGAATTCCATTTTTTCATTTCATATGCGGCTTTTAATCCTATTACCTCTGTCTTTCCACTTCCCGCACATGCTTTCAAAAAAACATTTTCTTTTATTGATGTCATTACATATTCAAGTTGTTCTTCTGTTTTTTCTGATATTCTACATTCTTTAAAATTTTTGCAAACATTCCCATCTGCTAATATATAGCATTCCTCGCAAGTAATTTTTTCTGATTTTCCACATACTATGTTCGCTATTTTCTCTTGATATTCTTCCTTATTCACAATCTCCTCCACATGCCCAAATAATTGCTTTTTTTATGTATTGCGGCACAATTATTGTCTGTCCCGATTCTATTTTTTCTAATAAAGCCTGTGAAAAAGCTCCTTTTCCGATTTCATCGCAATCAATATGCGTATATATATATTTCGCATCTTCACGCATTTCATCATCCTCTTTATATGCGGTTTTCTCTTTTATTTTTTTGCATTTATTTTTCACACTATTTTCTTTTTTTCCATCGTTTGGCCAATTTTCATATAATATCTCAGCCATTAAAGAACAATTTCCATTCATTGCTAAATCATATTCAAATGTTTTTAACGATGCAACATATAACCTTGCCTGCTTTGTACTATTAATGCTTTCAACTAATTCAATTGCTTTATTTCCTCCAATTATATTCTCACCTTCAATTGGATACTTCTCTTCTTTTTTAATAATTCTTCCCTTTTCATCTTTTTCAATATCAGCTACAGGATCCTTATCTGTAATACCACTACATCTAATCGGTAATCTATCCTCTTCCCAATCTGTATCACAAAATAACGGATAGAAATATTTAAAATTTATTCCATTAATATTAACAACTGTTACCCCAGCCTCTTCTAATGAATTTGGTATTTTTACTGTCCGTTTTTTGTTATATTCTTCTAATACTTTATGCGCAAAAACCGGTATTAACATTGCTTCACAAATTCCCTCTACCAAAATTACACCCTTTGAAAAAAGCAATGTAGATTTTGTTATATCCATCCATCTATTTAAATAATTTTTTATATCTTCACTTAGTTCAAAATCAGATAATTTTCTTACATCAATTCCTGTATTTTTTCCTGTAACGTATATGATAGTGTCAATACTAACCGATGACGCAACAACCGCCGAATGTGTCGTTAATATTATTTGCAAATTATCTTTTTCATCTGATAATTTTTGCAGATATTTTATTAACTTCGCTTGAATTTGTGGGTGTAGATGCGCTTCAGGTTCTTCAATTAACAATATCGTAAACAAATTACTATCTATTGCCTCTAACTCAGCAAATACCGTTGCAATATATAATAAATTATTATACCCCAAACTATTAATCGCCACATCTCTAAATTTCTCATCATTCATTTCTCCCATATCCGGGAAAAAGACCATTTTTATATTTTGAAGAATAGATGAAAATGAATTTTCTGTAAATTGTAGATTTATACTTTGTCCAAAAACATTACCCATAGCATTTTCCATGGCTGTATTTATATCCTTCTTTGCTTTTGTAATCTCATCAAATTTATTATCCTTATTTTTTATTACTGATTTATTAAAAGTATCAAAAGCTTCCACAAGCTCATTTTTTCTTTCTTCTGTTTTATATTGATGCTTTAATAAAAGTGCAAGTCTTGATTTTCTACCATTTGTTAGTTTTTCCTCTGCATTTCTCAATGCAGGTAAATAAATTATATTTATAAAATCAAAAGTATCTTCTTCAAACGCACTTGCTTTGGATTTGCCTCCCCAAATACTTTTTTTAAAATATCCTCTCGGACTCGGATTGCTTTCCACTTCTAAATGCAATTCTGCATCAAAATTAGCATTACACCACGACAAGAACGTGATTTTTTCTTCTTGATTCAAATTCTCCAACGTAACATCAATTCGAATATTATTATTTTTTACATCCTGAGTAAAGGATTTATAAAAGTCATCCTCTGTTATATATGACTGCTCTTGATCTTTTAAAATTAATCTTAACGCATCAATAATTGTAGACTTTCCAGATGCATTTTCTCCCACTAAAATATTCAATCCTTTATTAAATGATATTTGAGATTTTTCACAACAATTTCGATATCCATCAATTGATAATTTCGATATAAACATATATTTTCCTTCCCATTTGTGCTGTTAAATTTATTCTTTCTTCTCATTTTAACAAACCTTTCAATATATGGAAGTATCTTTTTTATTTTTCCCTTTAAGACTTATTATAGATTTCAGGGGACTTACCAATATCCCGACAAGCCCCCCTTTCTTAATATGACGGAACACCGTATCCATAGATATTACTGCTTCCGATACGGTAACTCCGTCTTGCCACTTTATCCCCACTGTTACCTTCTATGGTATTGACGGTTCCACCGCTGACACTCTCTACAATTCCAACGTGGTCAATCGTTCCATTGTTTCCCCAATCAAAGAAAATAATATCTCCTGCCGCCGGGGTATAACTTCCGTCACGGAACCTACCTTTATACTGAAGCACATGTGGTACATACTGCTTGTCCCCATAACTGCTCCACCCCATTCTCTGTGCCATCATATCAGAAAATTCTGCTGCATTTGCAAGGGTATATCCACCTCTGGCTTTTGCCCATTCCAGATATCCATTTCCATAGTTGTAACTTTGCAATGCCAGTTTAATATTTTCCATATCCAGAGGATTTTTTACTCCTGCACGTTCCAGACAGCTTTTTATTTCCTGCACTCCGCAAGAAATCGAATACTCCGGATCTGTGATTCCATTCGGCTGTTTGGGGTATTTTGTATTAAAGCTCCCTTCTGAACACTGCATCGGGTCAAGTCCTCTCCCACCTGATTCCTGCATCATAATGGCTTTGATTAGTTCCACATACTCTCCAATGCCATATTGATTTGCATACTGTCGGATTAGTGGTTCATATGCTTCTACTTCTGCACTAACCGAAGAAACCGTACTGGAATTATCCCCACCTGTCATGCATAGAAAACCACCAAATAAAATGACGATAATCAAAATCATAACCGCAATCCAACCACCTGCAGTCAATGCACTCAGTAATACTTTTGTAGCTTCAATCAACGCTTTTATTGCATGTGTTACCGCTTTTGCTGTCTTTTTCACTGCAATCCTGGTATTCTGTGCAGTCTGCCTTGCTGTCTGCACTGCTTTTTCTGCTTTTTTCATAGAATAATGCATTGCCCGGACAGAAGCATTTGCAGTCTGCTCCGATGTTTTGATACTGGTCCTTGCCGTTTGTTCTGCAGTCTTGACCGCTTTTTCAGAAGTCTTGATAATACCTTTTCCGGTATTCTTTACAACCTGTTCCGATGCTCTCCCGGTCTTGATGGTTCTTTTATCCCGTTCAATGGTCTTGATTTTTTTGACAGCAAGTTCTTTTCCCTGCTCCTGTGCCTTTTCTCCGCCTGAAGGCGGTACTGGTCGGATTTGTTCTTTCGGCGGGTAAACTGTTTCTTCGCCTGCCGAAGAAACAGAAGCTTTCTCTTTCTTCCGTTCAATAATCTTTCCTGCCTGTCTGCGTACCTGATGCCCTGTTTCGTGAAAGATGCGGTCAGCATACTCGCTGGCCGCATCTTCTGCATAACCTACCGGATTATTCTCTCTATCACTGGATTTCTCCGTCGATTGCATGACAGTTTCTTTTGTTCTGACATAAGACTGCTTAATATGGTCTGTCACTGTAACCGTCTTATCTAATACTTTAATATCCTTATGGACTTGGCGTGTTTTTATCTTACAATCCATCGCTTTTCTCCATTTGAATCTTTATCTAGCGTTCATGATTAGTTTCTTTTTTGCTCACCTGTGGCAGTTCCCGGCAGTATTCCGGATACTTCATGCGGATTGCTTCATAAAAATATGGTGCATGACCGCAATCAAACATCTCGTATGGGGTAGACAGACTTTCTTCTCCTTTCTCCACATATCCATTCCACAAGTTAAATGCCAGTCTCGTCAATCGTGCCGAACCGCCTGTCTGCCACCCTTCATGCAGTGCTTCCGGTTTAATCAAACGCTCCTTAAAATCAAACATGCGGTCAACATGATTTCTGGTATCTTCAGAAATTCCCACACAATAGAAAAATGAACTGTAATAACTGTCGTGCTTTCCGCATTTTGCTAACATCTGATAAAAAAACCTTTCGTGTTCCTTTGATGAAAATCTGATTTCTGACATATTTTTCTCCTTTTCCGGCACTAAAAAACGCCACAAATTGTGACGATTTCCGGTACCATTCTCTTAAATTGATTATTGAAGTTACATTCTTCCTCGGTTGATACTGTCCTCTCCCGGCTTTGTGGTCATCAGTTTATACAACCTTGTATTGGTCGGGAATCTATTGACGAACGGTACAAGTGAACTTCCGTATTTCACCAAACCGCAACCGGCATCTGCATTTGTGATATATCCCATTTGCTCAGTGGAGATATTCAGAAGTGTTGCCAACTTTGCTCTGTCCGGCTCTGCCTGATTAAGCATCACGATATACTCACTGTTGGAAATCATCGTACTTGCAAGAACAGAATCTAACAGATATTCCACGTTCTGGGTAATTGCTGTCGGAAATGCATTACGCTTACGAAATCTTCGCCATGCAGAGTTAAAAAATGCTCCGGAATACTCATTTTCAAATACTACATGAAACTCGTCTAAGAAAATATGAGTTCGCTTTCCCTGTTTCCAGTTCTCTGTTACCCGGTTCAGCATTGCATCAGTGATAACCAGAAGTCCCATGGTCTTTAGCTGCTTTCCTAAATCCAGAATGTCGTATACCATGATACGGTTATTCACATCAACATTACTTTCATGTGCAAATGCGTTCAGACTTCCATTGGTAAATAATTCTGATACCAGTGCCAAATCCTGTGCTTCCGGTTCTTCCTGTTCCAGAAACTTTTCACGCAACACCCGTAAAGTCGGCACTGCTCCGCCATGCTGATATTCCTCATAGACTTCCCCTACACATCGGTCAATAATGGAACGTTCCTTCGCATTGATCCCTTTTTTATCCAACTGCTCAAACAAAGATAAGATAAACTGTGACTTCTCAATTACCGGATCACCGCCATCTCCATATCCGTCTACCATATCCATTGCATTGATGTGGTCCCTGCTTCCTGCAGCAATACGAACCACTTCTCCGCCCATTGCTTCAACCAACGATGCATACTCTCGCTCTGGATCACAAATCAGGATATCGTCCTGCGTTGCCAGTGCCAGGAATACAATCTGCATTTTTGCATTAAAGGATTTTCCACTTCCCGGCACACCTAAAAGGAATGAGTTCGGGTTCAGGAGTTTTTCTTTATTGCACATGATTAAGTTATGAGAGATTGCATTTTCTCCACAATAGATACCGCCTGCGTCCATAATCTCCTGCACCCGGAATGGCATCAACACTGCCACGCTCTCCGATGTCAGCGTGCGGACTGCCGGAATCTTTCGGTGTCCGATGGGAAGTGCTGTATTTAGTCCGTCCATTTGCTGAAATTTCAAAACTGAAAACTGGCATAACTTTTTCTGTCCAATGGTCAGAAGTGTTTCCGTATCTGCGTCAAGCTGCTTTTTCGATTCTGCAGTATGCACCATAGTCAGTACCCCGAACATCATACGCTGGTCACGTGTAGTCAGATCATCCATGAACTCTTTACTTTCTTTTCTCTGCTGTTCCAAGTCATAAGGAATCACTGCGGAAAAGTTATTGTTGGCATTCTGCCGTCTCTGCCAGTTTGTGATATTCGTCTCCACACCAAGCAGACGTTTTTCCACTTCCTGCACTGCTTCATCAGTAGGAACAGGAATCACATCAATGCTCAACATCAGATTTCGATTCATGTCGGTCAGTTCTGCTATCATATCGTCTTTAATGTAAGAAGCATACTCCCGAAGAAAGAGTACCCTTCCGTAACGCTCTCCCATGCGGAAATAATCTTTTTCAAATTCAAAAGTATCCGGGCAGATATAATCTTTGAAGCTGTGCCCTTTTCTCATACTCTCCTGAATATCAAAATGGAAACCAGATTCTTCTCCTGTACGGTAAAAATCATGCAGAATCCGTAACTTATCTTCTCCATTTACCTCTGCACATTTGG
>ERZ812616.2855-NODE-2855-length-13333-cov-3.154391_pt1 | contig 13333 bp, 10 predicted proteins | sample MGYA00376249_ERZ812616 | MGnify/ENA primary metagenome ERZ812616 (study PRJEB26924, sample SAMEA4378265) | human gut metagenome | biome: human gut; feature: human-associated habitat; material: faeces | place: China | collected 2013 ... | reverse complement strand
GGAGCGTGAAAATAAACGGCTTCGATCTTGACACCACGTTTTGCGATCATGTATCCGGCAACCGGGCTGTCGATACCGCCGGAAAGAAGGAGCATTGCCTTGCCGTTTGTTCCGATCGGCATTCCTCCCGGTCCTGGAATAATCTCAGAATAAACATAGATTTCATTTCTCACTTCTACATTTACCAGTACATCCGGGTGATGTACGTCTACTTTGATCTCCGGGAACGCATAGAGAATCGCCTCTCCAAGGTCACGGCTTATTTCCATAGAGTTCTTCGGATATGACTTTCTGGCACGGCGTGACTCTACCTTAAATGTAAAGTTGCGGTCCGGATACATCTCTGCCATATAAGCTACCACGTCTTTTTTCAATTCCTCGAAACCTTTATCCTCCATACGGACAACCGGGCAGATTCCGACCAGTCCGAACACTCTTTTCAAATGTTCCACCGTATCCTCGTAATCATAATCACCCTCACAGTCCACATAGATTCTTGCCTGGGATTTGTGGACATCAAAGTTCCCGTCTACATCCTTTAACGCATAACGCACCTGTCTTACAAGAGCATCTTCAAAAAGATAACGGTTCTTTCCTTTGATACCAATCTCCCCGTATTTCAATAAAAATGTATGAAATCTCATCGATCTTCTCCTCATTTATCTCTAATGTCTGGTATATTTTCTAAGCATCGGTACTATATTATACAGAGTATCTAATGTATAGTCAATCTCTTCCATCGTATTAAATTCAGAAAGACTGAATCTAAGCGTTGCATCCAAAAACTGCTGACCGGCTCCGATTCCTTTTAACACGCCGCTGATCTGCGGATGGTTGGAAGCACATGCAGAACCACTGGATACATAGATGCCTTTATCTTCCAGCGCATGCAGAAGAACCTCGCTTCGGATTCCCGCAAATCCAACACTGATAATGTGTGGCGCACTGGTCTCATCATAAAGACCATGGATGGTCGTATCCGGGATCTGCTTCACGCCTTCAATAAAATGCTCCTTCATCGCACGCATCGCTGCAACTTTTTCATCCAGATTTTCATAAATCATCTTCGCAGCAAGACCAATCCCTGCAATTCCAGGTACATTTTCCGTACCGGAACGGACATTTTTCTGTTGTTCACCGCCAAATACGATTGGTTTTATCTTCACATGTTCATCAATATAAAGCACTCCGATTCCTTTTGGTCCATGAATCTTATGTCCACTGATGGAACACATATCCACCTTCAGGCGCTTCGGGTAAATGTGATACTTTCCAAATCCCTGCACAGCATCCACATGGAACAAAATGTTCTTGTTATACGCTTTTACCATGCTGGCAGCCTCTTGGATTGGCTGTACGGATCCCACCTCATTATTCACATACATCACAGATACAAGGATCGTGTCTTCACAGAGCGCATCCTTCAGTGCATCCAGACTGATTCTTCCAAAGCGGTCCACCGGAAGAAATGTAACACGAAATCCTTCCTCTTCCAGATAACGCATCGTATTAATGATCGCCGGATGCTCAATTCCGGATGCGATCAGATGATTCCCTGCTCTTCGATTCGCTTTTGCTGCCCCGATCAATGCCAGATTATCACTTTCCGTACCTCCGGAGGTAAAAAAGATTTCTTTCTCCTGCACCTTTAAAAGCTTTGCAAATGTCTCTTTCGCTTCTTTTATATATTTTTCAGCCTCCACGCCCTTATGGTGCATGGAAGATGGATTTCCATAATCTTCACACAATACCTTACGGACCAGATCTCCCACTTCCGGGTATGCTCTCGTCGTAGCAGAATTGTCCAGATATACTTCCTTCATTCTATCTCACTTCCTGTTTTCTTTTTTCCAATAACAGTTGATCACTGTCTCTTCTTATCATCAATATATGTCCCTGCAATTTAATATGTAACTTGCTCCAGTTGAAACATCAGCACAGATAATAGCGCAAGTCCCGCTGTCTCTGTCCGTAAAATACGCCTTCCGAGAGTTATGACCTGACCGCCCGTCTCACATGCAAGCACAATCTCATCCGGATCAAATCCGCCTTCCGGTCCGATAAATATTCCAACAGACTGTCCCGGCTTTATAGACTGTATCAGTTTCTTTGTGTGGTCCATACCTTCTGCACACTCATAAGGCACCAATACAACATCCAAATCTTTTGCCATCTCAAGGGCTTCCTTATAAGTCTTCACAGACATCACTTCCGGCACGATCCCCCGCCCGGACTGTTTGGCTGCACTGGCTGCAATTGTATTCCAACGCTCCACTTTCTTCGCCCCTTTTTTTGCATCCAGCTTCACCACACACCGCTTCATGGACACCGGGACAACCGCATAGATTCCAAGCTCCACACATTTCTGCACGATCAATTCCATCTTCTCCTGCTTCGGGAGACCCTGAAACAGATAGATCTTTGATGGAAGTTCCGCATCTGAAGCTTTCGTCTCTACGATTTTCAACTGCACCTGCTCCTCTTCAAGATCCAGAACCTGGCAGAGATATTCTTTTCCCTGACCGTCACTGACCGTCACTTCCTCACCAATCCGCATACGGAGCACATTTTTCATATGATTCACATCAGTGCCTTCGATCCGGATTGTTTCTTCCGATACCTGAGAGGCATCTACAAAAAAATGCTGCATTTTCTCTTTACTCCTCTAGGCATTCTTTCTTGCTACAACAGATACCCACTCGCCCTGGTGATTCACTTCCAGAACTTCCAGCCCGGCAGCCTTCACAGCTTCTATTACAACATTTTCTTTATCTTCGATAATTCCACTTGTAATATATACAGCACCCGGCTTCATCTGATGAATGATGACCGGCGTCAGCGGAACAAGGACATCTGCCAGAATATTTGCTGCTACAATATCATATTTTTCATATCCAACCGCATCCTGAACAGCCGTGTCATCAATGATATTTCCGATCATGACCTCATACTGATCCTTACGGATCCCATTCACTTCCATATTCTCGTGAGTCGCATCAATGGCGCATGGATCAAGATCTGTTCCAAGAGAATGCTTTGCCCCGAACTTAAGCGCCAGCATTCCAAGAATCCCGCTTCCACAACCAACATCTAAAATCTCCGTCTCGGATGTCACATATTTTTTCAACGCCCGGATGCAAAGCTGTGTCGTCTCATGCATGCCTGTTCCGAACGCTGTACCCGGATCAATGTGAATGACCATCTTGTCGCTGTCCTCCGGCTTTACTTTTTCCCAGGATGGGATTACAAGAATGTCGTCTATATAGAATTGATGGAAGTACTGCTTCCAGTTGTTGACCCAGTCTACATCTTCCGTCTCAGATTCCTCAATAGTACACTCCCCAACATCAAGAAATGCACGCATATCTTCCAGTTCTTTTCTCACGTTCATAAGAACCGGCGCCACATCTTCTTCCTCATCCAGATAAAATGTTAAATATGCTGTTCCGTCATCATCTGGGATATCCGGCAGAATATCCACGAACATCTGCTCCTTATCCTGTTCTGTAAGCGGGATCTTGTCCTCAATCTGCACACCTTCAATTCCAAGATCTGCCAGCATACTGCTCACAATATCCTCCGCCTGTGTCGTTGTTTTTAAACGAAACTGCTTCCATTTCATAATACTTTCTCCTTCTTTACGTTCATTATCTTCCTTTGATGATACCCGGTTTCTAACCTCGTTATCATTTATTTCATTTCTTCTCTTACAGCCTGTAACGCCGCATCCACTACATGATGCATATCCATATAACGGTAAAGTCCCAGACGTCCTCCAAAAATTACGTTCTCTTCCTTCTCTGCCAGCTCTTTGTATTTTGCATAAAGTGCTGTATTCTTCTCATCATTGACCGGATAATAAGGTTCGTCCCCTTTCTTCCATGTCACCGGATACTCTCTGGAAATAACGGTCTTCTCCTGGGTTCCAAATTCAAAATGCTTATGCTCAATGATTCTTGTATATGGAACTTCATACTCTGTATAATTGACTACCGCATTTCCCTGATAATTGTCTGTATCCAGAATCTCTGTCTCAAAACGGACCGTACGATATTCTAATTCGCCAAAACAATAGTCAAAATATGCATCTACAGGTCCAGTATACACTACTTTTTTACCGAGTGGGCGAAGATTTTCTTTTTCTTTCAGATAATCCACATTCAGGCGGACCTTGGCGCCTTCCAGCATCTTCTCAATGATCTGCGTGTAGCCTCCCACCGGAATTCCCTGATAAAGGTCATTAAAATAATTGTTATCATAAGTCAGGCGGACCGGCAGTCTCTTAATGATCTCCGGCGGCAGCTCTGTTGCACGCCTTCCCCACTGCTTCTCAGTGTACCCCTTAACCAGGATCTCATAAATATCTTTTCCAACCAGGCTGATTGCCTGCTCTTCCAGGTTCTTCGGCTCCTTCACGCCATATTCCTTCACCTGTTCCTCAATCTTAGCCTTCGCCTCTGCCGGTGTGATCACACCCCAAATCTTATGAAATGTATTCATATTGAACGGCATATTGTACATCTGGCCTTTATAATATGCCACCGGGCAGTTCGTATAACGGTTAAATGTTGCAAACTGTCCAATGTAATCCCACACCTCTTTATTACTTGTGTGAAAAATATGTGCTCCATACTGATGCACCTGGATTCCTTCCATCTCTTTTGTATAAATGTTTCCACCGATATGCGAACGCCTCTCTACAACGAGACAGCTCTTTCCTGCCTTCATAGCCTCATGGGCAAAGATTGCTCCATAAAGCCCAGACCCTACAATAATATAATCGTACATAATCCCTCCTGCTGCCTTTTAAGCTCCATTTATGCCTTTCAAACTCCATTTATGCCTTTTAAGTTCCATTTATTAAGAGAGGAATGCATCTTACATTATGCATTCCTCCCTGGTTACTCATTTCACTCTTATTAATCCAGATCAATATAATCCACCTGGAATGTGTCATCCTTCTCAGAATGGCTGCGTCTCTCCTTCGGGCGCTCACTGAGCAGATCATCTAAATCATCTACCATATCATCCTCTTCTTCCTCATCCATCACAAATGATTCGAAGTTCTCATCTTCATATAAAGACATATCCGTAATGGTATTAAAATCATCGAATTTCACTGTACGAAGCGGTGCTTCTCTGACTTCATCAAATTTCTCTTCTTCAAAGTCATCATCTGCATAATCATCTTCGTCATCATAACGCTTGCTATCATAACGATCGTCATCATCATCGTCATCATTGCCAAATTCGTCATCATCGTAGTCATCGAAATCATCTTCGTCTACGACTTTTTTGTTTTTGCCTTTTTTCGGAGCTGGCTGAGCTTTCTTTTTATTTATCTTCTTCGGAGCCGGTTCCGGTTCTTCCTCTTCTAAGTCGATTCCATACTCATCATACAGGTCATCCAACTCAATATCACGGTTACGAAGCTTCACACGAACCACAATCAAACGGATAATGAGAAGAAGTAAAATAACAATAAAGATAATCGCAAATACTTTAAAATGTCCGTCAATCACATTCTGCATCTTGTCAAAGAAGCCATTTGCCTTTTTCTTAGCATTGCTTGCTCCGGTATCCTGCTTTACATCACATCTCTGATACGTATTCTCCTGAGAATCATACTCGTAGAAATTCTTCGTACCATTGTTGTTTACAGCATACATCAGATAGAATCCATCTTTGTCTTTATCCTGCCATACAGGGAATTCCTGTCCGTTCAGCGTCAGTGTTGTCTGCGCATAATTAGATGGCAGCTTCACACTTGTATCACTTAACAGAACAATCGTTGTTGTATCGGAAATATCAATCTCTTCATATGGTGCAAATGTTGCATTTGAATCATCATATAAGAAGAAATTGGAATTACCATCCGCTGATGTCAGATAAGCAAGGTAAACACCATTTGTCTCGTTATAAGCCATTGGGCGGTCAGCGCCCTCATAATTCATTGTTGTCTTTTTAAATCCTGCTGGAACAGAAGCTTCTACAAAATCACTCAGCGTATAAGATGTACCGTTCACCTTAACTGTAACATCGCCACTAGCTGCTGTGTCAGCACTTTCTGCTGCCTGAGTATCATCCACGATCTTAGAAGGATCTCCGGCAGCGATTTTCACTGTAGATTTTCCTTCTGTCAGCTTAACCTCTGAACCAGAACTGGATTTCACATCCTGAGATGCTACCGTAATCTCTGTAGAACCTTCTTTCAGTGCCTGGAATGTCATGGTAAATGACACTTCTGAAGAGCCGCCATTTCCTGAGTATGTCAGGGTTCCATCACCACCGGTCACTCCATCACCGGAATTAAACTTCAATGCACTGGCATCATAAGAAAGTGTTACTGATGAACTTCCAAGAGATCCACTGCTGGATTTTAAAACACATTTTACGTCTACCATATCTCCCACAGCCGTACTCGGATCTGCAAAAGAAATTCTACCGCCAGCTGCATGGGATGTCAGTGTCACGCTGGCAGCCAGCACACATACACAGGCAACTGCAGCCAGTACTTTCTTTAAAAACTTCATGTACTTTACCTCTTTTTTCTATAGTTTCTGTATTTTAAGAATGGTTATACATTATTCTGCACTTTCACCACCGGAAGATTCTCCGCCGCCGGAGCTGCTTCCACCAGATTCACTTCCGCCACCGGAACTACTGCCGCCAGAACCGCTTCCTCCAGATTCACTTCCACCACCGGAACCGCTGTTGCCTGAACTACCGCTGCCGGAGCCGCCGCCTGATCCACTGTCTGATTTACTGCCACCGGAGCTTCTACTGCCAGAGGAATTGCCGCTACCGGAGCCTCTACTTGAAGTTCCTGAAGATTTATTGGAACTACTTCCTGATGAACCCTTAGAAGAACTGTTAGAGCTGTTATCGTAATAACTGTCATTATCTTTTGTTGTACCTTTACCAACATCAGTTGCTTTCTTTTTAACACCTGCATCAATACTCAGCACAACATCTGATGGGGTGTAGCCATCATCTCCAAAGAAGAACTGATGAAGCTGTTGCACATCTCCTGCTAAATCAGTAGGAAGTACGGAACTTCCAATTCCGCTTAATGTTCCAGTTGATTTATTAAATGGGAATCCCGTAGTTTCTCCCAATTTATACTTTTTAAAATCTTTTGCATAAGAAAGAATTTCCGGTAATGTAAAGTTAGTACCTACCTCTGCAAATACGTCGTCTGCAATTTTATTGATTGTTGCAAGATTAGCTGCCTGTAATTTTTCTACAATCTTCTCAATCACAAAGCGCTGACGCTCAGTTCTTTTGAAGTCATCGCCTTTCGTGTAACGAATACGACAGAAAGAAGTAGCCTGAACACCATCTAGATGATGCACCCCAGCACCAACCAGGTCTTCTTCAAATGGACGTCCTGTTACTACAGCAGTCTCATCACAATACATATTCGTATACTTAACTTCTTCTTCTGTAAGTTCAATATCCAGACCACCAAGTGTATCAATCACATCAATCATAGCATTAAAATTCACTGCAACATAATGTTCAATATTCAAATCCAGATTTTTGTTCAACAGTGCAACTGCCTCTTCTACTCCTCCAAAGGAATATGCTGCATTCGCTTTATTGTATGTACCATCTGACTGTTGCAAAATCGTATCACGATATACGGAACTAATCTTTACTTCTCCAGTCTCCTGATTCAGACTTGCGATCATGATTGTATCACTTCTGGTACCTTTCCCCAAAGAAGCCTCTCTGGAATCTACTCCAAATAACGCAACATTTAAGTATCCCGTCTTATGTTCTACTTCTTTATTAATTTCCAGCTTATTCACATCTAGCTTCTGGACTTCCATCTTGTCCACCTTGCTGGTCACATAAGCAGCTGCCGCTGCTCCTCCACCAATCACAAGTACTAATAGTATGCTAACAGCAATCACGCCTATCTTCTTACCTAACGACCAGGTAGAAAATCCTATTTTTTTTCTTCTACCTCTATGTACCTTACGATTACTTCTTCTTTTCTTAACCATCGAAACTTCCTTTCATTGAACAGAATTAAACAGATTAATAATATCCTATTTTTTTACAAATTTCAACAGAAATTGTGTTTCTTAAGATTTTTCCAGTATTTTGGACTTGACGTACATTTTAATACGAGCCATTTTGGTAATTTTTCATATCGCTTTCCCAAGAAATATCCCATATATTTACATCCTGACTGATATATCAAATTCCATATTTCCAAAGGCTGTCCGCTCCGGATCAGGTATTTTGCAGTCGCTTTTACCATACGGATTCCTTCTCCTTCTGACGGAACTCCTTCAAACACTTCCGGATGTTGTGCCTGTGACACTGCAAGATCAAAATTACGATGAAATTGCTGACTTCCCGTATAATTATGTGAATGTATCACTTTCGCTTCTGCCACATATGCCACCTTATCTCCAGCTAATATCCTCTTTCCGGCAAAAATCATATCTTCATTAAATATAGTTGGATCTTCAAATCCTCCTGCACTCAAAAGATAGTTTCTTCGATAAGCTGCACATACATCTGAGCAAAAAAATGTTTTAATTCCAAGCTGTGATAAATCAACTTTTGATTTGATTCTGCTCTTTTCCGGGTAATTAAACCTTCTTGTATATCTTTCTATTATATTGCAATCCTCTCTTGGCAATTGTCTTCCATATGCAATCCCAATTTCTGGATTACTTTTAAATATTTCCACAAATCTTTCGATCAACTGATTATCTGCCGGAATCGCATCCTGCGTCATATAGAGAACAATATCTGCCTGTGAAATACTAGCTCCCATATTTCTTGTTCCCCCATGATCAAACTCTTCTTGTCTGATGTGAGTAACTTCAATCTGATATGGTTCTGATTCAAGCATTTGTGGAAATTCTCCTACTTCCGTATTAATTATGATAATTTTATGAATCGGATATTCCTGCTTTTGTAACTTGCTAATTAATTGTCCAAACTCACTTCCTGGTCTGTATGTTGGAATAATTACATCCACCTGCATTTAAAATTCCCCTTTATTTACTATTTTGCTTTTCTGAAGTATCTGATTCTTCTCCTCCACTCTTATAAGTAAAGTCTGTAGTCTCTTTATAAGTTTTCGGATCAACCCCTGTCAATTCTATAATTGCATCATTTGCTTCTTTCACTTCATCAGAAGGATCATAATCTTCTTTTCCAAATAAAAATTGATGTAATTCTGTTACATTTTTAGCCAATCCAACTGGAGCGACATAAGACCCTTTGTGTCCTTTTACATTGTCACATGTTGTCACTTCAAACGGAAATCCAGACATATCACTAAGTTTGTAATTTGTTGCTTTTGATGCAAGCGCCAGGAAATTACCTGTTGTCAGATTTGTAGAAATCTGTGGAACGATTTCATTAATCAACTTGTTCAATGTAATCACGTTTGCGCTCTGTGCTTTTTCAACTATTTTTTCTAATACAATTCTCTGACGATGTGTTCTCTCAAAATCCATTCCACTTGTATATCGAATTCTCGTATACGCTACTGCCTGAATACCATCTACGTGATGTGTTCCTGCTCCTTTAAGTCTGGAAGTTTCACGACCTACTACAATTTCAGTTTCATCGCAATACATATTGGTATATTTAATTTCATCTTCTGTAAAATCAAGATCAATTCCGCCCAACGCATCTATAATATCTGCCAATGCATTGAAGTTGACGCTGATATATTTTTCAATATCAAGATCTAAATTACGATTCAGTAGCGCAATTGCTTCGGCTGGTCCTCCCATACGGTATGCAGAATTAGCTTTCTGATATTTCCCATTTTCCTGCTTCAAAAGTGTATCTCGATAGAGTGAAATTAATTTCACCTCATTGGTCTTATTATTAATACTGGCTATCATCATACAGTCACTCTGTACTCCGCCATCCAGCTCGCCTTCTCTGGAATCCAGACCAAATAATGCAATATTCGTATAATCTCCTGTACTCTTATAAATATTAAGATCATCTTTGTTCAGCGTAGTCGTATCCATCTTATCCATAACGAACATTCCATAAGCTGCAACTCCAAGACCTGCCAGGATTAATAATTCAACCGTAATAATGATGATCCTTTTTCTGCGTTTCTTTTTAAGCCTGCGTTCACGTTCCAATCTTTGCTGTCTTTTATTCAATCTCTTTCTATCCATACTTCCACTCCTCTTATCCGAGTCTTCCCATTTCCTGGTTAATATGCGTTCCTGTTAATAAAGCCTTTAAAAAATGTCAGGAAAATAATTTTAAAATCAAATCCCATTGTCCAGTTTTCAATATAATAAAGATCAAATTCTATACGCTTCTGAATAGATGTATCTCCCCTGTATCCATTCACCTGTGCCCAACCTGTAAGTCCAGGTCTTACCTGATGCTTAATCATATATCTTGGGATTTCCTCTTTGAATTTTTCAACAAATTGCGGTCTTTCCGGTCTTGGTCCGACAAGACTCATGTCTCCTATTAATATATTAAAAAGCTGTGGCAATTCATCAATACTTGTCTTACGAATAAATCTTCCAATTGGTGTCACACGTGGATCATTTTTCGTCGTCCAGCCTTTCTTTTCATCTTTTTCATCCTGAACAACCATAGAACGGAACTTATACATATAAAACGGACGATTATGCTTTCCAATTCTTTCCTGTTTAAAAATAAGTGGTCCCGGTGAAGTTACTTTAATAATGATTGAAGTAACAAGCATTACCGGTGAAAACAATATAATCGCAACCAATGCTCCAAAAATATCCACACAACGCTTTGCCACTGCGTTTAACATATTATTCAAAGGTACCCGTCGAATATTTATGACCGGCATTCCCATCAAATCTTCGGTGTACGGTTTTGTCGGAATAATATTATTATAATCCGGAACAAATTTCGTATGCACACCAGACTTTTCGCACATATTAACAATCCGTCCCAGTTTATGATACTCAGCCAGTCCAAGCGTAATTACGATCTCATCCAATTGGTTCTGCGGAAGAATTTCTGCCAGTTTATCTGTTCCGCCAAGAATCTTTATTCCTCGATATTCCTCTCCTTCAGGCTTATTATCTGCCAATATTCCTTTTACAATATATCCCCATTCTGGATGTGTTACCACGCGATCCAGATATCCTTCTGCTGCACGGCTATATCCGACCAACAAGATATGTTTCTGATTATATCCCTGCTTTCTATACTTTCTGAGAATCCATCGTAACACATTTCTAAACCCTATCTCAGCAACTACATTTACACAGAAAAATACAAACAACATCTTTCTGGAATAATCTGTCATTTTTGCGAGATAAAGTATTAGAATAAATACTAAGAGACCAATAATATTAGCCTGTACGATATGCCACGCTTCAATTCTTCTTCCCTGTCCACGCTTTGGAGTATACAATTGAAACGCATAATATAGAATCAAATAGATAGGTACTACAAACACCAGCACTTTCATATATTGGCTCAAAGAAAGATACCATGAAGACAGCGCGAATAATCCGCTTTTAAAACGGATAAACCACGCTGCTCCATAAGAAAATATAATAATAAGTGCATCTATCAACACATGTAATCTATTAAATAGCTTTTGATTATCTTTAATCACAATTTTCACCTGACTTTTCGAAATATAGCTCTTTATTCTACAAATTATACTATATCTTTAAATTGTCTACAACCCTAATCAGATGCATAATTCTTAACATTTCTTTAATATTTACGTAATATTTTTATATAATTTTCATTCAAATATTGAATAATTTCATTCATACGCTCTGCTTTTTGATTCTTCAACACCCTATAAATCATCTTTTTTAATTTATAATATCTGTATTCAAAACGAATCTTCTTCTTATAATCCAGCCCATATTTTTTTCCATAATAAATACAAGAATCCATTTCGTGCCCAATCATATTCATAGACATCGGCGTACTCTTCTTTTCCAGATGAATCATTCGAATTCCCGGTTCATACACAATCTTACAATCTTTTTGCACCTTTCGAAGTCTTCGAATCAAATCCGGCTCCTCATAATACATAAAAATATTCTCATCAAATTTTCCCGCCTCATAAAAAGCATCTCGTCTTACAAACAAATCTGCCCCAGCAATATACATGTTCTTTTCATCATAACGGTCTTTCCGATTCCATAATTTTAATGACCATTTTTTTATTATAGAAGGCTTGTAATCAAAGTAAAATGAAAAGCCCGGTTTTAGATCTTCAAACAAAAGTTTCCCTCCCATGAGCATCAGATCTTTTTCCTTCTGGAATTTCTCCCAGACTTTTTTAAATATTGGTTCAATTAACATAATATCCGGATTCAAAAATGCAAGGATTTCCCCGGTTGATATATCTACTCCCTGATTATTGCCGGCACCAAATCCTCGATTGTCCGATGGAATATATCGATAATTTTTATATTGTGATTTTGCTAAATCTCGTTCTATTCTTTCATCTTCTGGACTATTGTCTACCACAATCACTTCCAACTCATCTTCAATATCATTGTATTTTGCAATAGAATCCAAACATTTCACAAGAATGTCTCCACTTTTATAAGCTACGATAATGACCGAAATTTTCATTTCTAGACTCCCTTTTCATAAATCTGCAGCAGATTTTTAATGTATACATCATTTGAATAACTTTTTTCATCGAACAATTCAAATGTATTATATGACATCTTCGCTACGATTTCATCATTCGCCATCTTGGCAATTGCGCTGCACATTTCTTTTCCATCTGCTTTTACAATCAAACCATTTTTTTCTGTCACAATATTATCAACTGCCGCACTGCAGTCTGTCACGATACATGGAATACCATAAGCTTGAACTTCCGGTACCGTAAGTGGTGATCCCTCATACCATCTTGACGGAAATATCAGACATCTGCTTTTTTCAATCCATTGATCTATCTGTGCTTTTTCCAGCCAGCCTGTAAACGTAATGTCTGGATACTTTTTTTCCAAATCTTTTTTTAATCCGCCATCTCCGACTACAACTGCTTTTACTCCCGCATTTTCTACTGCCTCACAGAAAAGTGGTACTCCTTTTTCTTCAGATACTCGCCCAATGTACAGATATATCTCATTCTTTTCTGCCAATACTCGTTTTCTTTCTGAAAATGTACTTGGGTTTTTTAGCATAAACTGCCACTTAGGTTCGCCAAAACGTCTCACCAATTGCTTTTTTTCAAATTCAGATATAAATATATACCGAATATTTTTGCAATTTCGTATCACACGGTTCTGTCTGAACTGCCTCATGCATCTCCAGACTTTATAATAATAATGCCTGGAATCACAATTGCAAACAACAC